>Ga0123352_10009260_pt1 | contig 15396 bp, 5 predicted proteins | sample TergutLab28metaG_FD_89700 | JGI IMG/M metagenome (GOLD analysis project Ga0123352, IMG submission 89700) | Labiotermes labralis P1 segment gut microbial communities from Petit-Saut dam, French Guiana - Lab288 P1 | ecosystem: Host-associated > Arthropoda: Insects > Digestive system > Gut ... | reverse complement strand
GAAAGCGACCCGGACGGTGCGATGGCCATTAATCTGCTACTAGTGCTCAGCTTAAGAATTCTTTATTTCCTCGTAAGCCTTCAGGTAGTAGTACTTATCTAAGTACAGACACAGTCATAATTTTACTGTTAATTGCTCTGCCAAAGACAGCTGCAATGAACATGTTATATCGTGGCCGAACTTGATAAAAATTAGAAAACTCGTAAGTTACGTCCGTCTTAAGGACCTTACCTTCTGCACATCTTCATTCATCTCTCAGTTCGAAAATATCTTTTTATGAACAGGTAACAAGCTAGATGTAGTGTTATACGATGACATAATAATGATATTGTGAACAGACTAATAGTGTTCGAGAAGAGGGAGACAGGGAAATATTTGGATGTTAGATGCAGAAAAGGAATCGAGAAAAATGCACGAGAGGAGCTGCATGACTGTGCTCTACACAAGGAGAGTTAGATGTGGCAGCCACGTGAAACAAGATAAATGATGAAATGGCATTGGGGTTTAAACTTGAAGAAAAGAGACCGCAAGAAAGACGTAGGCGTCGATGAGATAATGTTATTAAAAAGGACTTAGAAGAAGGAAGATGGAAGGATGAGGACTGAATTCAGGTCAGAGCGCATTGGCGAAATCTTGTGAACAATGTAACGATGAACTTTTGGTTTCAAGAGACGACCGGAATATCTTGAGGGTTTATGACGTCTCTGCAACACGGATTTAACTTTCGTGTGTTCTTTAACGACGCCGTCAATTGCTAAGATTACGTAGCGTCGGAGTCAGTGCTACCAACTCAAATACAAATAAAGTATTTCTGTCGTTACCGTGCTGGCATTGTTATGGTTCAGGCGGAGAGTCACCGAAATCTCACGGCAGAAGTCTGGATTCAAAGCCGGGCCAGTCCATGCACAATTTGTGGCGAACAAATTAACTCTGAGACAAGATCTTCCTCTCAGTGCTTAAGCGTCCCTTGTCAGTAAATTGTTCATAATTACGTTCCAGTGTTTTATTCATTTATGTCTGACGCCATATAACATTCACAATTGCCGTTTTCCTTCAATAAAATACACTGTTTCCTGCGACCGTGCACATTTCTGACAGGAAGTAGCCCGAAGCTTCCTAACCATTTTGATTTAAAAAAAGGCCACATTCTTTATTGAAAGATGGTGCAGATTCTTCCTATTAAAACCTGTACGGTTCATAGCGCTGCTGTGGGCGAATTATTCCTATTCACAAGCATATTCTTGTTTGATGTCCATCAGAATTTCCTCCATAGAGGCCCCGCAGGATTCTTGTTTGTTATGTTACAGCTACGACGACGCGTAAGATGACGCTATTGTCGGACTTCGTACTGTCTGTCTTTCTTTAGTGTGGTGGGGTGTGGAATGCTAGGAACAGAATGATCGGTCCTCCCTCTGTAACTATGAGCTTGACCTAGCAGGAACCCGCTGCAAAACTGAATAATTACACCAAGTACTTGAGCATTCATTAATCCTGGCGCAGAAAATAAACTATAAAATCTCTGTAAGACACATAATTCACGTGTCTTGCCATTGCACTCCATTCTTTATTACTATCCGAAAGGGTCATCAAATACAGCAAATACCCTCATCAGATATCCACTCCTTCGGATCCACAGAATGTACTTGTGTAAAAGATTTTAATAAATTTTGTGCTTAAAACACCGATTAAAGACATAAGAGCGAAAAACTGTCTTACAATAGTGGAATGTAAAATATTTATTTCTTGTAGAGGCCTACATTACAAAGAAGATTAAAGCCAACGAGATGCCACTAATTATTTTATTGTACTTCTTATAAGCTCAACATGTTTCGAGCATTACTATGCCCATCATCAGGAGCTCGCGACTATGCTGTTGATTACCACATTGGTCGTTTCGTTCTTGGTTTGCTGTATGTTGGAAGTTAGATGCGGTTAGCCTGGAGTAGTGTCCGGGCTGCAGGCTAACCGCAACTAACCTCCAACATACAGCTAACCAAGAACGAAACGACCAATGTGGTAATCAACAGCATAGTCGCGAGCTCCTCATGATGGGCATAGTAATGCTCGAAACATATTCAGCCTATAAGAAGTACAATAAAATAACAAGTGCCATCTCGTTGGTTTTTTTTATTCTTCAGTTATCACAATGATGCACGGTCCAACAAACATAATAAGATTAAAACCGTGTGGAATAAAACGCCATGTGTTGTGTCGGACAAGTAGAGAAGTTTTGTAAGAATATTCTGCCTCCTTTTCTACCCCATTTATCTGCCAGAATACACGGCGTCTTATCGCAGAATACAGTAATATTCATAACCACTTCTACACGAACATAAGATTTGTTATAATTTTTATCGTTTACAGAAAAGTACAGTTTAATGGTAGCATTCTAGCATCTGCAGAAAAAAGACGTCTTTAACTCTTTACATACTAAGATTGCCTTATAGCATAGCCTTCTTAAAGATTCGGCTCTTAGAATGCTGTACACACTTTCTGTCTCGGCTATTAAAATCGGTTAACCTTGTCGGAAAAATCACTCTGTTCTGATATCAATATGACACAAAAAAATCGCTCTGTTGGCACAATGTAATTTTTTTTAACGTTAAATCTTCGTGGCACATAAAGTAAGAACTCGGTCAATAGACTTTTTTTTTTTTCATATGATGCTTACACAAGTGAGAAACCCAGGTAAATAAGCCAACACCTGCAGTTATAAATGCGTAATTAGTAGGTAAATTGCAGCATCTACAACCATTGTTTTCAAGCGATGAACTGTTAAAGTATGATAGAGCGGACCTGAAAGCCTGAGGCAAAACAAGGGACAATCTCCAGCAAATCCTTCGTACAACAGGGACGTTTTAACACTTGTGCGTAATTCATCTCCTTCCCTCCATTCTTATTTATTTCTTTCCAAACACCTTCATTTACTTACCCTTCTATCATTCCTCATTGCCTTCTCTCTTCCCTCTCCATTTCACCAAAGAGCAGCTTAGGGGATTACCGCTCAAAATATGCTGTCACAAGAGAACAACGCAAAGTATCAGTTCGATTTTATTCTACGTTATTTCGTTTTCTCGAGATTTGTCTCCTTTGTGAGTGCAAACATAAACACACTGCTTTGTAATGGTAGGTAAGATTTACATAATTGTCCTGACGGCTCTAAAGAAAAACACGAACTCACGTAACTTAGGAATCATAAAAAACCGACTTCTTAATCTCCAAAGTGCAGCTGTCTTCCATGAAGCTAAATATCCTGGTTACCTCTTATCTATCTGGGGAGAATAGAAATGACATTTGACACTTTCTTGTGTGTGCGCGAAACAAACTTTTTAAAAAGGTTTACAAGAAGGGAGGAAGCTAAACGCAAGTCCTTTTCTTGTCTCACAGGAGGACCTCAGCCATTGTGACCAGCCATCATTCCACGCGAGAGCCATCTACTGCCTATCACAAGCTCATGACGTCATCATGCAACAATTAACCTCTATCTCTTGAAAGCGTCCCACTAGACCCGAGTACGAAGACAATAGCTCGGATCTCGTTTCTTTTGTCCTCTTCATATGACGAAGATGACACCCAGTGGAAGCCACTCCAATTAACATGACAGTTTTCTGTAGCCTTGTAAGACAAAGCTTGTTCAAAGTGCCGAATAACTGGAGATTTCAGCTTTCTGCAGTATATGACCGGTTGACAGCTTTGACGTCGAATAGAAATGGCACTGATTGCTCATTGTTCTGAGTATAGCACAATTTAAAAATGGCTTTAATTTCGTACAGCAGATGCTTTCGATATCTTTTGGTTCCGTTTTTGATACTATAGTTATAATGACAAAAATACACAGGCTCAAATTTATTGAACGTAAGATTTGAGTCTTTACCGTCGCCGAAGACTCCAATCATGGCACTCTGTGGTAACCAGGAAGAATGTTACCTACATCTTACTAAAAACGTTATTAACATTATGCTCTGTCCTGCATGAAAGAGGTTAGGCTTATATCCCTTTACTTTATTTAACTCATTTTAAGGCTACCAATCTGACATGTCTGGTTTCATATGCCTTGGATTCAGAGGCTGTTTTCTGTGCAAATAAATATGGCCGAAGTGTGAAGCTGACAACAGATTCTCCACAAGACAAATTCTAATCAACAATACACTGCTGCCTGTTCGTCCTTAATGCTTCTATGAAGCAACTTGAAATAACTGGCAATAGGAAAAACTGATTCAGTTGCCCATATTAGGACAGAGCGTGAAATTTATTTCTGAAACACGTGGCACGAGATTAACATTTGGCTCACCAACCGGATCACCTACTCAAATTGATTATACTTATCGACCAAACAATGAAACCGACTATGACAGCCAGCTAAATGACCAACAGGTAGGAGCGCACAAGATATTCCTTATCATTGATTAGGCCAGGAATTTTATTTTGTGCAGTGCGTTTCTTGAACGATATCACTACCAACTTAGGCCATGGGAAACAATTGTGTAGAATATGAATTTGATATAACCCGTGCAGGGTGGGGGTGGGAGGCTAAGTCATGCTTTTACAAAGAAGAATAAGCTACGTAGGCCTGATAGAAAAATTATGCTATCCTTAGCTTTATCCAGCTGGTTTAACCTGCCCAGCCCTAGCGAGTGTCCATAAGGTGTGACGGTCATTTTTTTTTCAGAAAATTCTTCGGCTTTGAGGATTCACTAACACCTTAAGCAGGCTTGCACAATTTGTCATTTTCCTCCGTTTTTAATTTTATGAGAATAGCCTGATAACGAGCTGTTAAGGTCGGAACATGTAGCTTTATTTAAAATACAGCTTCGTTTTACGAATAAATCAGGCTGCGTTGAAATTATTTGTTTTAACTGACAATAATATAACATAAGCCTGATTCCTAGACAGCATACAAGTAGTACCTCGTTTGAGTGAGGCTACTTATTTACCATGTACGTAATAGATGGGGTAGCGTGGTCGGTGTAGCGATTGGGCTACCGGCTGGACAGTCCGTAATTTGACTGCCAGCCGCGTATTCAATAAGTACTGAAGTTCTTTCCCCGGGAGTAAAGCAGCGGAAACTAGCCATTCACCTCCTCTAGGGTCGAGGTTAAGAATAAGTGGACTTCCCCTATCGCGTGGCGTGGACAGGGAAACTTTGCCTTCTTACCGAGTGTGTACTAATACTGTTTAGATCATAATATGATTGTTCGTTTCCACATCTGTATTAGATTCGTGAAGTAAATTTGCTAGGAAAATTACAAATCGCAATTGGTAACTCGGTTGCTTAGTAAAATGTAGACAATGAAAGCTCTTCACTTTGGGGAAGAAATAAAGATACTCCCATATAGACTTATGCGTGGTAATTGATTCAAAACTTCTTGTGAATTCCATGACGTATAAAGAGCAGTGTAAGACGTCATCATTAGGCAGATTTTACGCAGTACTGTGTCATGTTATTATATGCTTAATTTGAGAGGGCACACTGCGATCAATATGTCAGTGATTGTTGCAAGATTTGAGGGTTTCCAATCGGCGTGGATGAAGAATTCTTTCTCCTGCGATAAGCCGCTTCTCTAGGTGTGCTGATTCCGACGTTTCGAAATGTTGTAGATTCTTCATTCTCTACAGTTCGAGGTCCGAAATGACCGCTCGATCCTCCGAAACGTCAGGAATCGCTCATCCAGTTAATCACGTCATATCTCAAAACAGCGAACTGTATAAACCCTGCTTTTAAAGTTTTTAAAATGTTACAATTATGTCACGTAAAAGGTAAAGGTAAAGTGATCCCATTACAGGCCCGGTGTGGCCCAGAGGGTGGGTAGAAATGTAGCTGTACTCTTCCATGACCGCGGCACTAGAAGGGGGTGAGTGGTCAGCAGCACGACCCGGCCGCAATTTACCCCCGGGAAAGACCCGGTACCCATTTTACAGGAGGCTGGGTGGGCCCCAGGGCCGGTCTGGACGGGCGGAAAGTCTCGCCCCCATCGGGATTCGATCCCGGATCTTCCAGCCCGTAGTCAGTCGCTATACCGACTGAGCTACCGGGCCCACAATTGTCATGTACGGTTACAAAAACCTATGTTATCACTTCAGCCCACTAAAACGTCTGATGGAGAGTATTTCAGTAATGGACACAGTTCGGTGCCTGCTCGTGGCAACAAAATCAATTTCCAAGCAACGAAATGCGAGTCTGCAATGCAAGATCGAATGTAAAAGTGGCCTCGATATTTCGGTAAGCTGCTGATACAAACTGTTTTAATAATACTGTCGTCACACCGTGACGAAATTTGGACTCCATCAGATGTGTGGAATTTCTTATCTGGTTCAGAAAGTATTGGCTTCTTAAAAAAGGCTCACATCTAGGTACCTGTTTGGTTAGTCGGTAGGTTGGTCGGTTGGTTGGTTGGTTATTTAGTTGGTTGATTAGTTAGTCACCAGTCAGTTAGTTAGTTAGTTGGTTAGTTAGTTAGATAGTAAGTTAGTTGGTAGTACCAGTACTGCTACATGTTCCGTAGCCACAGACTGCGGTCTTCGATCATAACTCAGGAGCGTGCATTTGCGTTCTATGAAAAGCTCGTACTTCCTAAGCACAAAGCTAGTCGTAAAGGCTTAAGCAATTAAAATTTCCTTGAACTTACGTAAGTCTTATCGTGTTTCAGGGGTGACCACAGCACAAGCTGTGACTGATTACTTTGCTGACTCCATAATCACAACAAAAACAAGAACAAAATCAGCTGCGTAATTGGCTAATTCTATTCTATTCACTACTCTATCCTGCTCTACCCCTATTTCCCTACCTTCTGATTACACCGTTAATAATAATAATAATAATAATAATAATAATGAGACTCACTATCACCACTGCTATTTTGCATTTGCTTAATCCCTCTCACTGAACAAATGAATAGGTTGAACACAGGATACCAAGAACACACAACAAAGACAAAAATATCACACCTACTTTGCATGGATGACTTGAAGTTGATCGCTAAATCAGAGGAAGAGCTCCAAAAACGGATACAAACAGTTAAAACTTTCAGTGATGATATCCATATGGAATTTGGACTTGAAAATTGTGCCAAGTTTGCATGTAAAAGGGGCAAACTGGTTCACTCGCAAAATTTAGTGATCGACATCAACAGAGAAATACAAGAGCTAGAACAGGGAAAAATGTACAAGTACCTCGGGATTGGGGAAAGTGAAGGCATACAGCATCAACAAATGAAAGAAAGATTGAAACAGGAGTACAGCAGGAGATTAAGAATGATACTGAAATTTGAACTGAAGGCCAGGAATAAAATTACAGCAATTGCAGCACTAGCTGTCCCAGTGTTGAGATACAGTTTTGGTACAATTAACTGGAGAACTGAAGAAATAAAAAAGATTGACAGGAAAACTAGAAAGATGCTAACAGTGTATAAAATGCATCATCCAACAGCTGACATAGACAGGCTATATGTAAAGAGGAAAGAAGGTGGGAGAGGACTGGTACCAATCGAATCTGCGTATAAAGCAGAAATAATTAATATTACAGAATAACTTAACATAAATTATAAAGAAGACCAGTTTGTAAATATTGTTAAAAACCACGAAAGCGCTCAACCAAATATGAACTCAATAATTAAGACAGCAGCAAAGACTGCGGAAGAATTAAGTCAATCAGATGAGAAGAGTGACACAAAACGGGATGGAATAAAACACACAAAGGCAAGATTGGGAGAGTCCCTAAAGAAGAAAAAAAGAAAACCAAAGTAATGCGTTGGCAGTACATTAGAAATATAGATAGGCATCTTATTAGTGAAGAAGACACGTTCCTCTGGCTGTCGAAGGGAGACCTAAAAGCAGAAACTGAAAGTGAAATAGTGGCAGCACAAGACGAGGCGCTACAAACAAAATATTACGCGACAAAAATATTGAATACAGAGATGGATAGCAAGTGCTGCAGACTTTGCTAACAATTTGATGAGACAATAGACCACATAATATCAGCATGACCAGTACTGGCAAAAGAAGAGTACATAAAAAGACATGATAGAGTGTGTGTACACAACTACACTTCAACATATGAAAGGAAACAAGGGTACAAGTGGACAAAAAACACTGGTATGAACATAATCCAAAATCAGTAGAATCAAGTCAAGAAGGCAAGGTAACCATATTGTGGAATCAACAAGTACAAACTGACAGAACTATCACCAATAACAAACCAGACATTATAATCTGTGATAATGAAAACGGAACATGTATGTTAATAGACGTTGCAATCTCAGGAGACAGAAATGTGATTAAAAAGGAAGCCGAGAAGATTCTAAAATATAAAGACCTTACAATAGAGATACAGCGCATGTGGAATGTAAAAACATGGGTGATACCAGTAATAATAGGGGCGACTGGGGCTATTTCAAAGTCATTCAGAAAATACGTGAGCAACATACCAGGAAAACATGAAGTCAAGGAACTCCAGAAAACAGTCGTGTTGGGCAATGCACACATACTTCGGAAAGTGCTAATGTAAAAGTACAGTGGATTCAACACCGAAACTAACGATATAAGCACCATGAATAGTAACAACAGAATAGCTACAACACTGTATTCCTTAGGGACATAGTCTGTCTCAGGAATATAAGTATAAATACCCTGCATTAAGGAGATGATGATAATGATGATGATGATGATAATAATAATAATAATAATAATAATATGAATTCCACAAGGCAGTCCTGCTTGAGAAACTGTGAGCCACTTAAGCTGGTCGGCTAAAATTCCATTAAGTAACCTGAGCCAGTTCTCTCATCTTCACGAGTCTATAGCCTGTTCAAGACCTCTTGGAATATTTTTTCTTTATAAGCCTAGGTCTAAGTGTCTCCCCACCCCCTTTGCGCTTTCCTACTAAAATTCAAGTTACTTAAACCCTCCATTTCATTCTTCTTAATTTGATCAACAGATTGGTTATATGATAAAGAACACAAATTATTCAGTGTAAAATGTTCATCCTCTTAATTTTCTTCCATATTCTCTTCAGCACTAGATTTTCACACACACTCCTGAACTATTGGTAAGCCGGGCTATTTCAGTCTGTGTAATTATTGTGCTAGAGGCTGAACATCTGAGTAATCTTTACTCTTTTTAAGTTTCAACCTCATGGTTCAGTGCATCAAAATTCAATATTAACAAAAATCCAACTAGATGCAGCAGTATGCAGTCTGATTTATTTTACTGCAAAATCACTCTACATGTTTCGGGTGTCACTGCACCCATCATCAGAAGTTCTAAAAACTGTAACCGCAGCCTCCGGTACAGGTCACAATATCGACAGACATCGACTGCGTCCCGATCTGGCCACGTTGGAGGGAAGTAGCTCTGTCGATATTATGACCTGTACCGGAGGCTGCGGTTAGAATTTTTAGAACTTCTGATGATGGGTGCAGTGACACCCGAAACATGTAGAGTGTCCTTGCAGTAAAATAAATCAGACTGGATGCTGCTGCATCTAGTTGGATTTTTGTTTAATATTTAATCTTTACTCGGTACTCAGTAAAGGATTTATCTCTTCCCCAAAGTGTCCAGAGCAGCACTGGGGCCAACCAGGTCTGATATGTAGTGGGTAATGGGGATCTTTTCCATGTGGTAAGGCGGCCGGCACGTGAAGCTTACCACTTATCCCTCTAATGACGAGGTTAAGAATGAGTGGAGCTTACATTTCCATTACACCGTAACCTTCATAGCTTGCACAAGGAGAACTGTACATTATCATAATCACTTCCTTCATTCTGCGCGAGAGATGAACTTTTCCACCAGTAAAAAGCACATAAAATAAATTTTGATGTTTCGCTGACCGTGCATCTCAGTGTAATCTTAGTAATTAACCAACTTAATACATAAATTCTTGTTATGTAATAAGTTTATTATACGCCTCTACATGTTTCGAGCACTTTTTGCTCATCATCAGGAAGTCAAAATTATATTATACAGCATCTGGTATCATCACACTCTGTAGGCGGCCGTCCGGTGTGCACAGGTTGAAAGAGTCATCTCTCAACCTGTACACCGGACGGCCACCTGCAGGTGTGATGATACCAGATGCTGTATAACACAATTTTGGCCTCCTGATGATGAGCACATAGTGCTCGAAACATGTAGAGGCATAAAATAATCTTGTTATAAAATAAGAATTTGTGCATTAAGTTGGTTAATTACTAAGAACATAAATAAATTTCCGCAGACTGATCTGAGATGCTAGATAATTAAGGGTGCTGTACATCCCTGCTCTGACCTGTGCATTTCAGCTAATGTTTCAAACAGGAACAGGAATAGGGGGAACTGAAGTCGCGTGGCGACGCTTCCAAATGTCAGATTGGGCGGGCTATTAGTGGAGAGGGAATGGACTCACTGACCCGAGAATAACGTCACAATATTCACCCACTTCCAACCCTCCGTTGGGAGTTTAAATACTCCCCTAACTAATCATTAACGCGACTAAATCGCTAATCAGGATTACGACCACCCCAACCACCGTACCTCTGTCCCGGCTTAAGTACTGACTTACAGGTTAATTAGCTGTCGAACATCCCGAGTCCGTTTGGTCATGTGGCATGTCACATGTAAGGCTCAGAGCCTTCAGTGTTCACAAGAACCAGATTCTGCCGTGGATTAAATATCCTCTAGGATTTGTGAAATATGGTATTTTAATTTGAGACGGTGCTGAAGAGAACATTTGAAAGGATGGAAGAGATAACAGGAGATTAGAGGAAAATTCGGAATGCGGGATTCATCATTTTTACACCTCACCAAGTACGAGTATTATCAGTGTTACAAAATCACAGGATCAAGTTGGCATGTTACGTAGCGCGCATGCGTGGGATGATAAATGCGTACACAATTTTAGTTACAAAGCCTCAAAGAAAGCTTATTCGTGAAGGGGATAAAAAATTTAATGTTTAAAAATAGAAAGATTAGACTTATTTTTCACAGATTACGAACTAGTAGCAGGTTCTTTAAGGACATGGAAGTAAAACTAAGGTTGCGTAAGAGACGAAAAATTTCTTGACATATTGTCGTCTTCCATGATGTTAAGACGTGTAGAATTTTTCGCTCTTTTCGGCAAGACCAACTGTCTCCATCTTCAGAAATGCAACTACTTCTGTCCTGATCTTGGAGGAAGAAAGCCACACCGCAGCGTCACTATTCTTCTAGCAGATCACGCTCCGTCTTTTCCATAGGCCTTCAAACTTCACAGTCACCGACACGAGAATCTCACCCTCCCGAAGGGTGTGGACCAGGTGAGCTGTTATTAAATCCTGAAGTAGGTCAGTCCGTTATATTGGAGTCATATTACAATTTGTTACTGACATAAAATCCTGGCCCTGGGGTCGACTCAGCTTCTAACAGAAATGAGTACCAGGAGTATTTCCTGGGGGTAAAGGCGGCCGGTGCGTAAAGCTGACAACCTTACCACCATCCTGTGCCATTGTCACGAAATCTGGGAACCTTAACTTCCTGAAACCCCCTGGGCCACTCCGTGGGCCGGGTAGCTCAGTCGGTATAGCGACTGAGCTATGGGCTGGACGGTCCGTGATCGAATCCCGGTGGGGACGAGATTTTCCGCCCGTCCAGACCGGCCCTGGGGCCCACCCAGCCTCCTGTAAAATGGGTAGTGTGTCTTACCCGGGGTAAAGTGCGGCCGGGGCGTGCTGCTGACCACTCACCCCCTTCTAGTGCCGCGGTCATGGAAGAGTACAGCTATACCTCTACCCACCCTCTGGGCCACACCGGACCTGTAACAGGATCACTTTACCTTTTTTTCATTAAATTTGTTACAAGAAAAGCAAAGCTTTCCCTGTACCAGCTACGAAGCAGAAATGGAAATACGTGTACAGCTCGCTCATTCTCGTCCTCTTCACTAGACGGAATGACTGGTCAGCCTTACGCTTCAGACGATTTTATTCAGTGAATAGAGGAACCAGTAGCCATTGAATAAGAGCCAGTTGGAATTCCAGAGCCAGTGTGGACGTTGTTGGAGAACAGAAAAATCTCTTTTACCTGCCTGGGTCCAAACCCCGAACCGTCTAGCCTGTAGCCTAAACATTATATCGACGCTATCCCGATTCCCGAATTCGTTATAAGCTTTAAATAAATAGACGTACAGGGTCAAAGGAGAGCCAAGCGTTTAGATGATGAACCGCCTACGTTCGGAGCTTCCTTCTCTGTCTGGCTGTGTGGCTCGCTAAGATGCGGTGGAAAGGTCAGGCTCCCGTTACGAGTCCCGAGGACCGGCAGTCTGTGGCATTTTAGTGGCATTTTGAAGTATTGGCTGATGGCGATGTGGTGTGGTGGCGGATCCAAGCCATCCACCCGACACTCCATGCAAAGCAAATTTTGTGAGATTCAGCCGGTAGATACCTGTAAATTAATATACAAACTGAAAACACTAAAACTATAATTAAAATAATTTTCCGAAAGGTTCCTGGTCTCAAATTTTATTGAAATACCCTGAAAAAACATCCTAAGATGACGTAAGACTTGGAGCATAATGCCGTGTTGATTGGTAATTTCTTACAGAATTTCCTTTGCAGTGTGACTCTAGGCTACGCAACAGTAGACCTATAAAGGCCATGAAGGCGTATCGCGGGAGTGAAAGTACATCTCCACTCATGCTTCGACCCTAGGTGGCACCCCGAACCGGTCCGGACGCTTTGGAGAAGAAGAAATAAATATCTTGATCCCGCCGGGATTCGAATCCCGTATCGCCCAGTCTGTACCCTATTCAAAATTTGACTACACTACGTCCGCTCAAATAGTAAACTTGTGTCTGCAATAAATGAGCAGCAATTGCAATTAGATTAGTGCAACAGAAAATATCTATACTGAGATCATTTTTACCGCATTGACGGATATTTCCACTCTTCTTGGAAACCAAGACCGTTCCAATTAATACCATTGTGTATATATCCCGCAGTTTAGCTGAACGAGTCCTCATATAGACTTTCCTTCTTATTCTGACCTCGTTCTACCTACTGATTGTAGGTGTAGGTGGTTGTTATTGCTCCTGATCACACTTAATGAATCACACACTCAATCTAGAGGAGGGATCGGCCCGTCGCAGACAGTCTGTGATAGTCTCAGTAACTTATTTTCCTTTTTGTCCACAGAAGTTCTCACCATTGCCGATAGAGCGCACCGTGACTGTAAGCGACAGACTCATATAGTCTATACAGTTTGTATAAACGCTGAGGAAGAATATGCTGCTTCCAGCAGTGCACCCTGAAACTGCAATTTCATCGCACGGTCTCTTTCATTGATCAATCCGATTATTAAATTATGTGGTATCTGATATCCGTCTCAATAACATCTTCCCGGAAGGCGGTTTTCCGAAATAAATCAACAATTCCACAAAATCCTAACAGGCACAGCATACACTCAGCTGTTTCTTGTGGGATATGTCATTGTGTTTGTACCTTTGTTTATAGCTTGCAGACTACGTCTTACAGCGGGAATAGTAAGGTGGGATATGCTACAACGAACGGATGCTACAACGAAAAGTTTTTATCAATAAAATCAGGATGCTACAACGAACGCGGAAGAATACTATTGGCCGTCGTAGAACGCGCGTGCGCATGACGTGTCTGCCCTTCACGCTTAGATTAGTGCGTCAGTCACCATTTTTGTTATCGTTTGTAAGGTTCAGTTATCTGTTTAGTTCAGTTATCTGCTTATTTGCGCCTTGTTTATGTTTTTCAAATTTACATGTAGTGTGTATAAAAGTTAAATGAATTAATTTTGTACAATTTTTACACTTATATTTTTGATTTTGTATTATATTTCTCCTGTTTCGGTTGTTGTGTTGGAAGGTAACTTTGCTCTAGGCTGTGGGCCTGGAAGAGATTACCCATAAATACATCTATTTCAATATATGCTAGAAGCAACTGATACCATAACGAACGACGTTCTAGAACCAATTACGTTCGTTCTAGCATAACCCACTGTATATGGGAACTTGAGGGTTATTTGACGGTGCATCTTCCTCATGAAATAATTTGAAATGCCAAATTGATGCAACAAGGTAATTTTATTAACGTATTCTTAGCTCGACATGTTTCGGATATATACGCCCATCATCAGGAGCATCAGCTGTTGAGTTGCAGCATATGGTTTTCTGCAACGAGTTTTAGGATGGGTGCTGGTCTTGAGAGCCGTTGTGTGGGTCGTGTGTACGGTGCGGATGGTGCCGTGCGTCACACGGCAACATCCGCACCGCAAACACGACCTACGCAATGGCTCTCAAGACCACCATCCATCCAAAAACTCGGTGCAGAAAACCATATGCCGCAACTCAACATCTGATGCTCCTGATGATGGGCGTATGTACCCGAAACATGTCGAGCTACGAATACATTAATAAAATTACCTTGTTGCATCAATTTGGCATTTCAAATTATTTAATGTATATGGGAAATTGGAAAAGTCGTGCGATTAGACGTCCGTGACCTGTTTTAAGCTAACGTTGACAAATATTAACCTGGAGGAACTAACCCAGGCCTGTCAAATTTTTCATCCTATATACGGCGGGGCTGATATGTGTTGGCCAGATATTCAATGGACAAATTTTCTTGTCATTTATTCCAGCAGAATCCCAACAGCCGCGCCGCATAACGTGATCTTGGGGAAAGCAGGATCCCTGTTGTCTTCAATTCGCCACTTCCTCTCGCGGTCGTTTAGCCAGCTAATAGACTGCCATTAAATATGCCGTGACGTCATAACATGTTCAAAGGTTGCGTTTTATTGTTGGGCGGGGGGGTTGATGGTGTCTAATTCATAGAGTGAAGCCGACATTTCTGGAACAAATTGAACAGATAATAAATAAGGCAGAAACTACAGGAGTTCAGGCTCCAGAAACTGCAGGAATTCAGGCTCCAACAAGCAACGATATATCGTGGTTCGTTGTTTTTTGCACTGAACAGCTAAATACAAACATAATGATTGAAATGTAAAGGGTTTTAACGATGATACAATACACGTACAATAACTATGTATCTGGGGTATTAAATCCTTTATTTGCCCAACTAATGCCCACAAATTATTGTAAAATCGTTAAACGGTTAAAATCATTTAAAATTATAATAGCGGCTCCAACATGTTTCGGTTTACATAAAGCATCATCAGGGAGCTCTCCGGCTGTATTTCGCTAAAGTTTCAATGTTGAATTCGGTTACATATCGTTATTTGAAATTATAGGTATTGTTGTTGCATATGCAGCCACAATACCGATAAACTCAAATAACGTATCTGGGGGTGTGCATCGTCTCTTTTTTTTTTTTTTTTTTTTTGAAATTTTTGAAAATGGGAGGCGAGCGGTATTTTTTTGGCCCTTTCTTTCTTTTTTTTTCCCTAAAATATAACTTCCCGACTTTT
>Ga0123352_10009259_pt1 | contig 15397 bp, 13 predicted proteins | sample TergutLab28metaG_FD_89700 | JGI IMG/M metagenome (GOLD analysis project Ga0123352, IMG submission 89700) | Labiotermes labralis P1 segment gut microbial communities from Petit-Saut dam, French Guiana - Lab288 P1 | ecosystem: Host-associated > Arthropoda: Insects > Digestive system > Gut ... | reverse complement strand
GAAGCAAGCAGATTGTCGGCGGTTCTGAAAGCATATGTGCTCATCACGTATGACTGCATACCGGCAAGGTAACCCAGTGCATACCTAATATTGAGTGAAGCAAAGCTACCGGGGATATTGACCTTGTGCGGGCAGGGCATACAGTAGTTGCAACCTGTACACATGACCTTGTATGTTTCTTCCATGATATCTTTGACCGATTTTATGACACCAAGTTCAGTTTCGCTTAGTGAACCCGCAGTCCACTTTAAAGCAGTGGCAATATTTTCATCGAGCATTTCTATGGAGTTCATGCCTGAAAGCACAACAGTCACTTCTTTTTGATTAAACAGCCACATGAGTGCCCACTCGGCAGGTGTGCGAGTATTATCAATGTTTTTAAGGAGACTTTTTGCCTTTTTTGGAAGACCTGTAGCAAGTCTGCCTCCGAGTAAAGGTTCCATTACAATAACGGTGATGCCCTTGGAATGCGCCTTTTGCAAGCCAAGCTTGCCTGCCTGATAGTTTTCGTCCATGTAGTTGTATTGAATATAACAGAATTCCCAATCATACATGTTAAGAAGCTGTAAAAAGTTTTGCTGTGTGCCGTGAAATGAAAAGCCAATTCGTCTAATTTCGCCGCTTTCTTTCTTTTTTGCAAGCCAATCTTCGATACCGAGTGACACCATTCGCTCCCACTCGTAAGCTTCCGCCATATTGTGAATCAAAAAATAATCAATATAGTCAGTCTTTAGTCTATCTTTTTCGATGTCGAAAATTCTGTCAAAGTCTTCATATTGCTTGCATTGTGAATGGGGGATTTTCGTTGCAATATACACCTTATCTCTGACCTTATTGTTATGTAAAATTTCGCCTAAGGCCGATTCGGATCCGGGATATAGATATGCAGTGTCAAAGTAGTTTACACCTTTTTCAATGGCGTGCATAATGATTTTTTCTGAGGCTTTTATATCAACAGACACACCGCCTGCACGTCTGGGAAGTCGCATACACCCAAAGCCTAGCGTCGAAAGTTCGGTATTAGACCTTTTGTCGGTGCGATATTGCATTCAAGTCTCCCAAATGTGAATTTCATATTCTAACTGATTATGTAATCTAATAAAGCCTTGCATTTGTGCGTTTTCAAGTAACTTGATATATTGAATTTTCTTCGCTTTAACTCCCTCCGTCGCCTGTCGGCGCCACCTCCCTCAAAGAGGGAGGCAAGGTAGGTCATTGCCTGCCATCAGCACACTTATCTCTTACTGCGCTAACTTGGCTCCCTCTTTGAGGGAGCTGTCAGCGAAGCTGACTGAGGGAGTATTTCTCGCAATTTTGATTTCATACTCTAATGCTTACGTAAAAATAATTTCTGACTCTCGTTTCACCGTTATACTACCAATAATCGAGGCTACAGAATCGTCTTTTTGAATTGCAGTTAATAGCTCATCGGATTGCTCGTTTGCAACAGCTATGAGCAATCCTCCTGAGGTTTGTGGGTCGAAAACTAGTTCTTGTTTCCATGCTTCAAGCTTTTTAAGGTCAACTCTGTTACCTGCGTATTTACGGTTGCGAGTGCCACCGCCTGTAATATAATCATCTTCAATATATTTTCGGACATTGCCCAAAATCGGAATTTGGTCGCAATAAAGCTCGGCAGATATATTATTTGAACTTACGGCTGTCATTTCAAGCAAATGACCGACAAGCCCAAACCCTGTAATATCTGTACACGCGCTGACATCAAAGTCTGACAACTTCTCAGCGGCATATTTATTTAGACGTTCCATAGAATTTATAGCTAAAATAACATCGTCATCATCGGCTTCATCGTCACGGTAGGCAGAGGTAATAATGCCAACACCAAGGGCTTTTGTAAGAATCAGTTTATCGCCAATGCGGGGGCTGTTGTTGCGATAGAACTTGTCTATATCGGCTATCCCTGTCACGGCAAGCCCGAATTTAATGCCATCGTCATAAATTGAATGGCCGCCTGCGAGAATTGCGCCTGCTTCTGCACACTTTTCCGCACCGCCTGCAAGAATTTCTTGCAACAGTTGCCTGTCGGCTTCACGAGGGAAAGCGACAATGTTGAGCGCATACAGGGGTTTGCCACCCATTGCATAAACGTCACTAAGCGCATTTGCAGCAGCGATTTTGCCAAATGAGCGAGCGTCGGTGACAACAGGAGGGAAGAAGTCAACAGTAGAAAGCAGACAGCGTTTGTCATCAATCTGATAGACTGCGGCATCATCAGACGAGCCGAAGCCAACGAGAAGATTGTCGCTGTTTGAACATTTGTTAATGGGGCGGGGGATACTGTCTAATATAGATTTTAGCTCACCCGGAGCTATCTTAGTGCCTCAGCCACCGCCACTGCTGTAATTAAATAGGGAAGTAGATTTTTCCATAAAAATCACTGCTCCTTTCCATTTTGTATGACGAAAATATTCTATCATGCTATGTGGTAAAGAGCAATGGATTTTCTTGTAGGTATTTGGGGCATTTTTGACAAATCAGGTTGTCATGAATATGTTATCTAGTGTGTCGTATTTTAAATAGCTAGATTAAGATTGTACTGTATTTTTTCGTCAGGCAAGGCGAAAAATTGAAGGAATGCCAGTGGCCTTTCAAGGTTTTTCAACGCAGTATGACGGAAAAAGACAGTGCAATATTGGTCTAGGTATTTGGAATACGATGCACTAGTCCTTGCTTAAATGTATTAATTCCTGCTCCGATAACGCCGCTCTCATGATTGTCATCGGAAATAATGAATTTTAGATTTTTTTCAGGCAGTGGTTTTCTTACATAAAACCTGATAGCTTCAACTAACTTTTCACACGGAAACTTCTTCATAGAAACAACGCCACCACCCAAAATAACTGTAGATGGATCGATAATATTTACTTCTGTTGCTATGGGAATAGCCAAATTCCTTATATACTTCTCGATACGGCTGTCGTTTCCATGTTTTTCAAAGATATCTGATATTTCCGTGTTGGGAAAGAACTCTTTGCACATTGAAACCAAATATTTCCCTGCTACAAGCGGTTCGATACAACCTATGTTGCCGCAAGAGCACCTATGTTCTTGATCCCATGCTGGAATGTGTCCAAGCTCACAAGCAACGCCATTATACCCAACAAAAATCTTGCCGTCAATCATCATTGCGTTGCCTAGCCCTGTACCTATATAACATCCAATTATCGTATCATCTCCCGGAATGTCATGCTTAGCAATATCGTGTATTAGCAATAAGTTAGTATCTTTTTCGATGATAACTGGGATGTCAAGGTGCTTTTGCAAAACTGCCTTTACATCTATGCCATTAAAGCCATGAATATTTGGTGCATTTAACACTACAGCACGGTTTTTGTCAACAGCTGCAGGAAAGCCCACGCAAACACCTATAATACTCATGTTTTTGGCGTATTTCTGTATATACTCTTTAATGTAGTCTGCCAGCCTTGTAGAAGAGTCGCCTGTTAATACCATCCTTTGTGGAACTTGAACAAAGTCTACAACACTGTAGCTTTCGTCTACGCAACCAATGCGAAGATGTGTTCCTCCGATGTCAACGCCTATGGCAATCATCTATTCTTCCTCTTTTCAAGCATTTTTGACTCCAAGTATGGAGTCCCCTTGCTGATTTCATTTATTATACAGGCAAGTGATGTCAAAATCAAATGTTCGCTATGAACTATGCTATTGTCATTGATTAGTCAGTAAGCGGAGAAACTATCATTCATTCCACATGAAGATAATTGTTACGATAGAAACTTACTATTGTAATTGTTGTCATTGTTGATATAATGAACATACATTGATAGAGTTTGTCTAAGGTGAGTCAGCATTCATGTGTCTGCTTATTATGTTTCTGTTAAATATAATACAATTTTGAAAGGGGATGTATCTGTGAAAGTCGATGCTTTGTTTATGACAGCACCAAAGAAAATAGAAATACGTCAAATAGAGGTTGGCGAACCCAAATATGATGAAATCCAAATTGAAATAAAAGCAAATGGAATATGCAAGTGGGATCAGAACTTGTTCAAAGGAAACAGTCTTGTTGCAGAGTTTCCGTTTACATTTGGACATGAGCCTGCCGGTGTTGTAATAAAGGTGGGTGAGGGTGTCACAGGCTTCAAAAAAGGCGATAGCGTTTTTTGTTGTGGTGGTACAGACTCGATGGCACAGGTAGTTAACATGCCTGCAAGATGTGCTGTCGTTATAACTGAGCCTGTATCCGATTATTCGCTTTGGGCAGCCGAGCCGATTTGTTGTGTAGTGAATAGTGTAGCAAATGTACCGTTTTGCCCAGGAGATGATGTTTTGCTCGTTGGTGCGGGTTATATGGGTTTATTAAAAATTCATGCGTTAAATAAAATGTTGCGAGGCAGACTAATTGTGCTTGATTTAGACGACCGTAGAGTGGCGCTTGCAAAAGAATTTGGTGCTGATGAGGCTTACAATGCAAATTCATCTGAGGCAAAAAAACGTATTGAGCAAATCGTTGCAAACGGTGGCATTGACTTAGTTATTGAATGCAGCGGTGAGGAAGAGGGCTTTAATACAGCGATAAAATGCACGAAGCAAAGTGGCGTTTTAGAGTTGTTCGGATGGCAACGTGGACTCAGGACCTTCGACGGCACTCCTTGGCATATGGATGGGATAAGAATCTATAATTCTGCTCCGAATATAGAAAGATTTTATGAGGCTCAACGCATAAAGCAAACAGAGAAGCTGGTTGCTTGCGGAGTTTTTGATCAAACTAAACTTGTAACTCACAGAACAAATTATAAATACGCACAAGAAGCGCTTGAACGTGCTATAGCAAAAGACGATGGATACATAAAGGGTACGATTACTTTTTAACAGGCTGTAATAACATGCGAGAATCGTTCAACGCATTGAGCTGAGAATCGGTATAGCGCACGTATTACAAATAAAAACACACTTTTGGGAGGGAAACATGAAAAAAACGCTACTTGTCCTTATAGCAATAGCTACATTACTCTTTGCCTTAGTGGCTTGTGCAAATGACGATGCACAAACAACTGCAGATACGTCTGCAGACGATTCAGCAGATGCTCCGACTGGTGCTACTGTCAACATCGAATTTTGGGATATGATGTGGGGCCCTGCAGACACATATACTCCGGCTATCGAAGCAAACGTAGAACGATTTAATCAGGAAAACCCATATGGAATAAATGTAACAGTACAAATGACTCCATGGGACAACTTCTATCAGGTTTTTCTGACCGCCATTATGGGTGGAGCAGGTCCTGATGTCAGTACAGGTGCAGGTGGGCAACCTATCCAATATGCAGCACTGGGCAGATCTTTAGATTTAGATCCAATCATTGAAGCATGGGAAGCTGAAAACAACCCAATCCTAAATGACTTCTTCCCTGGACTTCTTGACTACTACAATTGGGAAGGTACGCAATGGGGTATTCCTTGGAATCTAGACCCACGTGCACTAGTTTATCGTACCGACATTTTTGAAGAAGCAGGTATAACCAGTCTACCAACGACGTTTGATGAATTTGCGGAAGTTCTTCGTACCATTCAATCAACACATCCTGACGTTATTCCTTTCACTTTTGCAGCAGGCGACCACTTCCCATTCCACGTTGCAGTTGGATTTCTCGTGTATAATGGAATTGGGTTTGTTGATGCAGATTTTAATTCCACAATGATGTCTCCGCAAGCTATGGAAGTTTGGGAGTTCTTTGAAATGCTTACTGACGAAGGACTGATTGGTGCAGGTACGGCCGGCTACAGAGGTCCTGATATAGAGCTTATCTTTGCTGCCGGTGAAGTTGCGGTTATGTTTAATTCTCCGCCAAACTGGCTTAGAGGCACAGATATATATGATGTGTCCGGAGTTATGCCGGCGCTACGTGGTCCGAGTGCTACAGGTGATTTAGGTGGAATAAATTATTTCTGGGTTAACGGTATCCAAGGTTATAACACGACAGATCATCCTGACGAGTCTCGCGCTTTCATCAAGTGGTGGGCAGAAAACACATTAACCACTTTTGTTGACGGAAATGCAGGTCCATTCCCAGTTCGTGCTTCTCACTATGAACACCCTGCTTTCACAGACTCGTGGATTCGCACAGGCTTTTATGAGTACTCAGCAAGTGTTGGTGTTCCTGTAATATGGCCTGTGTCTGGAATATATCCAGCGTTCCTTCAAATTGAAGGCGAAGTATATCCGGGTAACGTACTTAGTTCTATCGTTGCAGGTCAAGACTGGCGTAGCGTGCTTGAACAACAAAACCAGCTACTGATTGATGCTATTGAAGCTCACGGTTAAATCGCAATGTTAAGATAGCCTGCATGAAAAACCCGCCAATACGACAACAATCCATATTGGCGGGTTTGATATTTATAAGTACAACTATAATGGAGTACATTTTATGAATTCTAAAAATAAAAGCAGCAGCCTAACGGAAAAAATAGTGCCGAAAAAGAAAAATACGTTGGAAAGTAATGCATTGGGATATGCACTACTGATACCGGCAACCCTAATCATTTTAGCTATAAGTATTTATCCATTTTTTTATGGGGTATTTTTAAGTTTTCACAACCACAACATTGGCAGACCTGATCAAACTGCTTTTGTTGGCCTCGAAAATTTCATAAGGCTGATAACAAGCGATAGTGAGTTTTACGGGGTACTGGGTTTCTCATTCTTCTACACAACAATGATGGTATTATTTTCATACATAGTAGGTATGCTTTATGCCTTATTGTTAAATCGAGATATAAAATTCAGAGGGTTGTTCCGCGCTTTGATTTTGTTGCCGTGGGTCATATCGCCTGCTGTTGCAGCTACTGCTTGGTCCTGGGTGTTGAATGACAGAGTGGGTGTTATTAATGTTTTTCTCAGAAATATTGGGCTGATAAATGAGTCAATTCAATTTTTAGCGAGTACTGAGATGGCAAGACTAACGGTCATTTTTACTAGTGTTTGGCGTAGCTATCCGTTTATGATGATAGTAATTTTGGCAGGCTTGCAAAGTATTCCGAAAGAATTACATGAATCTGCAAAGATAGATGGCGCAGGATTCTTTAAATCGTTTTTCTACATAACATTTCCAATGCTCAGAGGTGTAAGTGTTGTTGCGACTACATTAATGTTCATATGGACATTTAATAACTTTGAAAATATATTCCTGTTGACAAGAGGTGGACCAGGTGTCGGAACATTTGTGCTTCCTATTCTGACTTATTTTACGGCGTTCTTCAGGATGGAGCTTGGCTACGCATCGGCCATTGCTGTTATAATGCTTTTGGTCTTACTGGGATTGTCAATGCTGTACATGAGAGTCACTCGCAACAGAGATATTTATGAATAGGGGTATGTGTGTTATGAAATACAAATTTGGCTATAACAAAGCACCAAAAGAAGTTATTAAAGATATCTTGACATACCTGACTTTAATTGCAATTATACTTGTCATGGGCTTGCCGATTATGTCTATGCTTGGAACGGCTTTTAAGGAAAGAGTTGTTGCGATTTCATCCTCTTCACTATTCCCGGGGTGGGGTGAGTGGCGTATAGAGAGTTTTCGCGGAGTTATTGATGCAGGCATTTTTCTGCGAAGTCTTTTGAACAGTGCTATTGTCACTGTGACGGTAACATTCTTTTGCATTGTAATCGCGTCACTGGCCGGCTATGCTATTTCTCGGTTTAGAGGCAAGATATTCAGTGCATATGCCGTGTTTTTGCTGCTGTTGCAAATGTTTCCGATAATGCTTTTGTTGATGCCACTATTTATACTCTATCAACAGTTCGGAATCATAAACTCTTTGTGGTCAGTAATAATCAGCTACACAACTTTGAATATGGCGTTTTCTATTTGGATGCTTAGAAGCTTTTTTGATACGATTCCAAGAGAGCTTGAACAGGCAGCGATGGTGGATGGGTGTACTCGCTTTCAAGCATGGCTGAGGGTTGTTATGCCTATTTCATTGCCAGGTATAGGGACAGTTGCAATCTTTACATTTATAAATGCATGGAATGAATATACACTTGCCAGCATATTCCTAAGAAGAAATGAAGTTTTTACAGCAACTATCGCTCTTCAGCAGTTTGTGCTTCAGTTTAGTCAAGATTGGCCATTATTGATGGCTGCATCGACAATTGCTGTGACGCCCACAGTTATCGTACTCTTCTTTGCACAAAAGTTGCTGATTCAGGGAATGACAGCGGGGGCTGTGAAGGGTTAAGGACACTACAAAATAGTTAATTTTATTCAAAGTATATATTTGGAAAGAAAGGGCATACTAAAATGTTAAAAAATATTCCTAATTGTTTATCCCCGGAGCTATTGAAAATACTTATGGAGATGGGGCACAACGACTACATTATACTGGTTGATGCAAACTATCCTGCTGCAAGTGGGGCGCAAAGACTTGTAAGGGCTGAAGGTGTCGAGGTAACAGACATGTTGGATGCAATCTTGCAATTCTATCCACTAGACAATTTTGTTAATGATCCTGTTGTACTCATGCAACCAAGAACAGAAGAATCCACGCCTGAGATATGGGGTGAGTTTCGTACAATCATTAACAAACATGACTCGGAAAAGGCGTTTACCGATTTTAGTTTGATTGACCGCTTTGATTTTTATGAGTTTGCTAGAAAAGCATATGCAATAGTTCAAACAGGGACAACGGCTCGTTATGCCAACGTTTCATTAAAAAAAGGTGTGCTATAATTATGGGAAAACTCGTAGTCATAGGTTCTATAAATAACGACCTTGTAATCGAAGTAGGAAAGCCTCCTGTCATGGGCGAAACGGTTCTGGGTACAGGCTTCTTTCAAGCACCCGGAGGTAAGGGGGCAAATCAGGCTGCGGCATGCGCTCGACTTGGAGCAGACGTGACGTTGATTGGTGCGGTTGGCGATGATGCCTTTGGCAAAGCGATGATTGACGGCTTTAAGCAAGACGGAATAGATACGTGTAACATCAAAGCATATTCCGGCAAGCCTACAGGGACGGCAATGATAATCCTAAATGAGGGTGACAATTATATCGCCGTGGATCAAGGTGCGAATCTAGCAGTTGATAAAGAACAAATTGATGCAGCAACAAGTAAAATAAAAGAAGCGGATATAGCTGTTTTGCAGTTAGAGGTTCCATTTGAAACGGTGAAATACGCTGTAGAGCGTTGTAATGAAATAGGAGTTCCTGTACTCTTAAATCCGGCGCCTGCGCCGACGCATAAACTCGATAAAAGTTTTTTGGAATTGGTTGAGCTGATTACTCCAAATGAATCCGAAACCTTTGCAATTACAGGGATTATGCCCGCAACGCCGCAAGAAGCCATAAAGGCTGCGGTCTGTCTATCTAATTTGGGTGTTAAGAATGTAGTTATCACCCTTGGAGGGGACGGCTGTGTCTATGGAAGTGGTGAAGATTTTAGGCATATGCCTGCGATCAAAGTAGAAAAAGTAGTAGACACGACAGCAGCAGGTGACTCTTTCACCGCGGCTGTTGCTGTATATCTTTCTGAAGGCAACACCTTGGAGCAATCAGTAGCTTTCGCAACAAGAGTCGGCTCGATAACTGTTTCACGAAAAGGTGCACAGCCATCGCTCCCGTTCAGGCGGGAGATTTGATTTTTATCAATTTATTATTTTAGAAAAGCGGCATGAAGTGCAGAAAATGCGAATACGCATGACGAACATAGATTTAGAGGGTAAATAAGAATAGCAGCGACAATGGGGAGCGCGTAGACATGGTTGTTACCGGTGGAGCGAAATAGCAAGTGGGAGGTAGGCAAATGGGATTAAAGATGAGCGGGAAAATTGCACCATCAATGATGTGTGCTGATTTCTTACGACTAGAAAACGATATAAGGGCATTTGAAAAATTGGATATTGAATATCTCCACATAGATGTGATGGACGGTTGTTTTGTACCGAACTACACACTCGGCACCGATTACGTGAAGAACTTAAAAAAAGCTACAAGCATACCAATGGATATCCATTTGATGATTGAGCGCCCCGAGGATAAGCTGGGGTGGTTTGACTTTGGTGAGGGTGACTATGTTTCATTTCACTACGAAGCAACAAAGCATACACAAAGAGTTATATCCGAAATAAAAAAGAGAAACGCAAAAGCGATGCTCGCACTAAACCCTGCGACGCCTTTGTGCGTGTTGGAAGATGTGATATGTGACCTTGATGCTGTTTTGATTATGACTGTAAATCCCGGCTTTGCCGGACAAAAGCTCGTGCCACAGACACTAGACAAAATTAAACGGCTCAGAGAACTTTATCCTGAGATAGAAATAGAGGTTGATGGAAATGTCAGCTTTGAGAACGCTATCAAAATGCGTGAGGCAGGAGCAGACATCTTTGTGGCAGGTTCATCAAGTGTATTTCAAACTCCCAAAGACCTGACAGTGAATACATTGAGACTGAGAGAGTGCATAAGGTAATCAAAGCACACGATTAAGCAATCTCTCACAAGCGTTCGTTACAGTTCAGAAGGCACTCGACAAACATTGTGAATTGCCGAGTGCCGTCTAAACTGTAACGAACGTTTTTCCTGTAACATCTTGAAATATTGAAATCTTGTAATGGCGATTGCTTGACACATGTGTCCGAGGGGTGTATACTACGAGAAAACTGAATCGGAAAATATTATTAGAAAGGTTTGCGTGAGGAATATGAATCGTATGCTCGTAGTGGGATATCGTTTCTTTTTTACTTTTGCTTTTACATTGACTTAAAAGCAAGAGTGATTTCCATAGCATAGATAGCCCTCCGCAACCAAAAGGTTGGCAAAGATGGGGCCCTGCAGGAATCACTGTGGGGTTTCTTTTTTAGTTTAGGAAATGTCACAGCAGAGCGCAAACTCGGAGAGAAGTGGCGCACCGTGAAAGAATCAGTCTAAGGAGATGGAAGTATGATAGTAGTAATAAAACCGAAGGCAAGCCGTCAGCAGATAGAACACCTATTGTCGTGGTTTCGATCACGCGGCTTGAAGACAGATGTCACAGAAGGTGAATTACAAACCTTCATTGGGCTAATCGGAGATACAAGCGAGGTGGACATCGACCTTGTAGCGGGGATAGATATTGTAGATTCTGTCAAGAGAATAAACGACCCGTTTAAGAGAGTCAACCGTAAATTCCATCCCGAAGACACAATTGTAGACGTTGGCGGACTGAAAATAGGCGGCGGTCACTTCCAAGTGATTGCCGGACCGTGTTCAGTCGAGTCACACGGACAAATACTATGTGTGGCCGAGAGCGTGAAAGCGTCCGGAGCTACACTTTTGCGGGGAGGCGCATTTAAGCCGCGCACATCGCCTTACGCTTTTCAGGGACTACACGCCGAGGGTATTGACCTCCTTCTGGAAGCCAAAGCCCGAACAGGGATGCCGATTGTTTCGGAAATCATGAATGCTACGCATCTGCCGTTATTCGAGCATGTGGACGTGATTCAGGTTGGCGCACGGAGTATGCAAAACTTTGAGCTGCTTAGAGAACTTGGGCAGTTGAGAAAACCGATTCTCCTCAAGCGTGGATATGCGAACACTTTGGAAGAACTTTTAATGAGTGCAGAATATATCATGGGGGAAGGAAACAAAGATGTAATTCTGTGCGAACGTGGAATCCGTACGTTCGAAACATTCACAAGAAATACACTCGACTTGTCCGCAATACCGGTATTGCGGGAACTTACTCATCTACCGGTGATTGTTGACCCAAGCCATGCGATTGGCATATCAAGATTTGTAAAACCACTGTCGCTTGCCGCTGTTGCATGCGGCGCAGATGGGCTGATTATCGAGGTGCATAATGATCCGCAGAACGCCACGTGTGATGGCGCACAATCGCTCACGCTTGAGCAATTCGATAATCTTGCGTCGGGGATACGGCAAATACGAAAGGTGGTCGAAACATTATGAGTACGCAGACGATGAGAAGCGTGAAGGTAAACGCATCAAAGCAATATTCGGTTTTGATCGGCGGTGGCATACTATCTCAGACAGGCGAAAAGATTATGGAAACCTGTGGAGGGAATAAAGCGGTCATTGTGACAGATGATATAGTAGAAAAATTATACGCTGACGTTCTCGAACAATCGCTGTTGGCGGCGGGGTACACGACGGTGAGATTTGTGTTCCCTAACGGCGAACAGTCAAAGAATATGGAAACATATACATCACTCCTAAGCGCACTGACAGAAGCAAGTTTGACACGCTCGGATGTTGTTGTGGCACTGGGCGGCGGCGTTGTCGGTGATATGGCGGGGTTTGCTGCGGCTACGTATTTGCGCGGTATTCCGCTGGTACAGATACCGACCACATTGCTTGCGATGGTGGATTCTTCGGTGGGCGGCAAAACAGCGATAAATTTACCCGCAGGTAAAAATCAGGTCGGCGCATTTTATCAGCCTGATATTGTTTTATGCGATTGCGATGTACTGCAAACACTGCCGATAGAAACGCTCCATGATGGGTGTGCCGAGATGATAAAGCATGGTGTTATTCTGAGTTCCGAACTGTTTGAACTGTTAAAAGAACCGCTTAGGTTGCAAATGGAAGACATAATCGTACGCAATGTCACAATCAAACGTGATATTGTAGCTGACGATGAAAGAGATGTCGGCGTAAGGCAGATGCTCAATTTCGGACACACAATCGGACACGGGATTGAAAAACACAGCAATTATAGCGTGAGGCATGGAAATGCCGTTGCTATCGGTATGTCTATTGCCAGTCGGGGAGCATGGCGTATGGGATTGTGCGACGAGGACTGTCACAGAGAAATCGTACTGATGTTGAAGCGTTACAAATTGCCGCATGAAACTGACATTTCGGCGGAACGATTAATCGAAGCTGCCTTCTCAGACAAGAAGCGTAGCGGGAATCGCATCACTGAAATTCTACCTGAGAGAATCGGCAAATGTGTGTTACACAGCTTTAGCTTTGATGAACTGAAAGAATTTATCAAACTCGGAGTAATGGAGGCTCATTAGTATGGATGTAAAAATAATGCCGAGTATGCTAAGTGGCACAGTAACTGCAATCCCTTCAAAGTCGATGGCACACAGAGCTTTAATTTGTGCAGCACTCGCGGACAAATCTTCGCATATAGTGTGTGAAGGCACATCCAAAGACATTGAAGCCACTGCGATGTGCCTGTCATCACTCGGAACAGAAATTTCACGTGTACAGGATGGATACATCGTGCATCCATTGAAGCGAGTTGATAGCGGCACCATAGCTTTAATGCATTGCGGAGAAAGCGGGAGTACTTTCAGGTTTATGCTCCCGATTGTCGGAGCACTTGGGCAAGAGTGTTCTTTCGTTCTCGAAGGACGCTTGGCAGAACGTCCCCTTTCGCCTTTATATGAAGAACTTGTACGCAACGGGTGCAAGCTGTCACAGCAAGGGTCTAACCCGTTTAATATTGATGGAAAACTGAAGTCGGGTCGCTACACGCTGGATGCCGGAGTATCATCGCAATTTATCAGCGGTTTGTTGCTGGCGTTACCGCTGTTGGAAGGAAACAGTGAGATTCAACTGTCAGGCAACATCGAATCATTTCCATATATCGAGCTGACTTTAGCGATGCAGAAGATTTTCGGTGTGGAAATTGAATTTAAGGACATGCTGTTTTCGATAGCGGGAGGGCAGACCTATCGTTCGCCGGGAACTGTGAGTATAGAGGGCGATTGGTCAAATGCCGCATTCTGGTTTTGTGCGAGCGCAATTTCAGGAAACGCAATCACAGTTACAGGATTGGACATGGAATCAAAGCAAGGTGACAGGGCTGTGCTGGAAATATTGGAGCGGTTCGGAACCGATTTGCACGGAATTGAAATTGATGCAGCGAATATTCCGGATCTTGTGCCGATATTATCTGTTGTTGCCGCTGCCGCAAAAGGTACGACAGTCATTTACAATGCCGGGCGGTTGCGTGATAAGGAAAGCGACAGATTAGCCGCTATGGTTTCGGTGCTGGGTGGATTGGGTGCTGATGTGCGTGAAACGAAAGATGGACTGATAATACGTGGCGGTGTGCCTCTGACAGGGGGGCAAGTGTCGTCACGGGGGGATCACAGAATTGCAATGGCGGCAACGATTGCTACTGCTTTGTGTGCAGAGCCTGTCATAATTCAGGGAGCGGAAGCCGTCGATAAGTCATACCCCGGCTTTTTTGACGACCTGCACTTGTTGGGTGGGTTGATGCAACGTATCTGAAATAATTGGAAAGGCGAGTACCAATCCACAGCATTCCCAACAGTGTAGCATATTGTCCTTGGAGAGGGACACTAATAACTACCACTATATGATACGAGGCGGTGATTTAATTGTCTTCACATTACGGAAAAAAATTAAAAATATCCATATTTGGTCAATCGCACTCCGCTGCGATAGGGGTGAGTATAGATGGGCTTCCTGCCGGGATTAAGCTTGATATGGATGAGCTACAGAAATTTCTCAAACGCCGTGCTCCCGGGCAAAGCGAGCTGTCCACATCACGAATGGAGGATGATATACCGGAAATTCTGTCGGGACAGACCGATGGTGTTACCTGCGGAGCTCCACTTGCAATTATCATACGCAATAAAGATACTCGCTCAGACGATTATCGCCAAGTGCGAGATATCCCCCGTCCGGCCCACGCCGATTATGCCGCGCATATAAAGTTCGGTGGTCATCAGGACGTAGCCGGAGGAGGACATTTCTCAGGCAGGCTGACAGCCCCTTTATGTGTTGCGGGGGGCATATGTTTGCAGATATTACGTGGGCTGGGTATTCATATTAAGGCAAATATAGTGCAAATAGGCAATGTGCGTGATGACATGGAAGCTATGCGCCGTCAAATTTTAGAAGCAAAGGAAGCCGGAGATTCTGTCGGGGGGGTTATCGAATGTGAAGTAATCGGTCTGCCGCCCGGATTAGGTGACCCGATGTTCGATGGAATTGAAAACCGCATCGCCGGAATAGTTTTCGGTATACCCGGTGTAAAGGGTATTGAGTTCGGCAGCGGTTTTGAGGGAGCGGGACGCAGAGGGTCGGAAAACAACGATGTTTTTTACTTAGATGGAGAAAAAATAAAGACACGTACAAATCATAGCGGCGGTATATTGGGCGGGATCACAAACGGTATGCCCGTCATATTCCGTGCGGCATTCAAACCAACGCCGTCTATTGGAATCCCGCAGGAAAGCGTCAGTCTTTCGCGCATGGAAGACGTTGTTTTACATTTAAAAGGACGACATGATCCGTGCATTGTTCCACGTGCCGTGCCGTGCATAGAGGCGGCGGCGGCAATCGCATTGTACGACGCATATTTAGATCGTTAAGGAGGATGGGTAAAATGGATTTAATGGACTATCGGGGAAAAATCGACAAAATCGACGATG
>Ga0123352_10009255_pt1 | contig 15399 bp, 8 predicted proteins | sample TergutLab28metaG_FD_89700 | JGI IMG/M metagenome (GOLD analysis project Ga0123352, IMG submission 89700) | Labiotermes labralis P1 segment gut microbial communities from Petit-Saut dam, French Guiana - Lab288 P1 | ecosystem: Host-associated > Arthropoda: Insects > Digestive system > Gut ... | reverse complement strand
GTCGTACCGCACCGCTAACCTCTAAAGTTGCATTTTATATATTTATTCAACAAATATAGGTACTGAATATTTTAAACATGGTGTATACTCTCCGTTTTTTCTCTTCAAAATGCAGTTTGTTTCGTAATCCTAACATATTTGGTTCCTGTATTATTCACATTTTATATACAGGGTGTGCTAAAATTAAAAAAAATAATTCCGGCGCCAAAAGGTTAAATACATAAAAGCATCTAAATCGGTGTCCTATATCGAGGTAGTTGAGGTATTCATTTATGTGTCTGGTATGTGATTCCGTGTAGTCCGGTATAAATATACGGAAGTTCCACAAGGCCATGCTGCTAATCATCATGTTACGTGAATAAGATTCAAGAGTTGGAGAAGACGAGAAAATAAGAAAATTGGTTAAACAAGCCCAAAGTCCTGGTCCCCAGATTACACGGCATCAAATCCCAGACAAATTCACTCTTCAGTGTCTTTAATTTCACTTTATCGCCTGTAAGGCAAGGGATTGGAAAAAAAACCCAGGTTGAGAAGCGAAAAGTGTTTCGAGTGTTTCAAAATAGTGAACTGCACTGGTAGCATTTAGCCATAGCGATAATGTGCAACAGGCTTTCCTGTGATAGGCTCACAGCCAGACAATACCCTTCTATTGCGACAAATATCTGTTTCCATATCGTCAGATACAAAGCGCCGAACAAAGGAGGGTACATAAGCACAGACAGGCTTGCTATCAGCGTTAGGCATGACGGACACAACCATATCAACACACGGTGACAGGTGTTACTGTTTGCACTGCGGGAAATTAGTGCTTCCGAAACGGTGGGTTGCGATACGCTCTATATGACAGTGAGAAGTTAAATATATACAGTTTTAACCCCCCGCGTAATAATCTCTATTATGGCAGACCTTATGTTCAATTGGTTCCGTTATCAAACATAAAATCTGCAGAAGAAATTTACGATCAATTTCAGAGGTGAAATACTGGTACAAAATGTTGGCCAAAGTTAAAAAAGAAATGTAGAAAGTTGGCATACCTAAAAAAAGATGAGAAAAATGCGCAAAATTATATTCTCCCAAGTCAAAGGAAAATATATTTTTGTGGAAGATTTATGCCTAATTTTCCATGCCCACGCCATGAAGGCATATAGGGGGAGAAGATTTACAGCTCCACTCGTTAAGAATTCGGTACTAGATAAAGGGGAATGGTTAACTTCACTCTCTGACTTCTTACCCCTAGAAAAGAACCATAGTAAAATCTGAATAGGGTGATTGTTAGGGCCCAGCTCCAGCCTGGAAACTTTGCCCCTAGGGGGTTCGATTTCCGGACCATCCAGCTGTATCTATGCACGGATCGAAGAATAATGTTAGGTAGGATCTTAAAAAGCAGCATGCAAAAATTGCGGGATGTGTCCATCTGTCTCGGGATACAATCATATTGTTTACTATTATGATCGCGGTAATGAACCTCCTTATTCCGTACAGGAAAAGGACGTCTTGGAAATGTGACAATCAGTTCTTCCAGAAAGACCTGGGCTACGGATTTAAGGAACAGTTGATACATGTCAGTAAAACTGGCCTTATCTTGCCTTACAACAAACACTTCGTGGTCTAAAGATTCAGTGCCTCTTAACGAGGTAACACACCAAGCTGTTCAATGCGATGGAATGCCTGCATACTTTTTTAAAAGGCTCGCCTTCAATTGATGTTGGGAAACTCTTACATCTAGTGAATTGCTGCAGCAGTTCTGATGTGAAGCAATGCTTCATGATCATATGTTCATGTTATTGCTGACTGCACACATGCATTACGTTGTATCAACATCATCCACAACACAGACAATTAACATTTATGCTGTTGATAACACTTTGATATCCTCCATTATTAACGACATGCAGATCCAACCTCGGCTGATGCCAACTGCTTCAAAGCCAAGTCAGTCTCTCAATAAATTAATAGTAGCACAATACGCTCAACACTTGTTTAGCAAAGTCCACTGTTGCAAATGTGGGGGCCGGGTAGCTTAGTCGGTATAGCGACTGACTACGGGCTGGACGGTCCGGTGATCGAAACCTCTTTACATTTGGGTACTGGTTGCAGTCAGGCTTGTTGTGCACGTTGAGGTAATTTTCTATCAGTATAAAATGGATAAACCTGTGGTATTAGCCAGAGTTATGAAAGTACTAGGACGCACTGGTTCGCAAGGACAATGTAAACAAGTCAAAGTCGAGTTTATTGGGGAGCAGAATCGACAGATCATCAGAAATGTAAAGGGATCTGTTCGCGAAGGTGACATTCTCAGCTTACTGGAGTCTGAACAAGAAGAAAGAAGATTGCGGTGAATATGACTATTGGTTTTGCAATGTTGGGGTCGCATGTTTACAACGTACTGCGTCTCAGTCATGAAGGGTTCCAGAGGAATTTTCTTTTGGTGTTAACATCGTATGAATTATAATGTCAAAGATGTAATTGTGTCTACTATAATGAAAGAAAAGTCATGAAAAAGAACCTGGTGGGGGCGAGATTTTCGGCACATTTCCAGACCGGCCCTGGGGCCCACCCAGCCTCCTGTAAAATGGGTACCGGTTCTTTCCCGGGGGTAAAGTGCGGCCGGGGCGTGCTGCTGACCACTCAACCCCTTCTAGTGCCGCGGTCATGGAACAGTAGTGCTATAACTCTACCCACCCTCTGGGCCACACCGGGAATGTAACCGAAAAACTTTACCTTTCACCTAAATATTACACAGAAATACAGGTATGTGTCGCAAAACGACGTTTCGGTCAACAAAGGACTGCATATATGACGGTAGTCCTATAAGATTATAATATTATTTTATAATACCACTCTGTTACAATCACCTACAGTATTCAGTACAGTAACATGCTGCACAGGTTTGTAGCCTAGGAGCAAAGGCTATACCATATAGTCTAGACGTGTGGTAGGCTATATTGTACTGTCTAGGTTTGTGTAAGTACACGTTCGCACAACGACGAAATCGCCTAACGACACATTTCTCATAACGTAACCCCGTCGTTAAGCGACGCATATCTGTATTGTATGTTAAGTATAACATTTATTGAGATTTTTCTCTATTAGGCCAGCGAATGAGTCCACCGCAGCAGTTATGGTGTTTATAATACACAGTTGAACATATCTGTGGAGTGGTGTCCGGGTTGCAGGCTCAAGCCTGCAACCCGGACACCACTCCAACCTAACTCCACCTAACCTCCAACATACAACAAACCAAGAACGATACGACCAATGTGGTAATCGACATCATAGTCGTGAGCTCCTGATGATGGGCATAGTAGTGCCCGAAACATGTTGAGTCAATAAGAAGTACAATAAAATAATAAGTGGCATCTAGTTGGTTTTTATTCTTCGGTTATTTTAAGGGGTTTTGATTTCTGGTGGTTGAAATATCACACCCATGCCCACAATGCCAGTTTTGCATTGCTGCACCGATAAGTCACCTTTACATTTAAATTATCTTTCTTCGCCCATTTCGCCCCGAATCTGTTTTTCTTTTTCCCATTATTTTAGTTAAGTGATCAGCATATTATACACCCATTATTTTCCTTGATATGCAAGATACAGTACCTACTTTCTCTCTCTCTCTGCGATCCACTCTAAGCATTACGTAAATTTATTAGTGCAGAAGTACATTTTATGTAATTTTTACCGTGCATTGTAATATAATTATGTAATTTAATTTTTCAAAATATTTCCCACATGCACGTGTTTGGAAGTACAGATACGGTATAATATATGTCCATATACTCGTATATGGTACAGCCTGGTCCATCACACTGCATTTTGTTGGCCTACTTTAAATGTATAAGCATACATAAACTTTTAATTTTCAGCTGGTATTACGTACCACCAACTCCAAAAGCATAAAACGCTGCCTTATACCCATGCAATGCATTCATGTGTTTTGTAAGAACACAAGGAAGAACGATTGCCACCCTACACAATATTCATCAAGCGATCTTTATTACGTATACACAACCTGTTCTCTGTGAAGCTGGAACACTGTTTCTATATATAATTTGCATGGCCTTGATCTTCAAATGCTTAAACTTTAGATGCCTAATGTCAACTATAGTTGACGTACCGCACCGCTAACCTCCAAAGTTGCATTTTATATATTTATTCAACAAATATAGGTACCGAATATTTTAAACACGGTATATACTCTCCGCTTTTTCTCTTCAAAATTCAGTTTGTTTCTTAATTCTGACTTGTTTGGTTCCTGTATTATTCACATTTTATATACAGGTTGTGCGAAAATTAAAAAAAGTAATTCCGGCGCCAAAAGGTTAATATATTCAAAATATATTATTCATAATACAAGATTACACACATCCTTCAATTAAGGTTTCGGATGAAGTTGGGTCTGCTGACATAATTCCTTCTAAATTACTCTGTAAAATGTAATAAAAATATTTAATATGAAATAAGATGCCGCCTTTCAAATGCTTACCCTCCCTATACTATCTCAGGAACTACATTCACAAATTTGTTTTCTAGCCGACCTTTCTGAAATCTACTTTCGAGTTATCAAGGCTGTTGATTTGCGTCACTGGCGAACATTAGACGCAATTAAAATGCAGCGGCAGGCCACATTAAACTGTTAATAACTCAAGGCCTAAACCCGGAGAAAAGTATTACGGCTTTGGAATGAAAACAGACTCACTAGAGGGACCAAGTAGAAGACTGCCATACTCTCATACCGTCTACTAGCCTAGAATGCAAAAACTCTCAGGTTTGATTCAGGTCAGTTGTACTACATTACCTTATACAACTCCCTCGTTTTATGACTTAGCAGCACACGGGTTTCCATGGTTACGGGACAGGACATGGTTTCTGAGTGATGTCACAGATGTGTTAAAGTTACGGGTATCGATATATCGTTCTTGTGTAATTAGCAATAAGTGTCATTCTTGTGTTTAATTATTCGTTTTCACAATAATATATGATTGATTCTTATAATAAAAGACAATTAGATGCACAATTTCTCAAATTTATTTGATAAATTACTCTACATGTTTCGGACAGTTCCACTGTCCATCAACAGGAGTATCTCAACACTGTGTACACACAATAGGCATTTGTCATGCTAGTTCAGTTGGCTGTCTGCAGGTGTGGTCAGGATGCAACTGCAGTTCCATCCTGACCACGCTAGCAGACAGCCAACAGAACCAGCATGACAAATACCTATTGAGTATATATAGTGTTCAGATACTCATGATGATGGACAGTGGACCCGTCCGAAACATGTAGAGTAGGTAATCAAATAAATCTGAGAAATAGTGCGTCTCATTGGCTTTTATTATAAGAATACATCACGATCCACGGTCCTCTGAATGTCAAATTATATGATTGACTATGCTGATGTAAACGGAAGCAAAAAAATAGTAAATAAATGCATAAGCACAGAAAGGCGCACTGCAAGATCAACAATTACAGTTGTAATTATATATTATATATTACAGCAAAGGGTGATGCCATAGAAAAGAACGGAGACCTCGACGTACCTAAATCGGCTTGCCTCAGTAACATACAACCGCCACAGTGTGGACAGGAAAGTGATGCAGTAAATGCTGCTGGTATTGTGAAGTAACACTGCTACTTAGGAAGTACAGGGTGTTTCTTTTTTCCTTGTTGACCGATAAGCGCCGGCCCAAAATTTCACGCGACACTTTGTCAGCGTTGTATCGCACGCCGCGTGTTGGGACGGTTTATCTGTCCATGGCGGAAACTAGACAAATGACTGCAGTGATAATGAACTTTTAAAAAGTCTAATAAAAACATAAGATCGTCGGGACGGCGATTATGGGGTAAGTATGAAGAAAACGCTCTGTAGTAATTTCGTAAAGATTAACAAAGTGATTATCTAAGATTTCAAACTATAAGGGCGCTGTGCAATCACAAGTTGTTCTGTGATTTGCAACAGGTCGTTATAATTAAAGAGAAACAAGATCAGCAATGTACGTATAGAGTAACACTGAGGCGTGTTCGTGCAACCATTGTTGCTGAGGAATAGCCGTAAGTATTACATATTCTGAGTGTGTATTTGTAGCCTTAAGTATCTAGCACGCAATACGCATGCGCCATACTGTCATCTGTGGCCTACCCGGCTCTGCAATATTTTTCCATATTATCTCATAAAAGGCACGATTTTTAGAAATAAAAGTTATTGATCATAAAACTTGTTTGGATTTCATCTTCAGTTTTTGTCTAGAACAATTTTTGTTCTAAGAATTACTTAGCGAGATATGAGATCACAGTTGTACATTAACCTTATGAACAGTATTCATCATCCTTGTCAGAATTTAACGAAACTTGAATTTTCTCAACATATTTCCGAAATATTCTGAATGAAGGCATCACGATGTGCTTGTAATTCAATTAACGTTACACAGTATACGTCAGCACAATCTTTTTTATTCTTAAGCAAGGCTACATGTTTCGACTAAAAGTTACCAGGTGCTTTGCCCAAAGTGGGCACAGCACCTGGTAACGAAAATATTGTAAGGGCCTGAAGATGACTAACTTTGAGTCGAAACATGTAGATTTGCTTAAGAATAAAAAATATTATGCTGACGTATACTCTGTAACGTTAATCAAATTTCCGAAAAATACTCCAATGTCGAATTTTATGAAATTCCGTCCAGTGGGATCAGAGAGTCTCTATGCGAACGGACAAATGGACACACGACGAAGTTAATACGCGCCTTTTGCAATTTTGCGAAATGTTCCTAAGAAGACCGGATATTTGTTAAGCGATTTAGAATACAAGTGTTTGCACTATACCTTTTTCTTTCTACTTTATATTCTCCGCAGACCTTGAGTTTTATGAAGTTCTGGTGTGGGAATTATGCTAGGAAATCTTAAATATGTAAAGCCTTCTTATCTCGATGTCTATGCTTACTGAATTAAACTGTACTACCAAAAGTTCTTCAAAAGCAGATTAGTCACTAAGATCTCGAAACTAGAATTACACCGAACTGTCATAAGACCAATAGTGACATATGCCTCAGAAACATGGGTGCTGAAAGAAACCATAATTCAGAAATTGCTGGTCTTTGAGGGGAAAATTTTAAGAAGAATATTTGGACATACGAAAGAAAATCAGATATGGAGGATTAAAACTAGTGAAGAATTAAACTAATAAAACATAAAAATATAGTTAATTATATTAAAGCTCAAAGACTAAGCTTGTTTGGTCACGTACAGAGAATGCCAGATACCAGAACAGTCAAGAAGATATTTAAATGGAATCCTCTAACTAAAAGATCACAAGGAAGACCTAAGTAACGATGGGAGGATAACGTCAAACAGGACATTTGCCAAATGAAGGTTAAAAATTGGATAACCTGCGTCCAGGATCGAGGGAAATGGAAAGATGTCGTTGAGAAGGCCATAACTTAAACCATTAAAGGAAGTTCAGTGCCTGAAGAAGAAGTATTAAACTGTACTTATCTTTTGTCACTGGTGGAAGGGTAGCGTCAAATGAAAATAGCAGCCAGGTATAATATGACTTACTTACTAAACCAATTAATCAAGCAGTTTACGTTAAAGATTATCAAAATTCCTCAAAAATGACCATGGGGTTTTAATTTCCTCCAAAAATCTCCATACTCAAGTGTGGTTTCTGGTTTTTTAAGTTTTTGAACTCAACCGTCTTCCCCTCAAGTCTACAGAGGTTACTCTTCGACCCTGAAGATAGAGACATGCTTTCCTCCATAAAGTTGGTAAATTTCTACCAGACTACATGAAATAACTTCTCAAATGACAGCTATCTTTATAATTATCACATCAGAAACTCCGCAGTATTGTTTAATTGAGAACTAAGTGAATAGGCAAGCGCAAGAAGGAAGCAGAATTGGATAGGTCGACACAACCAGGTCAGAGAATTCAATAGGCCGACACAATCGGGACACAAATTTTTTAACCTTTCGAATTCGTATCTTTCTCTGTACTTTAAGAAAAGCGACAGGATTTGCGGTCTTATTTTTTAAGATTTACAAAATAACATTTCCACCCCGTGGACGACCGAGGAATTGTGTTTCGATTCTTCGGGAAGGAACTGGTTTTTAAAGCCTGCAGGCCGGGCCTTCCAGCCTCTTAGCCGATTGGCGCAGGACGTTGCTTTCCCCGTGGATAAAGGGGCTGGAAAGAGACGTAGAACACCGACCTCCACCTAATACCGAGATTAAGAGCGACTGCAGCTACATGCGCCTTCCTGGCCTGCACGAGACAACTTTATCAGCAGGGGCAAGACGCTTTCTTCCCAGGGTACAGGAGTTTTCTCTCAGTTCAAAACGTATTTTCAAAAGCATTTCTCACACAAAAGAAAGATGACACTTCTTTTGTTATTACAATTGATGCGTTAAAATTAGAATTACACATCATTTATACTAAACAATATAAGATTTCTCTGTACGGAAAGTAGCACATACTCTGTAAGGAAACTTAAGGTGTGTCATCCCCGTTCTGTTAGGTCAATAACACAAAACTCTAGTGTGTGTATATCTATATATACATCCAGTCATGAACACAACAATATTACAATTAGTAGCGATATGTAACGTACAGCTACGTTTTTTTTATACATGGTTCCGTGCATCGTGAATCGAATTTAATAATTTTCCAACAAGATGCGACTTATTCAGTTTATTACATTTCTGTAGGCAGCTCTACATGTTTCGGGTGTTGACACTCATCATCAGCAGCTCGTACAGTACAACTGTAATTACAGCTTCTGGTATTGATTGACCGGATCTACTACCATCCGCTCTCGTTGTTGAGTTGGAACTGATTCACGTGTATCGCACGGTAGGTATTCGTAACAAATGTATACCTACCGTGCGATACACGTGAATCAGTTCCAACTCAACAACGAGAGCGGATGGTAGTAGATCCGGATAATCAATACCAGAAGCTGTAATTACAGCTGTACGAGCTGCTGATGATGAGTGTCAACACTCGAAACATGTAGAGCTGCCTACAGAAATGTAATCAACTGAATAAGTCGCATCTTGTTAGAAAATTATTGAATACAACTACATGTTTCGGCCCTGTATGTAGGAGTTGTACACAATTGATGTAACTCCTTAACACGTTTATTTAATCGCATTATAGGATCATAAGATCGATACCTATGCATTCACATGATGAAGTACGCATCAATATAAATGTTTGGTAACTTTTACTAATCCCACGATTTATGATGTAAGACGAGATCTCGTCCCCCATCCAAAATTACCACACATACTGTATAGTCACTTAATAAGCTCTTTGGACAACCTGACGATGGCCTACGTACAGGGCCGAAACGTGTAGTTGTATATTATATATCGCTACTAACTGTAATATTGTTGTGTTCATGACACTGTATGTATATATAGATATATACACACTACAGTTTTGTATTACGCTATAAGGAACTGTAGGTAGGGGCTCTGGACACAAAACATATTCAAGTCTCCTTGACATTCAAAAAAACTTCTATATTTTAGCCCACTTTCCTCTACAAGAGGGGTAGAGTAATCCTTGGAAACAACTGTACTTTCCTTGTATGTTACAGGAGCATATTTAAAAATCGACTGTCTTTCACAATCATGACCCATAGAAATGTCGTTTCAATAAATCGGAAGATAAGTTTAAATTAAAGTTCCCCTTGTTCTGCTTAAGATGGAGGGAGTGTTCCCTTTTCTCCTAGCAAGACCCAGTAAATCAGTATTAATATAAACAACGACATCATTGATTTGCATACTTAAATCACGTTTTTAATAAAAACCTAAATTCTATCAACCCTCAACTCAAACGCCATAACACTCTTACTTCGATGAAGGTCCAAAATGTTTTCATTGTGTATTCAGAAGCCTTTGCAGTTAACATATTTTGATTGTGTTTTAAAACGCAATAAAAATTCACTATGTAAACTTCAACTACATTGGCAAGTTATTACTAGCATTATATGGACGGAAATTAAATTGCTTTCTGAAGTTGTCACTACATGATGGTGAACGAGTAGAAAGTCTGGATTGTCGCAGCTAACTGAGATAATTTTGGTACACATTTCTAACACGGCAGTTACTTTAAATGTTGGAGAAGACATAAACTTTTTCCCAAAACATTATTATTTAATTAAAAACGTAACGAATGGACAAACTGGTGTCGTGTAGTATTAGACACTATCAAGAGCACGACCGTGTAACTTGCCACTCTGATCGATAGGGCGGTGAGGGAGTTGAGTTCATACGCCTCTACTCCTGACGTCACGGATGTGTTGAAAGCACGACTCTTCTGGACTCCACTTAAGACGCGTCCTGGCCTACTTTCTGTACTGTCAAACGTCTAAGACAGCAGTACACACTGTTAATGTCTTATCTGTTCTTTAGCAGATGAAAGCATCCACACAGATTTCTCCTTTGTTTTAATTAACACGAAAAGAATTAGGATAAATGCGTATTTGCAATGAAAACCCCTTCATTGTTTAAACCTTCCGCTTCAAACAATTTCAAGACCACGAATATGTGAAGAGTTGTGTGCGACTTACCCTGGTGATTAACTAAACGTTTGTGCGAAATATCGGTTATTGTTCTTGATTGTTAACTAAACTCCTAACATGTTGACAGTTTTCAACAGAACTTCGCCAGTTCAAGTTGTATGAAAATTATTCACAGAATACAACCAACAAGACGCAACTTTTCAAAATTTATTTATTTTTTAAGACGCTCTACATGTTTCAGATGGTTTTTCCGTCCATCATCAGGAGCTCAAAACTGCACATACAGCGTCAGGTTTTTGTCAGACCAATACCTGACGCTGTATGTGCAGTTTTGAGCTCCTTATGATGGACGGAAAATCCGTCTGAAACATGTAGAGCGTCTTACAGAAATAAACAAATTGTGAAACTTCGCATCTTGTTGGTTGTGCCCTGCGAATATATTAGCGATGCACGGACCTGTGAATGTTAAATTGTATGTAGATTACTTCAATTTTCCCTAAGTTTTTATTCAGACGAAGAAACATAGCAAAGCCAGTAGGCCCACATTTTAAAATCTTCCTTGAAAACTTGCCAAAAACATGCACGTGTTATAAAAATATATTATTAACTGTAATATATAATACTCTGCTTTGCGTGTAGCTCTTTCACAGTAGGATGATTCACATTATTCCATATTACATAACGCTGCGATTTGCAGAGTGATGTGGTTTAGGTTCACGGACCACAACGTTGGTAAAAATGCCTTCAGCCTTATCTGTTACGTTTCACAGTTGTGGATGAAAGGGTGGTTAGACGGAAGACATCTTTTACTGGAGGGCAATATCTGACTTATTGAAGGGGAATTAATACCTGCATTTTTAGTCATTAATATAAGTTTCAAAGCAATTAATAATTAGGGGTTCTTAGTTGAGATGTTTTCCAAATGTAACATATCACAAACTGCTCCCTCTGACAGTACCGAGAAGTGTGTAAGTGTTGATTAAATTTCAGTGTTACAAGAATTCTGTTTTAATTTATTGAAGTATAAAAACTGGAGAAAGGAGATTGTGATTCTGTAAAATCTACCTTTTGTCGTATCCATTGAAAGATTTAAAAAAACTTCTTAAGAAACTTTTAGAAACTAAGGTAACAAACGTTCTTACACACACCAATTGCTTCACAGATATTTGAAATGATTTGCATACCTCGCGGTCAGCTGTCTATGCCAAAGCTGCGTGCAGTTTCTCCCCTTTGAGAACAGTTCGGACTGGACAGACGACGGCCAGGAACGAGACGTCTGTTTTCACCCACGGACGACGCGAGACTGACATCAGCCGACGCTCTTCAAACCAACCCCAGCGGTGGAAACACGCGCGCACCACCAGGCGTGGCTTCCAACAGCGCCCTAACTTTAAAACTCAGTCTAGCATTTTATTACATTTTCCACGCTGGGAAAACTGCAGGGTATTGCTGTTTCCAGGCCTGTAAAATGTTCTGCTTTACGCAGAGAATTTATAACCTTGTTGCATGTTAGTCATTATCTGAGGCAGGCCTGTTCAAGACGGTTCTGTTAAAAGGGTACAAATAAATTTGGGGCCCTAACTACGTATAATACGTTTAATGCAAAATCAGAAACACAGCCAGAATTCCACCTCGCCTCCCGCCTTTGAATTTTGCGCCCCATGCAGCCCTCTTCATTTCGATTGCCTTAAACATGCCTAGATCTGAGGTACATTTATTGCAGCAATTAGAATTTACTCTTATTGACAACGGAACACAAGACACACAAACTACATTCCACTATGCACATTCATATTTCTGTGTATTTATTACTGTTGTCTTGTTTTACATTTATAAGAAAGCTGCTGTGTTCTGTTAATGTTAAATAATTTGGATGTAATCAAGAAAATTCTCAACGTCGCCATGCTGGTAACTTCGACTTACTAAAGTTTTTACAGGGCAGTGTATTGTTATTATTATGGTACATTTCCATACCTTAATTTATGGGCCGGGTAGCTCAGTCGGTATAGCGACTGACTACAGGCTGGACGGTCCGGGACCGAATCCCGGTGGGGACGAGATTTTCCGCCCGTCCAGACAGGTACTGGGACCCACCCAGCCTCCTGTAAAATGAGTACCGGGTCTTGCCCGGTGGTAAAGTGCGGCCGGGGAATGCTGTTGACCACTCAGCCCCTTCTAGTGCCGCGGTCATGGAACAGTAGAGCTATAACTCTACCCACCCTCCGGACCACACCGGACCTGTAACGGGATCACTTTACCTTTACCTTTTATACCTTAACTTAATTTTATATATCCAGGCTCAAAGCTTCTTTATGAATCTCCAGCAAAACAACATCGAAAGACATTTCTCTCAAGGCCGAGATTTTACGTCCCAACATTTGAACAAATATTTCATGTTGTTACAAGATGTAACCTTACATTCCAAAGCCTAAAGAAAGTGTCGCTTTTTCCCCGCAGGTCTGAGCACTATCCGTGTTGTTATTAGTAACTATAATAAGTAGAAACCTGCGGTCATGATGTGGCCTCCTATGGTACAGTGTTACCGTAAAACTTGGCTCACAATTTGCGACAGAGGGACACACAAGTGGCAATTCACTCAACTTCGTAATCTCGTGACAGCATGGTACGCTAGCAAGGAAGGAACGCGTCCTTAAGTTCAGTCGCAACCTGCGCCACTTCTCGTAAAATAAAAACTAACTTCTACCGTTGAATGACCCAACCAGGTATCCGATGACGTAGGTAGGAACCATCTCCGAAATATCGCATATATCCAATATATCTCACCCTAGAACAGGGCATAAATGCCCAGAGGGGGGAGTCGAGATACAGCTATACTCTTTCTTTAACCTTGGCTGTAGATGGTGGTGGTTGCTTAAGGCCACGACGGGATTCGATACCTGGACCATCCAGCCCGTAGCGAGTCGCTATACCGATGAGCTATCCCGACCCACAATATATCCCACACAATGGCTAATAACAGAGCTTACACATCCACGTCAAAGGCTGTTTGTTTCCGCCTACACCAGCATATAATTCCTTCAGATACTAACAGGACTAGACTGCTACATGCTTAAGTAATGTCTGTAGCATGACTAACTTCATGGAGCAGAGCCGTCCCTGATACACCAAAAGGTCCTCCAGGTAGTCAAGAAATTCCCCGCATTTTATGGAATCACAATGTTCATTACTGCATCACAAGAGCTTGCCACCTGTCCCTATCCTGAGCCATATGAATCCAGTCCATGACCCCATCCCACTTCTTGAAAATCCATTTTAATGATTTCCTCCCATCTACTCCTAGATCTTCGAAGTGAATTCTTTCTCTCAGGTCTCACCACCAAAACCTTGTATGTATCTCTCCTGTTTGCCACATGACTTCTTTAGCATTCCGCTCCAAGTAAGAAGGAATTCATTAAACACTCTTTGAAAGAAACATTGTGATAATCATTAAGGTTTCGTAAATTTGAGGAATTTGTTTGTATCAGCTAACACCAACTTCACAAGAAGATCACTTCTCTCAGGTGAGTTAGATAGTTAATTAGTTAGTTAGTTAATTAGTTAGTCAGTTGGTTGCTTACTTGCTTGGTTGGTTAGTTAGCTTGTTGGTTTTTTGTTTGTTGTTTGTTTTTTATTTAGTTAGATAGTCAGCCTTTACTGCAGCCTTGGCGCAAACAAATGGAAAGGTAAACCAAATTCATTCAGAATCTAATAATCCCTTCCACAGAGCAAACAAGTGTTTATTTTCGGATGTAAAATGCACCAAATAAGCGAAACGCAGTGCTTATTGGATTTAGCTTTTTGGTATTACTTTCAGCTGAGTGCCTTGCTATGCGCACGGTGCCACGGTGCCTGTCAGATCGGAACAGTGAGCATGTGGTACGAGATTCTGGGCTAAAGTTCCCAGGTGCATGTGTACGATAGCATGTGGGCACAGATCTTTCAGTTAAATATATTCCTTTGTGTATGTCAGTGAATAATGCTTATCGTATCACATAATTTAGAAAATCTGCTTTACCAATTTGCAAGTGTTCCTATACATCAAGTCACCTACAAACATACTGATAATTACAGTTTCCATACTTCTGTTCAGGCATTAGGCAGACAATGATTATTCACAACTCATTTCAGGACTGTCATGGAGTCTCCTAACACATATACACAGCTTGTGTGGATACCGGATTAACTGGGGTCGTGGCTTCCATTGTCTTCTATCAGTCATTCGTTTCCGACGACGTTATACGCTTTTTCAAAAGGTTGCGTTGACAAATCACACAAGCATAAGACATATCCTGTTAGTATTTACTGGAACTCTTCACTCATATCAGTCTTTCCAGTCATGTACAGATTAGTTCCAAAACTGTGGACCATGGAACACTCAGGTATTCCGCCTCGTCGTTTTGTCCAAGGAACAAGCGATAGCACATAACCTTGAAGACAGTAACGCTCCTTCAGCCAGCGCTTGCTCTCCTGCGTTAACCCCGCTGCTTAAATTGGGAATGTTGAAATTTTTTTATCTGGTGTTTTGATGAAACAAAGTGCGATTTCTTTTGCAGCATTTACTGAGGCCATGCTTTCCAGCAATTGTGTATATTGTCAATTTTCGTAGCCTGAATTCCATTATTGGTATATATGGGTAGGCGAAATTTTTTAAATTTAATTGGGGGTTTTAACATTCAGTGTAGTTGAGTACAGGCCGGCTGATTTGATGCCTTTATTAAACTTTTGTCGCCGGAATTTATTTTTATTTTAGCACACTCTGTATATTAAATGTGAATAATACAGGAACCAAATACGTTAGAATTATGAAACAAACTGCATTTTGAAGAGAAAAAAACGGAGAGTATATACCATGTTTAAAATATTCAGTACCTATATTTGTT
>Ga0123352_10009254_pt1 | contig 15400 bp, 9 predicted proteins | sample TergutLab28metaG_FD_89700 | JGI IMG/M metagenome (GOLD analysis project Ga0123352, IMG submission 89700) | Labiotermes labralis P1 segment gut microbial communities from Petit-Saut dam, French Guiana - Lab288 P1 | ecosystem: Host-associated > Arthropoda: Insects > Digestive system > Gut ... | reverse complement strand
TGTGTGTGTGTGTGTGTGGGGTGGGGGGTGTGTGTGTGGGGTGTGTGTTTGGTGTGTGTGTGTGTGGGGTGTGTGTATGGTGTGTGTGTGTGTGTGTGCGGAGTGTGTGTATGGTGTGTGTGTGTGTGTGTGTGCGGGGTGTGTGTATGTGTGTGTGTGGTGTGTGGAGTGTGTGCGGGATGTGTGTATGTGTGTGTGTGTGTGGTTGTGTGTGTGTGTGTGTTTGTGGTGTGTGTGTGTGTGTGGTTTGCGGGGTGTGTATTTGTGTGTGGTGTGTGTGTGTGTGTGCGGGGTGTGTATTTGTGTGTGTGGTGTGTGTGTGTTTTACATTTGAACAACAATAGCTTAAAGTTTCCTAAAGTTGAAACTGAGTTTAAATCACATTCAAATTTCAATAATTCTTTCTTAAGTATAGCAGGGCAGCCCACGTTCGAATCCAAGGATGTCATCCCCAGTTGAAAAGCAGAATGATTTGCATCATTCAGTGTAACAACTACTTGTGAAGGAAGAGGCTTCTTAGGGATGGAATTCTTTATTTTTATGACGAGTGAATAAACGGCAAAAGAGGATGCATATTGGACAGTTGCTTTTCGCAATTATGCGAACGAGTCTAAGAACCACCCCTATCTAGAGCCGAAGTTAAAGAAAAAGTGGAGTTTTACTTCTACGGCAGTAAAACAGCCTTCTTGGCTTATCGGGCCTACAGGGTGAGCTTCACCTTTTACCTTTACCCTAAATAAGACTGTAGTTAGTTGATATGTTATGTAATTATTATCGGCCGAATACAGTGGTAGACAATCTCATGATACTGCATCCCTTTTGGAATGTATTTCTTGGCTGTTTTGATTATATTCACGTGCTGGACGTATAATTGTTGGCTGTCGTTGAATGTTTCAGATATTGTGCGCTTCACATCAATAATACAACCCAGTGATTTGAATTAAACCTGTTTATTTGATTATTCTGATTTTTTCTATGGCGCAACAGCCCCAAATTGGCCAGGGCTTCCTCATTATCGAGGCTTTACGATCACACTCAGACACACCATATTCGGTAGGATTCCCCTAGACGAGTGATCAGCCCGAGGCAGAGGCCTCTCTCTCACAAGTACTCCTGACAAGAGACAGACACCAATGCCCCCGGCGGGATTCGGACCCACAAACCCAGCAAGCGAGAGGTCACACACCCACGATTTAGACGGCTTAGCCACTGGGATCGGCGATTGCTTTCCAAATAGTCAGTTAAAATAACGTTGCTGCCTATTCAAAGTAGTGATTAGTCTATGTGATTTAATGTCGCAGCGACAAAGAATTCAGTAAATGCATTAATGGTCGGAAAACCTCCGTATGTGATATAATATGTAGTTACAATAAAGATAAAGCGTTAACTTGTACGGGGTATCGAACACGGTACTCTCTGATGCGGTTCCATTTTACGATGAAAATTTTCCGGCAGAACGAATGCAAATGTGTATTAATAATTGTCCACACAACCACAAGCTAGCTTGGCCACGTTGGAGGGAGGTAGATGCACAGTACCGGAGGCTGTAGTTACAGTTTTGTGTACTCTTGATTATGGGTATTGTTGACACCCGAAACATGTAGAATGAACTCGCAGAATAATAAATAGACTGCTTTGTGTTGCGTCTCGTTGGACAATTATTAATGTAGATCAGCGATGCACAGAACCATAAACATAGAATGCAAATGTATTGTTGGTCAAAAACAATGTTGTCGGTTTATTCATGTACATGCGGAACATAAATACATTTCTAACTCCAAAATTCAGCACTGTAACGTTACAGCAGCTACATCAATGTTTCCTAAAGATATCAATGGCAGACTGAACCGAATTACAAAATGTGAAGAAAATCCGCTGTTCCCGGTACAGGTATTTAGTTTCCTTATCACCATATACCCGTTCCTTTATTTCAAACTGTTTACTCTTTTCTCCCGGAAGATGTAGTCCTGTCGCTTTATCATGACGTCACCTCGACATACACAATTGAATATTCACACCGCACTCATAGTGCTGCAAAATATGCGTGTCATCATCGGCACTCTGTCACGTCACTCTGCGTTAACCTTAAACCTGACCTCATTTGAATAAAGAATTTTTTGAGAGCCATTTTCGTCCTCTCAGCAGTCTCTGCGTTTCGGATACCACAGTAATAGTTCTGTTATGTGATGATATGCATGTCTGGTGCTTCCATTTTTCTCAGTATAAAAATGTCCTATTTTCATTTTTACACCGTGCATGTTGTCGAGTTACTCAATTAATACACCAACTAATGCACTTACATAAAAGTTACACACTAAAACTGCTCCGACATTTTTCGGTCCTAAGACCATCATCAGGTAGCTATATTTTCCTTGCTAAATTCACATTAAAAATAGTCACTGATTAACTTCGTTGTACTAATAAGGTGTTGTGGCAGCACGAAATTAATCAGTGACTATTTTTAATGTGAATTTAGCAAGGAAAATATAGCTACCTGATGATGATCTTAGGACCGATACATGTCGGAGCAGTTTTAGTGTTTTAATGTGTAACTTTTATGTAAGTGCATTAGTTGGTGTATTAATTGAATAAATGCCCGTTAATTGCAGACTATCGACGGAAAATTGCTTACTTTACAAAAATGTAATTTGGTGATTTTTATGACCGGCTTTATGTGTGTGGGATACACACAATGTGTGCTACTAATGTCAAGAGCATTATTGGGAGGTCTAACTGTTTACAGTGGCAATATGGACGTTCGATCGAGTACCTTACTCTGGAAATTCAAACAAAACTACGTACTGCTTTCGTGGTATAGAAACGACTCTGTAGACGATGGCTTTCAAAAACTTTTGACCACAGTTGAAAAAGTTCTGTGTGTTCCAGCCTCGTTTAGAATGTAAATAATTTACTTTGTCGTTTTCTTATAACTGAAGACAGAAACACAGCTACAGGAAAAAATCGACATTCTATCGTGATAAAAGGTACACTTTTCTTGTACTGTGGCGATCGTGTAGTACATTCACTGCTATTAGTCCGCAGTTCGAATCCAAGCTGGAACATCGCTGTGAATAAATCGCAAATATGTTGAACTCACGATACGTCGTAGTTGTGTTGATGTGCGTAACTAACCTTGAATTAGTTAGCTGCTCCGTATAAATCAGTGAAAGTTGGACTGATTCATGGGAAAGTCATGAGCAGGCTTTGGATTATACGCACGCATTTTGGAATAAGCTACCTTAAGAGGCGGCCTGCAGGAAATTCCGTGTTTCATTAGGAACACACAACGCAAGAAATCTCTCTTAGCTAAATCATTAAGCTTCGGAATATATGATTGCAAAATTCATGTAATCCTACGCCTAGTCATGAGACATGCCATATCATTTTATGTTTATGGTTCCGTGCATCGCTGATCTGTATTAATCATTGTCCAACGAGATGCAACACAAAGCAGTCTATTTATTATTCTGCAATCTGTAGTTGAGGCATCCCCCCTTGTGTATGTAAAATGAAAATAAATCAAGGTAAAGTACGTCAAAACACAACTAGTTTTATTAGATGTTAATGAACGACATGTTTCGGCTTACTTGGTCATCATCAGGTTGCAAGGTTCTACGAGACTAAGCATATTGTGGCGGATGTTGGGATCTCATTATCTGGCCAGAACTTATATACGAAATAAAACTGTGTATGAGCAGGTACGGCGGTATCCTACGTGGGGGTCATCTCCCTTGGGCTCTGTCGTTTTTGGTGTTGGGGGGGGGGGTCCGGGTGGCGAATAGCTAGTCTGAATGCGTCACATCTGCAAGAGAGATAAAACTATATGTGATGGGGAACGTAAGGTGTGTTTAGACCTCTATCTGGGTGCACTGAGCGGTACTTACGTGTGGCGTTGGAGGTAAACGTCTTGTAGCTGCTTCCAGTGTTGTTTTGGTCTTGGACACTTCGTGTTGCACTTGCACGTTCGTGTATTGTACCCGGGGATTTTTGTAGAGTCGGTGTCATGTCTGTCGCTGTGCTGATGGGTTCAGCTGTGGCACTAACGCAGTTATGTGTTGTGTGTGGGAATCACTGATTAACTGGCACAGACTTTTGGTTGTATATGGAGATCACTATTAAACTGTATACTGTCGTTGCACACTTGTCTTTATATGGTTTTTGTCAGGTTTTAGTGTGTGCAAATTGGCTTCCGTTGTGTGGACGTTACGTGGTTTTATATGCGTTAACTTCGGTAGTCTGTGTTGGGACAATTGATACGTGTGGCTGTCTCAGGACCACAGTACTTAGTCTCGTAGAAATTTGCAACCTGAAGGTGGCCAAGTAGGCTGAAACATGTCGTTCATTAACATCTAATAAAACTAGTTGTGTTTTGACGTATTTTACCTTGATTTATTTGCATTATTCTGCAAGTTCACTCTACATGTTTCGGGTGTCAATCACACCCATCATCAGGAGTACACAAAACTGTAACTACAGCGTCCGGTACTGGTCATATTTTTTGTGCAGCCTCCAACGTGGCCAGTTGGCCACGTTGGAGGGAGGTAGCTGCACAGTACCGGAGGCTGTAGTTGCAGTTTTGTGTACTCCTGATAATGGGTGTGGTTGACACCCGAAACATGTAGACTGAACTTGCAGAATAATACATAGTCTGCTTTATGTTGCATCTCGTTGGACAATTATCTATATATGCCATATCATGTTTGACGATTGCATGAACGTGATTGTTGCAATTATTATTATTGTTGTTTTATTTTACGTTGTTGTTATTGACTTCAACAGCTTAACTACAACAATAATCCCGCTATGCTGCAACAGCCTGTACAGTCGAATTCAGTTATAACGTCATGGAATAATATTTTGTATTGTTGTAAAAGGGTGTTGTTATAACCGAGGACTGTAATATTACGGTTATCAGTGATTAATTAATTGGTAAAACATAGTATCTGACGCTATAAGCGAGGTGACGCATAAGCCATTGTCGTTATAACCGGGTTTTTCTGTATTTTCATTCAGGAGTAGTTGTGTTTGGGCTACTTAAACGCATTTGATATTGAGACGTACGCCATGGGGCGTATGATGTCACAGGAGGCAATTCTGAAAAGCGGCATTAGTGAGCTGATAACAGTAAAAGCAACGTTTGATGGCTTAGGTAGACTGGACTTCATAATGGAAAAGCACTAAGTAGGCTACCTAATTAATAAATCGTAATAGATCTGTAAATTCTTTGAAAAGTATCACAGACTTAAGAAATTACAAATGTCAGGTCATCGCTCTCGTGCATGCTTGCGCGCCCAGAGTAATTGTCTCATATTTCGGTCTAGTCTTGTTCGAAAAAGAAGGCTGTCCTAACATTTGTCACGAAACACGTTCGTGAGAATAATATTTCGATCTGAACATGCTATATCTATTATTATTTTCTTCTGTTATTTATTTAATGACGCTATCAGTAAGTTTGTTACGCAGCGTCGGTGGCAAACGAATAAACAAAATCATGTAGCTTCGATGGAGTTATACCAGCATAGGAAAACAGAAGCACTGCAACAAATGCCTACCATAATGCATGTTGTCCACCACAAATCCCACACAGAGTGTACTGGGACTTTACCCAGGCCGCGGCCATGAAAGCCAGCGGCTGATCGCACGGACATTAATTTACAAGTATTGAATTATATATTCTCTAAAATGTCACTAGTACAGGGAAATCGAATATCACATTTTAATAGAAAAACTGTGTGTGTGCTGTTTACAGATTTTCTGCTACAGTATCGCTGTGGCTGTGGCAGTGTGATTCCCCACCTCCATAACGCTACCGGAGATCAACACCATTTCACATATTTTCCAGCTATGCACAGTTTAATGAAAATTACTGCTCACTGCTGTGTAACTTCCAAATGCGGTTTGCCTGCTCGGATTATTAATGCTGGACATTTCAGTTAACAGATTTGTACTGGGTTCACAGTTTACGGAGCTTCTCACCTCTTTCTGTGTTGCTGTAATTTGGTACAAGAGTGATACAATGACACATTCAAGTCTTCCTAAATCCGTGACAGTGTTGCAGCCACATAGTGGTTGCGTATGAAGAACATTATGGTTAGTCATTCACTAATACGACTTAAAATTTGGAGCTACCTCCCTTGAGCTATCTGTTTGCTTAGTTATGTCTTTTTATTACGTTCAATGAGTAGTTTGTTCATGTTTCTTTTTATTCATTAGTGATTTATTTGGCTTGTTTTTTTTTCTTTTTGTACTGCTTTCTTTCCTTCCTTCTGTCCACTATTTGTTTTAGTGTGTTTCTTAAATGTGTTATTTTTCTTGTTTATTTGTTCATTTATTTTGTCATTTATATTCCGTCTTCTTACCTGCAGTATTTAAACATTATATTCAAAAGATGTATTTATTACATATGTGTGTGTGTATGTGTGTGTGTGTGATGGTTTCATTTGTAATGATATTAAGCCGTAGTTTTTAATCTCCCCCCTCCCCGCATGATTCTCCGCTTAGCCGTCTTGACGGACGGAATGGCCGATTGTTCCGTCTGTGCGTTTCGTCGAATTTGCAGAAGACTCTAAAACGTGCGTCCCCCAACCCGCAGCCCGCAAGTTGGCACTGTGCATCCATGCACTGACACATATCGCTGTGCTGGTAAGGACAGACCGAACCAAACACAGAATGCTAAGTAACTTTCATACATAAATATTCAGCTGAACTGTTGTTGCAGTGAAGTTGTTGTCATTGTGGTGTCAGGATTGTGGATAGGGTCAGGAGGAATTCTATGGTAGTTTTGTCGTCACATGACGTCGAAGGCGAAGCAGCTCCGTTTTGCCATATTGAAAATAACAATAAAATACAGCGAGTCTTAAATGCAGACGTCGGCTGTTTTCATGTTTAGGAGTGACCCCTAAACAGGTCTAGATTTTGTGGGCTGTTCTAAAAGTCGAATTCGTATTGTTATTTCCTTGCACATAGTTCATAAAATTCAACCATGTTAGAGCAGGCCTGGTTTACGTCTGAAAGTTACATTTTTTTAATTATGGAAGGTAAAGCAGTCCCGTTACAGGCCTGGAGTGGCTCAGAGGGTTCCAGGAAATAAGGCTCCCAGATTTCATGACAACGCCACAGGATGGTGGTGAGGTTGTCAGCCTCAGGCACCGGCTGCCTTTACCCCCAGGAAATCCTCCTGGTACTCATTTCTGTTAGAGGCTGAGTCGACGCCAGGGCCATAGTGCGATCGGAAGGATTTTATGTCAATGAAAAATTCCAATGACATCAGCTGAGAACGAACCAGCGACCTTCCGATTTTTAGCACAGCACCTTAACCACTGTGTAAGTATTAAATATATTTGTATGTAATGTGTTTTCTTTTGGGTAATTCCCCGGCGTCACAAAGCTAATAGCCGACGTTTCGGAACCCTCTACCAGTTCCATCTTCATAGGCAGGTGAATGAAGTATGACAAGGGATGGGATGTGTGGTGTATTTATACCTGACAGGGTTCTAGCAGGCTGGTGGAGGAGCCAATGGAAGGCGAGTGACCGGGAGTGGGCGGGTAGGTCCATAATAGTTGTGGAAGGGGCAGGTATATAAGTGCGAGTGTCCTGTCAGGTATAAATACACCACACATCCCATCCCCTGTCATACTTCATCCACCTGCCTATGAAGATGGAACTGATAGAGGGTTCCGAAACGTCGGCTATTAGCTTTGTGACGCCGGGGAATTACCCAAAAGAAAACATATTACATAGAGGACACGGCGAAAGCTTGAAATCAAAAATATATTTGTATATTTATGTAATTTTTTGAGTGCTTTGGGGTCTTGTATTTTCGACTAGTCCGGGATCATCTCGCCTCTCTCATGCCCTTGCTATCATAGTAAGGCCTGAAAATAAATTCGCCCACAAGCTGTCCATTCTCTGAGTCCTTGTCGGAAAAGGTCACTCGAGAATGTTATGCCACTTATGTCCTGAGGCTTTTAGTTTTCGACGGACCCGTCATCTTTGAATGGACTGACGCAATTCTGAGAAGCGTAATGACAGCGATACGGCGTGTTGTTAGTTGTGTGAGCGTAACAAATGTTGCAGAGTAGATCTCATTTGTTACGGAATGGCTGTGCAATAAACGCATGAATTTACATACGCAGCAACGCTGCCGTAACCATCTGTACCTGCCATAGAAGAGCTGGTAAAGATGAACTGCGATATCCCGGTCCACCTCATCCAGACGCTAATGAGCTTCGTCCACAGCAAGAGCGTCTGATTGATACGTGAAACGTAACAGGCCGACGGTCTGCATGGGCTCCAGCCACGTAAGATGTCATAATTGCAGTTGTGGGAAGAGAGACATATGGAGAAACTCAAGCCATATCTCACAAGAATTGTGAGCATCCAAAACGAGTTCTCTCGCCGCACATTTTGCTTCTTCATTTAATAGGTAACACGCCCCGCGGAAGGCAGGTCTGTTTCGAGACTATCATCCACTGCCCCTCACATCAGCGGGACTATAAAGGCGCCCATGATTGTTCATTTGATACTTTGTGCCAAATGACGTCTCAGAACATTTGACGTTCATAGGACCGTGCCTCGTAATACTATTTCTACAGTAAAACCAACTAGATGCACCAATGTATCAAATTTATTTTATTTTTGAATGACACTCTACATGTTTCGGACGGTCTTTCCGTCCATCATCACGAGTTCAAGACTGTACATACAGCAACAGGCATATGTCAAAGAGATACTGCTGTCTGCTAGTTGGTTTTACTGTAAAAATAATCTCAGAACATATGTGGTATGACACTTTAATCTAATTTAATATAATCGCACTGTAGAGAATTCGGTGAAAATTTCTGTTTAGCCCGCATATGAAAGTAAAGTGGCAATTTCGGAGGTTCGTTCAGAAAGGTGCGTTCAGAATGGGAGGGTATACGTATCGTACAATAAGCCTCTTAAGGAGATGTGCAACTTTCATGTGATTCGTAATGCTCTGAATATTTATTGATATAAATAAGAAATAATGTATTTTGTTATTCATTGCAGTCAGGTTTGCGAAAATGGAAATGAGGTTTTGCATGCAGTTAGTTGATGTGATTGCATACTCGGCACATTATATACAAAGTCGGTAAGAAACCCATTTTTTAAAACTGTATATATGATTGGAATAAAGCTTCCTGCTCTTGCTTTATGCATAGCCTTAATACCTACAGCCCAAACATAAAACACTTTTATCAGTACCTGATGATATACGAAATTAAAGTCATGAATGTGCGCCGTGTATCATGGTACGTCGGTGGCAGTAACTTTCCAACAATACGGTTTAACCTGACATGGAGGTCAAAGCGATATGGAAAGTCCCCCCCAAAAAAATGTAATTGGAAAACATTAGGCAACATTTTTCACTGTAGTTATTAATCAGCTGCACACTCTCCGTGAATGAGCCCGATGCAGATACAGTATGTAGAGTTAATGCCGGTGTCGTAATGTCGAATGCAGGTCCGCTGAATACAAACGTTCGTTAAAACCTACACCAGCTGTACGTAACATTCGTCCTGTTATTTTAACAACAATGCATCAGTCACAAATATCTGTCATATAATCTTGGCGTTATCTGATGAAAACTATCACTAAGAAGAACAAATTGGCTATGTTGTTGTGGGCAAATATAAACATAGAAATTTTGAGGTGATCGCAGCGGTGTAGCGGAGGATTCCTTTCTTCTGGGATATGACGCTTAGTCAAAGGATATTCGGAATCATGATTTTTCGAAACAACGTATTGAATATGAGGACAATCCGCTGCTTCGAAACGTCGGTATTGGACTATCCATTGGCTTAGCTTTTTAGCACAGAAGAAAGGAAACCTCAAATGCAAGCATGCCTAAAATAAAGTTTTATGAAGTTGTTTCTTGTACTGATAACAGACGAAGGCGAAGTCCGGATGTCTGATGTTATGTTTCTTTAACGGAAATTCAAATTACTTTTTTCAGTGTCTCAGTCTGTTTAGCCCTACTGAATCCAATTAAAGACCGTTAGTTTTATATTTCTTTATTTATAGAGATGTTCACGAAAGCAACTTGGTAGAATTGTGCGGTATTAAACTGTCGTTTGTAAATTCTTATAATAAAACCAACTAGATGCACTAATTTCTCAAATTTATTTCTGTAATAAAACTCTACATGTTTCGGACAGTTTCTTGTCCATCATCAGGAATTTTTCACTGTAAACACAGCAATGGTATATGTCATACAGGTTTGCTGACAGCTTGCGAGCAAGGATGGATGAGTGTCCGGACCGAAGGCCTTAGGTCCGGACACTCATCCTTCCTGCCTGCACTTAACCTCCAACCAGCAGCAACTCAAGAACCAGACGGCCTATGTGGTAACCGTGAACTCCTGATGATGGGCATATTGGTGCCCGAAACATGTTGAGCCTAACATAAGCATGATAAAGCAATACGTTGCATCTAGTTGGATTTTATTCTTCATTTACTGGAGGTATTCTCAAGGTATTGCTTCAAAAAACAAACGTCCGAGGGTCCTGAAGTAAAACCGCGTGTCTACCGAATTTAACTACTTTAAATAAATAATAAATTTTGAAACCGATCAAAGTGCAATAAAGAATCTCGCATTGGAGATGTGAAAGTTCTATATCCTGCCTGAAGAAACATTTTCTATTCCTGATAACTGAAACAGCGACGCTTCCCGCTTGTCGACCCCTACACCATAAAAGTAAGACTTCAAGTCCGGATATCGCAATATATGACAACTGGACATTTCTTTTGTATCTGCACTGCCCACTCCAACATCCGCTGCCAAAGACATGACATTTTAGCTAACGGGTGTCCAAATTCCCCACGTTTGTCCGTTGTAGCTGTAGTGTTAAAGCTACAAACAAGTCTGTCTGAAATTTCGGAAAATTTCTACCACATTACATGACATCGTATCCTAGAAGAAAGGGGTGGGGTCTTTACTGTAACCTCTAAGTGGAACCTAAAATTCGCATAGGAAAGGATCGTTCTAGGTGTAAATCTTAGTCTGTATTATTTCCGACTGGCTACGTAGCGGACAGATAAGCGATAGATATTCCTAGTTTAAGTAACAGTTAAGAATTTTAATGACAAAATGAAGTTGATTGGCTGGTTGTATAGAATATCTTTCATTTTCTTTGACATTTTAAGGGTAAATACATAAAGAGCGTTTTCAGAATAACATAACCTCAGTAATTTCCAAAGTTCAGGAAGACGCCTACGTTTATACTCCGATACCAAACGTGATAAGGTATCATTGTGCATTAAACTGTGATGCTCTCTGGCGGAAATGTCCTGGGAAAAGACTGCAATTCGTAACTTTTCTTTCTCTTAAACTGGTAACAGAGCGCCACAATTGCAGTTCGTTACTAAGCAGAAAAGAGTCGTTGCTTTCAGTTCGATTTTCCCCAATTGACCAGTTGATGACGAAGTCAACACGTGACCTGTAGATTCAAAATAACTAATTCACATATCTCCCTTCAGTTTCCATAGACAACCTTCAGTTCATTCACTCGCACACATCAAGTTACAATTTCTGTTAATTCATGTTATCCAAATATCTTTTCTCCGGAAGTTTAGACACAATTGCAATCCGGCTCATGGACATCGGTCACTGTGGCCTTGTGGCCCTCTGTCTAACTACACGGTCTAATAACTAACAGCTTCTACGTAAAGATGGAATGGAAAATATTATGTGTTCTTGCATAATGGTAGAGTAGCCGATAAACACAGCGTAAACTCGCAGTCTTGGAATGCCCAAAGTCTGGGACAGCAAATTCGAGAGTTTTAGAGGTAATAGAAATACATCGGCAAACTTTTGTTGTTGTCCAGTGCAGGTAGAGGCCTCAGGTGGCACGATCCTCCGAACGAGGGGATGTACCCTTTTGTCAACAAACACACGGAGAAATTCTGCATAATTCCAGGTCAAGTGTCGGATTGGGCTGTACCATCAAGAATGTGAATAAATCGGTTGTGATGTGGCTTAAGTTGTGTACTGCGGTGGTCCTTCATTAAACTGAACCATTGCTTATGTGCGTAGTGAATGATGTATCCATTTAGTGTGGTTAATGTAGGTACCCTGCATTATTTCAATTTCCCTCTCAGCAAATTTCATTTTTACATTCATGCTATTGTTACACATTCGTGTGGGAACTTCTTTGTAAAAACACGTTATTGAAGGAAATATAGAAGTGACGGGAAGACGAAGAAGAAAACTTAAGCAGCTAGCTGATGACCTTAAGGAAACGAGAGGGTACTGGAACTTGAAAGATGGAGCACTAGATAGCGCTGTGTGGAGAAATTGCTTTAGAAGAGTCTGTCTATATGTAGATCTGTCGTAAGGCAGGTTAAGAAGTGAACTATTATTCAAAAAAAAAATTGTTCATTGAGATAGTTTGAATCAGTATGTGAAGATTACTAATCATTATTTTACAAAACCTTTAAAAAATAAACAGCTGCGAATTCCCTTCTTGCGGGATATGACGCCGCTCCGCTGGGCAGTTGTTTCGCGACGTTTCCATACAAGGTAGTGGTCTTATCTTTAGGGGTTGAAATATTCATATTGGACGCTTCTGCCCTCGAAGATTACGACAGCGTCTTGTCTCGGAAGGTCGGGAAATGACTGTCCAGTTACTTAGTATCATATCCTAGGACGGGCCTGCCCAGCCTTTTATGTGGTTCGGGCAACTTCGTCAAAATTTGGTATGCGCGCGGGCGACATGAGATTTCATAAAAATAAAGAACGAATAACTATGCTATGGTTATGTTTACGGTTATACGTGTGTGTTTTGTAAACATATGTGCAGTAAGGAGAGGGACCGCGGTGGCACAGTGGTTAAAGCGCTGTGCTACAAATCGGAAGGTCGCTGGTTCGATTCCAGATGGTGTCATTGGAATTTTTCATTGATATAATCCTTCTGATCGCACTGTGGCCCTGGGGCCGACTCAGCCTCTAACAGAAATGAGTACCAGGAGTATTCCCTGCGGGTAAAGGCGGCAGGTGCGTAAGGCCGACAACCTTATCACTATCCATTGTCACGTAATCTGGGAACCTTAACTTCCTGGAATCCTTTGAGCACCTCGGACCTGTAATAGGACTTATTTACCTTTATGTGCAATAAGGATACCCTGATAATAATAGGAAAAGTGTGTAAAAAATTCATTTCATAACTACGGCTAATTTGTCGTTATTGTTGCCACATTTTCAAAACGATTTACTAACTTAATGTATTTCCCCAGAGATAAACAGCTCAAATTTGTTAAAATTGCTTCAACTTTCTATCTGGGCTTTGGGGAAGGGGCTAAAAGCAATTTCCCATTTTAAATATCTCCACCGGCAATACAAATCTGAGTCACGGGCAACGTATGACCCGCGAGCTACGGGTTGAGCGGGAGTGTCCTAGACGAGCGGAATCTTCAGCTAAATAATAAGTAAAAGTTTTCCGGAAAAGGGTGTGAAGTGGTGATTTCAGGGAATCAGAGAGGATGATAAGGCAAAGTAAACCTTATGTACAACTGAGCTAAACGCACAGTACCCAGTGATAACACACGCCTCGGTAGAACGCAGCCGACTGCCTCTTGAAATGGCGCCCAGGGAGCCGCCGGCTAGCCCTTACGACCTCTCACACAATTCTGCAGTTTCAGCGCCACACCCGTCCAACACCACAGTACGGTTTCAACTAAATTCCAATTCTCAGACAAGTCTTCCATCCATCATGCCAGCAACTTCTGCCGCAGCCGAGAAATCGCATAAATTGTTCTGAAAGTGTTTGTCCCACCTGACCCTCGCAGGTTGACTGGATTTTTAAGGCTCCTATACGTGACAACAGTTTTTATAAGCTAGCAATAACAGATAAAATCCCACATTTTGCTGCACCCTCTCATTTCTTCGCGCCGCGTGAATGATCCCATTCAGAAATGTTTAATTAAGCCTAGAAAGTCCACGATAGGCTTCATGTAACAGGCCATTCTGTTCTTTTGGGAAACAACACATCTTGATCAGTCCACGGTGTGGACCGGCGTTCAAAATGTGTGTTGTTTGTGTACAGGATAGATCACATTTTGTCATGTGGTAACTGGCACTTCTGTGTTACCGGCATTTATATGTCAAGTTAATGAAGCACCGTGTGTCCACTGCATGGTAATGTGTGTGCCACTGACAAAAAAATTGATGCCTGCCATGAATGGCAAATAGGATTTTATGTGCTGTTATAACAAAACCAACTAGATGCACTAATTTCTCAAATTTATTTTTGGAATAAAACTCTACATATTTCGGACAGTTCCTCTGTCCATCATCAGGAGTTTTTCACTGTACACACAGCAATGGTAATTGTCTTACAGGTTTAAATTTTATTGCAAAATACCGTCTCTATACAACAATTGAATATCAGTTGTAGTTCTACAACTGGTTAATCAGGCTGATTAACCAGTTGTACAACTACAACTGATATTCAGTTGTTGTATATAGACGATACTTTGCAATAAAATTTATTACACATGCACAACGGAATGGCGTCATTCAAATTCATACAGGTTTGCTGACAGCTTGCTGTCAGCAAACCTGTATGACATATACCATTGCTGTGTTTACAGTGAAAAACTCCTGATGATGGACAGAGGAACTGTCCGAAACGTGTAGAGTTTTATTCCAAAAATAAATTTGAGCAATTAGTGCATCTAGTTGGTTTTATTTTAAGAATTTATCGCGACACACGGTCATCTGAATGTCAAATTCGATTTTATAACCTCAGAGCGGACTTGAATTACTGAACCCATTTGCGTGGTACGGCTTAGGATCATACAGAATCCTAGGCCTGGCATTATTCCAGCCGATAACATTTCTCATACGAATTAGGGTTATAGCTTACTGTACTGCGTCACATTTATGTGGCAGTTACTTTCAAATGACGATATGATCGTAGATTTATTAATTCAAAAAAAAACTGTACTTTTGTGCTGGAGCAATATTTCGAGGTTGCGAACGTTTCTTGGACCCAGAAAGCACAGACGAGATCCCGAATAGAAATTGAAGACCCATTGACATTATTAGTGAGGCACCACAAGCCATGTGGATATTAGCCAAGTCTGAAACAGAACTGTTGCGAAGCGCTAGAAAAAAATATTTCTGATTTTCTTACCACAAATTCTCACACTATTGATGGTAATTTACTCAATTAATACTCCAACTAATGCACTTATACAAAAGTTACACATTAAAACACTAAAACTGCTCGACATGTTTCGGTCCTAAGACCATCTTCAGGGAGCTATATTTTCCTTGCTAAAGTCACATTAAAAATAGTCACTGATTAACTTCGTTGTACTAATAGGGTGTTGTGGCAGCATGCCGTGTTGTGTAATGTTATGTTGCGAAGAGTGCCC
>Ga0123352_10009253_pt1 | contig 15401 bp, 8 predicted proteins | sample TergutLab28metaG_FD_89700 | JGI IMG/M metagenome (GOLD analysis project Ga0123352, IMG submission 89700) | Labiotermes labralis P1 segment gut microbial communities from Petit-Saut dam, French Guiana - Lab288 P1 | ecosystem: Host-associated > Arthropoda: Insects > Digestive system > Gut ... | reverse complement strand
TGGTGTTGCACAGTGTTCCTACTGTACACATTATACACAATATGGCGTTGTACAGTGTTCCTACTGTACACATTATACACAATATGGCGTTGTACAGTGTTCCTACTGTACACATTATACACAATATGGCGTTGTACAGTGATCTTACTGTACACATTATACACAATATGTTGTTGTACAGTTTTCCTACTGTACACATTATACACAATATGGCGTTGTACAGTGTTTCTACTGTACACATTATACACAATATGGCGTTGTACATTGTTCCTACTGTACACATTATTCACAATATGGCGTTGTACAGTGTTCCTACTGAACACATTATACACAATATGGCGTTGTACATTGATCCTACTGTCCAGATTATACACAATATGGCGTTGTACAGTGTTCCTACTGTACACATTATACACAATATGGCGTTGTACAGTGATCCTACTCTTCACATTATTCACAATATGGTGTTGTACAGTGATCCTATTGTAAACATTATACACAATATGGCGTTGTACATTTATCCTACTGTACACATTATACACAATATGGCGTTGTACAGTGATTCTACTGTACACATTATTCGCAATGAGCTGCTGAAAGCGCCCTAACGTATTCAACAAAGAGAAAACCTAACTACATTTTCACACAAATTTCAACATATCCGGAAAAGAGTCATAATAACTTGTTTCGAGATTCAAGTCAAAATAATATATATATGTATGTATATGTGTGTGTGTGTGTGTGTGTGTGTAATGTTTACGTCATTAAAACCCAAAAATAACACCGTCGTTTCGACTGTGGAAAGCACAAATTTTGGAGCGCGGATTAATTATGCACGTGCGTCTTAAAGATTTCTGAGAACGTAGAACAATTTTAACTTTAATATTTTACATCTTCCGTTTGAATTTCACAGGAAACATTACAAAATAAAAAAAATTAAATATATTAGAAATGGAAGCAGAATGTAGTCAGAGAACTGCGTTCTTTTAGGTTACTACGCAGCGAATAGGAGAAATTCCTTACCGAAACCGACGTTTCTGGACAACCTATCGATCCCATATTTAAGGGACAATTATTCTTGACCCCGGAATGTGGGACCGATATGTTGTCCCGAAACGTCGGTAAGAAATTACCTTTAATCTCTGCGTCATAACCCAGAAGAACTCAGTTCTCATCTACTCCGCAGCATAAGCATTTCTTAAGGAAAGTGTGATTGCCTCAGGTTACAGCTGCATATTCAGAGATGTTCTCAGCATGTCTTCTTGCGCTTCTGGTCGACTAGTAGCGCAGTACAATATTTCATACTTGGTAATTCTTTCTAAACGCATATTCGATGCGTGAAATGTAGCAAACCTGTAACACTGACCCACAACATCCGCGTGAAACAAACAGTGGGTTCACGGAATGCGAGGAAGAAAATTTGTAGTACGAATGAGGAAATATTGTCAATTTGGCAATTGCACATCGACAAAAAATCACTTCTACCAGCTTGTGAGATTTGTTTTCTGTAGTTTACCACTATATTTACAGACTAATAATAATTACATATTTTGGGCCGGGTAGCTCAGTCGGTATAGCGACTGACTACGGGCTGGACGGTCCGTGGTCGAATCCCGGTGGGGACGAGATTTTCCGCCTGTCCAGACCGGTCCTGGGGCCCACCCAGCCTCCTGTACAGTGGGTACCGGGTCTTTCCCGAGGGTAAAGTGCGGCCGAGGCGTGCTGCTGACCACTCACCCCCTTCTAGTGCCGCGGTCATGGAAGAGTACAGCTATAACTGTACCCACCCTCTGGGCCACACCGGGCCTGTAAAGGGATCACTTTACCTTTACATTTAATTTACTTGGCGTCATTTTAGATTTTTGGAAGATTTTTCTGATTAATATTGCCGTCGACCGTGACTCGACTTTCAAGCTCGACACCACAGTCCTGAATTTTAACAAGTTAAGAAATGTTGTCTGCCAAATTCCCCTGCCAAATGCAGTACGACTGAAACTCTGAACTCCGCGTTGGGTCGCCCGCCAGATTTATGGTATGGAAACATGACCAACTAACTATATACAGTAAGGTTCTCTTTAGATGCTACAGGTTGCTTAGCTATGCAAGAAACTCCCCACTCTCTATAAAACCTGAATGTTCATTGCAGTGTTCCAAGATCCGGTTGTTCGTTCACAAGGAAATTATTCCGAGGTCTGAGATTCTGGTAGTTGTGAGTACTAAAATTTGAGCAATTGGCAAAGGAGTTAAAAATAACACAAATTTTGGACAAATTACTGGAATACAAGGAAAGCTGGATACAGCATGTAAATAGAATGCTTCGAAATAGATTACCCAGGGTAATGAAATACTTCTCCCCAGCTGGCAGAAGGAATCATGGTAGATTTTTGAAGAGACTTCTGGATACATGAGACCGGAACGGGACAACAAGTGACTCAACTCCATGAAAGATATATGATGATGATGAAAATTTGAGCAGTGGCGCCGTGTAGTTTGGCTGATTAGTACCGACCAACTCACGGTCTCTGTTATCGCAGCAGTTCAGAGAATTTATGTACTTTGAAGTTAGAAACTGTGCTATCTTCGATATGTTGTTACCTATCTTCCAAATTATACAGCGCTTCACCCAAGAAGGCTCTAACCATACTGAGTTCCTTTTTAAATATTGGATCGTGTTTCAGTAACTTTCTGCTTTTATTATTCAGGAGTTAAGTAGATGAATTTTCCATCTCTAATGCACTCCTAATGCTCGTGGTCTGTAAACAAGAACAGGCTATTGTTTTGTTGCATGAAAGACGATCTCCGTTGCCGGTATTGAGCTTTTCACCTTAGTATGTTTTTGACGACGCCGATCCTGGTGGCCGTGGTTTCTACGGCGTCGGTCTGAGGCCGCTCGCTTGCCGGGATTGAGGATTCGAATCCCACCGCGGGCACCTATGGTCTCTTGTGGATGTTGTATGGTGTAAGGTAGAGGTCCCTGCGACGGGCCGATCCCTCGTCCAGAGGAGTCATACCGAGTGTGGTGTGTGTCACCGACTGTGATCAGGGGCAACAGTAACCCTGTACATCCAAAAGTGAGTTGGTATAAGAATTCAGACTAAGATAGAAAGAAAGCAATGCCCCTTTTTTTGTGGGATATGACGCCGCTTCGCTGGGTACTCTGAACTCACTACGGACTGTGAGTTGGTATAAGAATTCAGACTAAGATAGAAAGAAAGCAATGCCCCTTTTTTTGTGGGATATGACGCCGCTTCGCTGGGTACTCTGGTAGTTAAAGACGAAAGCACTATGTTCCTTCGAAAGTCCGGGAACAGACTGCCCAGTGACGACGCCATAGCCTAGAGAATCGTAGTACTCACGAGGTTATTCTTTACAAGGACTCAACAAGTCCGGGAGCAGTTTGTAATGAAATTTTTTTGTTATGTGTGGCTGTATGCCTAAGTATGATTGTATGCTTAATGAGTATATCATAATCAAATGCAAGCGGTAGTTCCTGGAAATTACACAAGAAGAAACTGCACAATTTTTTATTGTTAATATGTTTTGGGCCACATTGGATACAAGAGGGGCAAATGCCCCTCCGTTGTTTTTTTAAAGCTAAGAATATTCTTGGGTACTGAGTTGAAAAGGGAACAATAAAATATATAATTGTTTTCTAAACGGTTATTATGGTGGTGTAAAGACAAAAAAAAACACGTTTTTACGGAACATTTTGTAGACGAGTGGTCGATTTTGCCCCCGCAATATTATTAGCCAAATTACATCTATGATTCATACCTTTAGAATTTCGGCTGTAGATATTCTTTTTAACAAAAAATTAGTCTAATTTTGTTTTTCACACAAATTAGTTCAAATACAGTTTATCCCGCAATATAAGAGGCCAGTGGTTTAAATTCCACCATTCTCCGCAAGGCAGTTATACTCGCACTAGCGCCATCCGGTTACAAGTTCGCCGGTCCATTGTGCGTCACTTGCACGTGATATATCGCCTTGTTCCATCGTCACTTCCTGTGTCCTGTGACTACTTCCTCAAACTCCACTACACAGTGCTGCATTACAGTTGAGTGTCGGAAGTTGTTTCAATGGTGACCCATATTATTTATTGACCTTGTGCAGTTGGTGTGACGAACAATAAAGTATGCGCGTGCATTTTGGCGTTAATAAAGTTTTGTCGAGTAATTATCACCGTAGAAGATGGTAATGGCCTAATACACAATGGCCTTATCGTCTGTCCCACGTGACTGCCGGTTTATTCAGATAAAATGGCGGAAATTTGTCTAGCAGCACAATGAAGTTTTTCCGTACTCGCTGTCTTGTTCTAGTGGTTATAGCGACTGCTACATTTCACAACATATTTAGGAACCATATATATTATTTTCCGAATGTCTGGGGGTTAATCTGAGTGGCCGTGATAGCATAGGAGGTATATGGACTCACTACGGACTGGACGGTTTGGGGTTCAAACACCGGTAAAGTCGAGAGATATGTTCTCAACAAATTTGACGTTCATTGGGTCGTGCATCGTAATAGTATTTCTATAGTAAAACCAACTAGATGCACCAATGTATAAAATTTATTTTATTTTGGAGTGACACTCTACATGTTTCGGACGGTCTTTCCGTCCATCATCAGGAGTTCTAGATTGTACATACAGCAACAGGCATTTTTCAAACAGATACTGCTGTCTGCTAGCTAGCGGGTAGGGGCTGAAAATCATCAGGTGTTCAAGACTTTACATACAGCAACAGACATGTTTCAAACAGATATTGCTGTCTGCTTGCTAGCGGGTACCTGTTGGCAATCAGACAACAGTATCTGTTTGACAAATGCCTGTTGCTGTATGTACAGTCTTGAACTCCTGATGATGGACGGAAAGACCATCCGAAACATGTAGAGTGTCATTCCAAAATAAAATAAATTTGACATATTGGTGCATCTGGTTGGTTTTACTATAACAATAATCTTGTCAACTGTCATCCAGACCGGCCTTGAGCCGCACCGGGCTCTTTCCTGGGCGTAAAGCGGCCGGTGCTTGACGTTCACCACCGACCCCCCCATCTAGAGCTGAGGTTATGCAGGAGTAAGAACTGTACCTGTATTTCTGTTCTGTGCCTGCGATGGCACGTGACGAGGCGACCTTTGCTTCTACCGGTGGTTAATCTGAAATCGACCTTTGTAAAGCTGTAATTCCATTTAACCGATTGAAATGTTGTGACTTGTTTTGGAATGAATGCCATTATTCGGCGCGACCAATAGTCAGGGGCCAGTTTTCTGTTGCATTTACTAGTATAAAACACGTCGAAATTTCTACGAGAAATTGTTAGAAACTGAGGCAGTCAAAAATAACGGATTTCAGTACTTTCAACAATTCTGGAGGCGGCTACATATCTACAGGGATTCAGAAATTTATAATGCCAGATTCTTCGCAGCATTAAGCACAAGTTTGTGATGGAGTCTGGGACCATGTGCTGGTGCACGTTCCGCTCATTTGTAACCCGGGAATTGTGTAACACCGACTGGCCAAATTCACGTCATATCCACTTTTGTGTGGCCGATGTGCTTCCCCCCCCCCCCCTCGGTACCTTTATGATAGGGGACTCTTTCGGCTTTGCAGCCGGTCTGGACGTTGAGGCGAAGGAAAAAGCGTTTGTCCCTGCCGCGAATCGAATACCATTCCTCAATTTTGAAACACCCTGAATGGTCCTCATCTTCTCCTGCCAGGTAACAGTAATGTCCCTTTTTTTTAAGCTCATGGTTCCGTGCAACATAATTCAATATTAATAAAAATCCAACCAGATGCAACAGTATGCAGATATTTATATACTGCAAAGTCATTCTACATGTTTCGGGTGTCACAACACCCATCATCAGGAGTACTAAAAACTGTAACCGCTGCCTCCGTTACAGGTCATAATATCGGTACAGTTACTTCCCTCCAACGTGGCCTGATCGGGACTCGTTGGAGGGAAGTAGCTGTACCAGTATTATGACCGGTACTGAAGGCTGCGGTTACAGTTTTTAGTACTCCTGATGATGGGTGCTCTGACACCCGAAACATGTAGGGTGATTTTGCAGTAAAATAAGCCAGACTGCGTACTGGTGCATCTGGTTGGATTTTTATTAATACAGCACTGTCTCTTCTTGTGACCAACAATTTTCACCGTGTTATTGCAAATATTTCTCCCTATGTTTAACTGAATTCATTGACTATAGAGACTTATTTTTTTATTTGGAGCATTTTCAATGGCTGGCAATCGCTTTTCTCTCTGAACATAACGGACCGTGTTCAACGGTGCTTCTCTAATCTGCTTCTAGGGGCTTACGTCCCATTCAGTGCGAACGGGAGCACTTGGGCACCCCGGTCTGTAATTCTCGTATTGTGCTGAACTAATCTGATCAATATGGCTACAGTCAGGACGAGGAATGATAAAAAATATATGTACTGCTACTTGGCTACAGAATACTTTGTTTCCAGTGTTGAAAGTGTCGAACCCCATTATGGTTGCCAACTGTAGATCAAGATTGCACTATTGACCCACGATAAGCGACTGTTGAAGCGGTATTGTGACTAGGCGAGGGCTGGACAAAGTACGACCCTCGAGTAAAGTATTTGCGACCCCTGGTCACCTGAATATTTTCAGTAATACAGTTCAACCAACTTGGTACAACAGGTTTACAGAAAATAATGTGGCATATTTATTAGCAGAGAAAGTGTTTACAAACTGTCACTCATCACTCTTAAGGCAGCACACAGTAAACGATCATTCTTTTTTGACATTCAGAGGAACGTGCATCGTGATATATTCTTAAAATGAAACGAAAGAGATGGACTAATTTTTCAAATTTATTTTTGGAACAGAACTTTACATGTTTCGGACAGGTTTCCTGTCCATCATCAGGAGTCCAGTACTGTACACACACCAATCAATATGTTTATGTCATACAGCACTAGACTCCTGATGATGGAGAGAAAACCTGTCCGAAACATGTAGAGTTCTGTTCCAAAAATAAATTTTAGAAAGTAGTGCATCTATTTCGTTTTATTATGAGAACAATCATTCTTTTTGTTTCACCAAGTTTAGTAAAGTCCTTCTGCCTTGTCATTCAGCCGTGCTTTTAGCGTGACTTATCGCTTGTAAATATCGGCTGTCCAATGAATTCACTTTCCCCCACCCCGCCACCACCTTTCGATGTATGTATACACAATGACGGCCTTTCTTCCTTTTCTGTTCTTAGTATGTTTTCCTCTCTTAATTGCTTTGTATTTTCTAATAAAATATTACCCTTTTCTGGTTTTCATTCCTCTTCGATTATTTATATTTTGTTTTCCTTTCATTCGTATGCACGTATCATTTTGAGTTTGTTTCTTGCTGTTCACTTTCTATTTATTTCTACTTTTATTCAATTTTCTAATTATTTAATATTCTCTATCACTTTTCTTATTTTTTCTTTATTATTTTTGTACCTTTCATTTCTACATTCTCCATTCACTTTCAGTTTATTTCTTCCTTTCCGTTTTACTATGTTTCTTTCCTTCTCCCTCTCATTTTCCACGCTTCTTCCTCATGTTCCTCACTGTTCCATCCTCTCTTATGCTTCTTGTCTATACATGTTAGCTGCAGCTTTGTCCTATATTCACTCTGACGATGGTCTGTCAAGCACAAATCTTGCCAATAGTGCAACTGTTAGGTGTAATTATCACAAAAATAGGAATTCCGAGAAGGGGTAATTAATCCATTATTGTTACCACGAGCTGTTGCTTGTAATGCAATAATATGTTGGTACTGCTTTCATCGCTTGATATGTGGGGATTAGGATTAATTTGACGTCAAAAATATGGAAACATACTCCAAAATAGTAAGTATTTTTAAAAGTGTTACTTCAGTTATTGTTATACATCATTACCAGTGTAAGCTTCACAATTTATTGCAGAAATCTGTTGCGCAGGAAGCCGAAAAACAAACATTATTACTACGTACTAAAAGAATAAATTCTCCTTATTTATTTCTTTAAAGACTTTCAACTGCATGGAGCAGCTCTTCTTGGGAGGTTAGTAGAATTTAAGATGGTCAAGCAGTTAATTCTGTCTGTTGTGGGGTTTATTGCCGGGGGTCATAAAATTTCAAGAAACTGGAAGAAAACAAAGAAGCAACAAAGCAAAGAGAGAAAGCGAGTAAAAGGGAACAGTGAAACAGAAGTATTTGGTTCTAGTGGTGTTTTGTGGTAATTTTTGTGTGTTGTTCTACGATACTGCCATTTACCAACATCACATAGCGTCCGTGAGAAACCAATGCAATATGAGTTTGAATTGTTATATTCTGGTTCGTTCCGTTGTGTTATGTTATATTGGACACAAATTAAGTGTTTCAGTCAATAGCAGAACTTTAATACTTGTCATCCAGTGCTACATGTTTTGGTTTAACGAGCCATCATTCGTCGAACCGAAACATGTAGCACTGGATGGCAATATTATAGTGCTGTGTGTGACTAACAATTATTTTGTATTTAATATGGATATGATGTATTGTCCGAGTGATGCTGATAGGAGAAGATCGAAGTACTCAGACAGAAAACTATCTGACTGTTACTGTGCCACTTTACCGACTGTCACTCTACCACTTTACCGTCTGTCACTGTGCCACTTTACCGGCTTTTACTGTGCCACTTTACCGACTGTCACTGTGCCACTTTACCGATTGACACTGTGCCATTTTACCGACTATCACTCTGCCACTTTACCGACTGTTACTGTGCCACTTTACCGACTGTCACTGTGCCACTTTACCGATTGACACTGTGCCACTTTACCGACTGTCACTCTTCCACTTTACCTTTTGTCCCTGTGCCACTTTACTAACCTTCACTTTGCTACAGCAGCAACTGTCACTATGCCACTTTACCGATTGCCACTGTGCCACTTTACGGACTGTATCTGTGCTACTTCACAGATTGACACTGAACCACTTTAATTTTGTCACTGTGCCACTTTTCCTTTTATCAATGTGCCACTTTACCGTCTGTCACTGTGCCACTTTACCGATTGACACTGTTGCACTGTACCTTTTGTCCCTGTGCCACTTTACCTGCTGTCACTATGCCACTTTACCGACTGTCACTGTGCCACTTTACCGTCTGTCACTGTACCACTTTACCTTTTGTCACTGTGCCACTTTACCGACTGTCACTGTGCCACTTTACCTTTTGTCCCTGTGCCACTTTACCGACTGTCACTGCGCCAAATTATCGACTGTCACTGTGCCAGTTTACCCACTGGGAATCTCACACGGACTGAGCTGTGACTGACCTCCTTCGTCAGTAGTGACAGGCCAACCATGGCAAGGCCCTGTTTGTAATAAATTTACCGTTTAAAGCCCAGTAGTAACTACACAAATAAGACGATTTACCGAAAACAAGACAGGCAATGTGCGTATAACCTAACGTTAAGACGCGTGTAGACCACTGCTCTTATGGAAAAGCAATAAGTGTTACATATTCCGATTGTGTGTCTGTAGCCTTAGGTGTCCACCATGCAATCTGCATGCGCCGTGTTATATTGTTATCATGTCCTGTCTGGTCCTACCATTCTTTTCCACATTATCTCATACCAGGCACGATTTTCGGGGGGAAAAAAAATCAAATGAACACAAAATGTGTGTTTTAATTTTCTCTACAACGGTTGTCTGAAACATTTCTCATTATAAAAAGAACTAAGCGAGATATTGTCATAAATGCCTACTGATCTTCATGTAAAGTGCCCGTTATTCTTGTCAGAATTAAATAAAACTTGGAATTTTCTCGACATATTTTCCAAAAATACTCAAATATCAAATGTCGTGAAAATCCGTCCGGTGGGAGCCAATTTTTTTTTCCATGCGGACGGACAGACAGACATGAAGAAGGTAGTAGTCGATTTTAGCAATTTTGCGAAAGAACATAAAAAGTTTCATTTCTCCCACACAGTTAACTGGGGTTCCATATGATTGACACAACAAATGTTGCTTGTTGCTCGTACAACATTGACTGATTTGCTTTCTCACGAGGTATGTACTGAATATGGCATTCATAGGGCCGTGCATCGTAATATTGTTTCTATAGTAAAATCAACAAGATGCACCAATGTATCAAATTTATTTTATTTTGGAATGACACTCCACATGTTTCGGACGGTCTTTCCGTCCATCATCAAGAGTTCAAGACTATACATACAGCAACAGACATTTGTGAAACAGGTACGCTGTCTGCTTGCGCAAACAAAGAGCAATATCTGTTTCACAAATGCCTGTTGCTGTATGTACAGCCTTGAACTCCTGATGATGGATGGAAAGATCGTCCGAAACATGTAGATTTTCTTTGTTTGTTTGTTTTTTCCGCCACACCCCCAGTGGGCCAAGGCCTCCTCATTCACGAGGTTTCTAAATCACACACAACGGCACACCACAGTCGGTAGAACCCCTCTGGACGAGTGATCAGCCCATCGCAGAGACTCTACCTGACAACATACAACACTCACAACAGACAGACATCTATGCCCCCTGGTGGGATTCGAACCCACAATCTCAGCAGACGAGCGGCTGCAGACCCACACCTTAGACCGCGCGCGGCTACCGGGATCGGCGAAATATGTAAAGTGTCATATGAAAATAAAAACCTTTGATACATTGGTGCATCTGGATGGTTTTACTGTAGCAGTATGTACTGAAGTTATGTTGTGTTAGAGGCGAGTCAGCCTTCAAAAGTTTGATGTTTTAGGAAATAAGAGAAGCATAATTGGCACGTTCTCACGCATTTGTTAATTAGGCATGTTTAACGTGATGTTAGCTTTACGTGTATGGAATTAATTAAGTGATAAAAGGTAAAGTGATCCCGTTACAGGCCTGGTGTAGCCCAGAGAGTGGGTAGAGGTATAGCTCTACTCTTCCATGACCGAGGCACTAGAAGGAGGTGAGTGGTCAGCAGCACGCCCCGGCCACACTTTACCCCCGGGAAAGACCCAGTACCCATTTTACAGGAGACTTGGTGGGCTCCAGGACCGGTCTGGAAGGGGGGAAAATCTCGTCCCCACCGGGATTCGACACCGGACCTTCCATCCCATAGTCAGTCGCTATACCGACTGAGCTACCGGGCCCACGGAATTAGTTAAGTCCCCTTGCAAATTTATGTCTCTTATGAAACATGCGAGTTTCGACGCTTATGCTTTGCCTAAAGTCACCTTCAGTGTGAACAGTGAAGGTGACATTTATGTGTGGTGAGCGATACGAAATGTGTGATGGTACTTGCAAAATTCAAATGAATTCTTTAAATTACAACCATGCGGTGTGTAAAATTTAAAGTTAAGGATGAAATGGAAGCCCGTAAAAGAGGGAGGGGGCCCAGTTTCTATTTTTCTAAGTCATTTTTTTCTGTACCCTTTTTCGCACCGACGAAATTTCTTTGAGTAACGAGCAGATGGCCTTCCTGGCGCCTTCAGTATTGCCCCTGACCTCGCGTGTAATGTTTCCGTTATTCTGCTTACTGTTAACTGAAATTGAAACGTCGAAAAACGTCGGCGAAAATTCAAAGTGACCTATAAAATACGAAAAGCCACTAAACTTTTTCGAATTTTACATACGGACGGACGGACGGACGGACGGACGGACATGGTGATTCTAATGAAATATTAGGCATTTTTTGTAATTTTTTATTCAGAATCCCTAAATATTTACATGTGAGGATGTCTCATGCCACATTTAGACTAGAATTTCAAACAAAATATATTAATAAACAAAATTCTTTTAAATGCAAAAATTATTACAAAATATAATATTAAAATGGATACTGAAGAAACATATTTTCAGGCGTATAGCATGTTGAAGTGCCTCAGCATCATGTCCAGTATCGGAATTCATTAATGTTTATCGCGACCAAATGTTAACCCTACCAGAAGTGTAATTTTTTACATTTAAACCTGAAGTCTTTGCAGATGTTATTCCGTGTCAACTGGTACACAGTTATGCATCAGCACTTACCATTCAACTCACCGTTACATCCCAGAACACTTCAAGTTCAAACAACACCGCTGTGATAATCTGAGATACGAGTATATTCGTTAGTACCCTTTTCTACATGTCTGTGTGAATTGAAGCACCTAGATCTTTCACAAAAGTGATGGTTATGTTGGCCGATGCCAGTGGTCGCACAGTCTAAGGCGTGTGTCTCCGGCCGTTCACTTGCTGGGATTGCGGGTTCGAATCTCGCCGGGATCATGGATGTCTATCTCTTGTGGGTGTTGTGTGCTCTCCGGTAGGGTTCTCTGCCACGGGCCGATCACTCACCCAGGGGAGTCCTACCGATTGTGATGTGTTCAGAGTGTGATCGTGAAACCTCGATAATGAGGAGGTTCTGCTCTACTAGGGGCTGTTACGCCGTGGAAAACAGTAGAAAGGTAATTTTCAGACCGTATTCGAGACCCTCTTTGTACCGTGTTGAAACGTCAGAGTGTTCAGTCTTGAAAGAGTGATATTTGTGTACTGTGTAGACAGTCTGTGAGCCCATGGTCTCTACGATGTTGTATCTATATTTAGGTGCTTCCATTTTGCATAGAATTAGCAGCAAGGATGTGCAATCCCCTCTTAATTCCCCGGACGAATAAGAGACGGTTTCTATAAATGCGATTACCCAGCCCATGATTTGCTCTTTCCATCTTCTGGAATCGTTTCACTAGGGTAAGTAAGCCTGGAGGGGTTCGGGTGACGGGGAGAGGATCATTCTACTAATTACTGGGGGGGCGGGAGAGAGGAGAGGTATACTACTATGCTAGTAGTCCCACCGTTTAATTGAGTGTCTGCTGCATTGTGGAGGGTGGTCAAGTCTCTTGCATGCGCCCTAAGCGAGGGGAAGCATATAATGTATTTCTGCGTACGGTATTGTCCATTCAGCGTACGACGCAAGTTGTGACAATTGTATTCAGAGCGGTAATTCTAACACGGACAGAATCCAATATATTCAAGACGTGGATACTGCAGGGCCGGAACTTTGCAAGCTGCAGTAATTTCAGTTTATTTACTGCGCAGTTCGTAAGTAAGTCAGGCATGACAGTATTGCATTGCGCGTGTGGAGTACGTCGATCCTCTGGACTTTCAGAAACAGACGATAAATGAGAAGTCATAAGTTTTGAGATCGATGATAAAATTTTATATTGATTATGATTTCCTACAGTCTTTCGTTTTGGGGAAAGTACTATTTCCATCTTCAGGGTGGAAGCTTATATTCCTTCGTAACACAGAAACAAAAATATGAAACGTTAACTTTTCTTTTCAGACGTTCAGGTGGCCGTGCATCGTGATAAATTCTTATAATAAAACCAACTATGTACACTAATTTCTCACATTTATTTTTGGAATAAAACTCTACATGTTTCGGACAGTTCCTCTGTCCATCATCAGCGGGAGTTTTTCACTGTACACACAGCAATGGTATATGTCATACAGGTTTGCTGACAGCTTGCGAACAAGATCAGAACAGAACTTCCTGATCCTGCTGTGTGTACAGTGAAAAACTTCTGATGATGGACAGAAGAACTGCTCGAAACATATACAGTTTTATTCAAAAAATAAATTTGATAAATTACTGCATCTATTTGGTTTTATTGTGAAAATGCAAATTTCTAATTTTTTATTCTTTTATTATAGACACACAGTTGGACAATTGTATCACAAAAGTGTACATTACAACAGTCTCTTTGTGTGATGTACACAGTTTAGGTATAATTGTGCATTTGTTGTTTATAATGAAAGTAATAAACGATGTGCGGTACACGTACTAAAATAATGTGAAAACATAGCTTTATGCACGAGGATAATGTGGCACCATAGTATGAAAATATTCGGTTGAGGTGTGGCATAACTACGCGCAATTTTGTGCCCCTGGGACTGTATGGAAAGTAATAAATAGCTTCACTTCTAGTCGTCTTTACACCGAAGAAAATTTCATCAGTAAACACTGTACTGAAGACTGGATCTCCACACAAGTATTATTCTATCTCCCCAATATACGCTGTACAAGAATACGTTGATAATGGAACTGATGTAAACGGGGTAATAAGGAAACACTGATGGTGACTTTGTAAGGCAGAAATTCGTCTCTAAATCCATGCATAAAGGGTGTCTAATGTTATCATGGTATTGTACCGGAGCTGCGAGAGGTAAACAAATGGAACTTGAAAATTGGTATGTAGTCAAACACAACTGTGTCACTTGAGGTGTATTTAATGACTATATAATGGACAACTACATGTTTCGGTCTGTACTGGCCATATTCAGGTTGTCTTCGGGGAACTTAAGATCTTATTATAAGCATGCACGCGCACGTGGTGTAGAGATCTCTACATACGGGCCTTATTAGCAAAAACAGATACAGAAAAATAAAGCTATTGTGGGGTGTGCTCGGCATGTATGAAGTTCTGTAATCGTGTTGTTTTTATTTGATTCCTGTTTTTGTTTTTGTTTTCATTTTTGCCAATAAGGCCCGTATGTAGAGATCTCTACACCACGTACGCGTGCATGCTTATAGTAAGATCTTAAGTTCCCCTAAGACAACCTGAAGATGGCCAGTACAGGCCGAAACATGTAGTTGTCCATTATATAGTCATTAAATACACCTCATGTTACACAGTTGTGTTTGACTAAGTACCATTTTCCAAGTTTCACACATACAACGGGGATGACACACTTCCTAGAACAAAAGGAAATCTTCGAGGGTTTAAGTGATCAAAGAATCAGCCTCTGCATTCTGATTTTTCATCTGATAAGAATAATTTCATTTGCTGCGTTTCGTTATGCTAGAAGCTTCACGTTATTTTCCTAGTGACTCTAGAAAGACTCCACGTCACTGGAAATACACCGCATGAACTAAGGGAAGAAATCTTAATAAATCATCATCACAGATTTTTCGGTACAGGAATATGAACTTTTAGCACTCACAAAACTTTCTCATTCGTTCAGCAGTTCGACTGAATAATTATAATGAAACTCAACTTTGCGCTTCATTTAGATCACTTTAATTTCAAACTTAATTTGAAAGTGACTTTCGTAGGTGATTTTAATTTAGCGGTAAACTGCCTGGAGTGATTGAAGACACGAATAGATTTCCAGTGAGAAAATCAGATTTTAGTGAATATGATTCACAGACTCCCAGATGGAAGAAGTGACAAATCGTCGCTAAACTAGATCTGAAAGACGCATGTAGAGTGCGATACTTTTCGACAACGCAGACTCTCGCGGAGTACACGTAAGCCAGAGCGTTAAGCCGGCCGAAACCAACGCTTAAGTCCAGCGCCCCGCCGTGCGGAAAACTCGCTGTATATACCAACGCGTTACGTCGGCGTATATTCTGTTTTTATTTACGACTACTCGTGTAGACTATACATA
>Ga0123352_10009249_pt1 | contig 15403 bp, 11 predicted proteins | sample TergutLab28metaG_FD_89700 | JGI IMG/M metagenome (GOLD analysis project Ga0123352, IMG submission 89700) | Labiotermes labralis P1 segment gut microbial communities from Petit-Saut dam, French Guiana - Lab288 P1 | ecosystem: Host-associated > Arthropoda: Insects > Digestive system > Gut ... | reverse complement strand
TAAAACTATAATTTTGTTATTTTTATTTTTTTTTTTTTTCTAAAAATAAAAAAAAAAATTAACTTTTATTTTTTTTTTTTCTTTTTTTCCCAGTTTTTTTTTTTTTTTTTTTTTTTTTTTAATTTTAATTTTATGTTTTTGGGGATGGAGACAAATTTGAACTCAAAATGATGTACCCTTTACAGTCATAATATCTTAGTATCTGTTGCACTATGTACTGCAACTCTACATTTAACAATTTAGGCACAAAAGAGGGATTTTGAAAGCACTTTCATTACGAAGTGTTTGTTGCAGTGGCACAGTATTTTCCTGTATCATGTAACTCTTTCAGTGCTCCAGGATTTGCTGCCAGTTTTCTATTAAATGCCTCATGTGATAACTCAGTGTTTGTTTTTACTGGTAACATAACTTTAAATGTGCCACATTTAGTTCAGATTTCTTTTCAATCCAGATGCAATTCATATGGAATAAAATCAGAAAAATAAACAACGAGGGATAAAATCGGGGATAAAATCAGTCCACGAAATAAGTCACATGATGGACAATATCCTCAAAATCTGGGATGAACAGTCACCTTGCAAAATCCTTTTTCAAATACATTTAGCCAATAATGCTGAATACTGCCCTGCTGCTGTAAATGTTATGGCACTGTTTTGTCCGTATTGTTAATTTTACATGTGTCTGTACCTCCCATGCATGTTATATTCCCCACCCATCTCATCCTAACAATTTTTGGTTGAGGGAACAAATTATGAAGATCCACATTTGCCATTTTCTCCAAACTCAAGCTATTTTCCTTTCTTATGTCCTCATACGAGGTGTGTTCAATAACAGACCAAACTTTTTAAATAGTGCACCAACCAGCATAGAGAGTGCGCCGAAGCTGCTGAGCGCACCTAGTGTCAGGTTTTGTCAACAAACTGCCATTTGTCCCATTTCGCCGTGAATATTAATCGTCGAGGTACTTCTGCTGAACTGAGCAAGTGCACAAACTGTTCGTCTGATTAATGACAAAGTGACAATGAAAGAGTTTGAAGAAGAACGTGTGTGTGTGTGTGTGTGTGAAATTTTGCTACAAACTTGATAAAAATTTTATAGAGACATTTCAATTGCTTAACCAAGCATACGGGGAGGACTGTATGAGCCGAATGCAGTGCTATGAGTGGTTTAAGCATTTTGAAGAGGGCAGAATGTCGGTTGGTGAAGATCCCAGGCGTGGACGACTTTCCACATCAACAAACGAAGACCATGTTGAGAGAGTTCATTCTGTGATTCAAGGAAATCATTGTTTAACTGTCCGAGAAGTTGCTGACAAAGTGGGCAGCAGCATAGTATCTTATCATAAAATTTTTACTGAAAAACTTCAGATGCATCACTTCAGTGCAAAATTTGTGCCGTGTTTGTTGACTTATAATCAGAAAGAGAATCGTGTTGAAATCAGGCAGGAACTGCTTGCCAATACAAATGCTAATGAAAACTTTATTAAGAACATCATAACAGGAATGAGATGTGGGTTTATGGGTATGATGTTGAAACCAAGATGCAATCGTCACAGTGGATGAAGAAAGGGTCTCCTCGACCCCCCCCCCAAAAGGATGAGTTGGTCAAAGATCGAGGGATCAAGGTGATGTTGTGTTTTTTGTTTGTAAAGGCATTGTCCATCATGAATTTGTACCACATGGTCAGATGGTAAACAAACAGTTGTACCAGGAACTTTTAGCTCATTTGAGGAATGCTGTGTGCAGGAGGAGGCCTAATTGTGGGAAAACCAGACTTAGATGTTGCACCACAACAATGCGCCGGCTCACACGTCGCTCCTCATCCGCATTTATCTGGCAAAACATCAGACATCCGTTGTGCCCCATCCACCCTACTCACTGGACTTAGCCTCAGCAGACTTTTTCCTGCTTCCCTAACTTAAAACCACTTTGAAAGGACATCATTTCCAAACCATAGAGGAGATTCAGGAAAATGTGATAACAGAACTGCACTCCTTCACAGAAAGTGCATTCCAACAATGGAAGAAATGTTGGGAACGGTGTATGGCCAGTAGAGGTGACTACTTTGAAGGAAACAGTGCTTAAAATGCTGTAAAATGAGCAATAAAGACCTTATAGCTAACATTTGGTCTTTATTTGAACATGTCTTGTATTCCCTCTAGCACTCTTAATCTATGTTCTTCTCACTATTCTGTAAAGGACAGCATACTGCTATGTAAGAGCTACTTTATGAGTATGGGACAGCAATACACAATGCACAGCATTTACTCCTGACATTATTTGCAGTGAGCATAAATTATGTTTTTCAAGGACAGACTGGTAGAACTGGTCAGAAGTCATCAACGTGTGTGAAAACTCATAACATCCCAAATTGGGAGAGCGAACGGAATTTTTCTGAAAAGTGCACTGTAGAGGAAAATTAAGGAAAGTGAAATGTGTTGGGTGTAAGCTGAAACAAAATAAAATTCATTAAATTACCCTGCACTCAGTCTTCCCAAGCCAAAACAAACTTTCATAGTTCCATTAGAAAAAATTTGGTAGAACAGTAATATGAAATATGATAACTGGTACCGTCACCATGACTTGAATCTCTTCCATTCAGAAGTGTGCAGAGGGTGTCAGACAGTGCTGTACGGTGTTGTATCCCAGGGAGCTGGAGGTAGGATCTTATTATAGACCGAGCGGAGTCTGATTGATATATTCGTTAGGACACTTAAGGATTAATTTCCAAGTTCACTTGTAGAGGTTAATACAGCAGTAAGACATATTGTGATGGAATTATTACAAAGTTACAACAGATAAGTTCTGAAGTGTATCAGAGGTGAGTTTACTGGAATGTCCCCCATGGTGCTACAACTACATACATACAATAGGGAATTAGAGAGGTGTCGTGTGGAAAATATTCATCACATAGGGGAGTCCTGGGAGTGGCTATATGAAGCTTAGGCAATGGCTAGAATGTGATTGTTCACTGACAGACATAAAATTATATAAGAAACACCAACAGCCTGCCGTTTTGGAAGAAACAGCAAAATGGTTTTCTGACAAAGTACATGGACATGTGAAACAACGTACCCCATCAAGTCCTGATGCCTCTTTGTTTTGCTCCATCTTCCATGTCTGTCACAGCAGAGTTCCTTCTACACATTTTAATATTATGCTAAGCTGGCATTGATAGCAAAGACTACACACTGGTTTCAATCAGCAAGCTGCTTAGTAATGAAGTGGTTGTTCAGCCAGAATTTCCAAACAAAGAAACTGACAGTACAAGCTTATGAAGTTCTAGGTGCCATGGCAACTTGGCACTTGGGGATTTGTCAAGCCATGCAGTAGATAATGTACTGAACTATACATCATTTCTTGGAGGAGCATCACCTTCATGCTTTCAGGAATTAATTTGGTGATACAGTTGTCACATATGTATACAAAATAATAACATAAGTTCACTGCTAAATGCTTGATTAAAAAATTGTTCGCAGTGTAGATATGTGGCATGGAGCTCATGAAGATTGTCTTTGAAACATATTCATTTCAGTGATTCTGAGAACTTCACACCATATGGGTAGAACCATTTACCCAATAGTCAAGCCTCACAAATTAGGTTTCCCATGAACCAATAACATTTCCTGCATCTTATAGACATGTTGCTCTCAATGAAAACCTCCTTGGAGATTTCTTTTGATCTCTTCTTCATTCAGCAGGTGCCCAAAAGTTTCTGCATGTGAACTGTTTATCTTTGACTGTTGTGTGCATCTACAGCAGTTCCAGTTTTCATAAATTCCTGGTATAGTGATTTCATAGTACACTTATTCCAAGGAGTATGTTTTTTGCCATTTTACATAATGGTTGTTTTCATGTGACTGTATATCTCTCAATAAACTTTTCTCAAGTGTACATTTTTTGCTGAAGACTACAACATTCTTGTACGTAAATAAAAGAAGATATGGAATTATTTGTTTATTGGCATCACTGATTGTCAAACACACTATACTGATGATATGAAATTCTGTCAACACATGGCAGAAAATGTTTTTGCCCGTACAGCACTATCTGACACCCTGTGCACAGTTCTGAATGGAAGAGATTCCTGAAGTCACTATCACAACCCATGACAAGAACGATGGACAGAAAATTCTTAATATGAGTGGTTCAGTTTAAGTCATGGAGAAGTTACCAGTTATATTTAATATTCTGTTCTACAAAATTTGTTTTAATAGGCCTATGAAATGTTGTTTTGGATTGGGAAGACTGATTGCAGGGTAATTTAATCAATTTCATTTTGTTTCAGCTTACACCTAACACTTATCATCATTCTCCTTTTCAGAAAATTTCAGTTTGCTCTCCTAATTTTGGATGCTATAGGTTTTCATACACATTGACAACTTCTGCACTAATTCTTCCAGTCTGTCCTTGAAAAGCAGAATTTATGCTCACTGCAAATAATGTTTTGAGATGCACCGGAGAAATCACGCATCTGTAATTCAGAAGTTCAGTAATGTTTTGAGTAGGTGCCTTACATCATGTATTGCTGTCCCATACTCACATAAAGTAGCTCTCATGTAGCAGTATGCTGTCCTTTGCAGAACAGTGAGAAGAACATGGAATCAGAGTGCTAGAGAGAATATACGGGCCTAAGAAAGGGAAGAGGCTGTGGGCTGGAAAAAATGGCTAAAGTGGAGCTTTGTAATTTGTATTTATGTGAGGAACATAATAACCACAAATTCCAACAAATTATTTTAAGGCCACTTGTTTCATGAGTTACATTCATCCTTGAGCACACTGCATTTCTATCTGTGTGCCCATGACCACCTATTGACACTACTCAGAGCTGTGCAGGAAGTCAGGGATGATTTTATTGCAGGGTTGGGAATCAAAGGACACAATTAAGAGATAGCTCCTGCATGTTTCCCATGTTCTTCACCTAAAGTTATATGAGCATTCAGCATGGTTCCACACCTATGATAAACTGGATTTTAAATTCTGTGCCTGTGGTGGGACATACCCCCTGTATTCAGCTGCAATCTGCATTAGTATAGACTTGTACCTACAAAGCTAAAACCTGCATTGGCATTTGGTTTGAACTAATCTACTGCAGGAACATGTGGTTCTTTCTTTGCAAAGCAATAACTCTGATTCACAAGGCATTGTGGGGTCACACAAACAAACATGGGAATGAAGAAATAAATGACATCACCTCATCCGTGCTGGGACCATCATCAAGATGTGGCCAAACAAATTGAGCTTCTAAATGAAATTTTATATGACAACAGTAATTGGGAATACAGTTCTGGCAAAGATCAATACACATAATTATCCCAAACATCTCATAAAATTTGTGACTGTGGAGATGAAAATAATGGCTATTCTTGTGCTGAAGGACAAATAGTGGTACTGGGACAGACAGAGATGTCAACAAAATGTTCATGTTGCAATATCAGAACATTTACTGGTTCACAGAATTTTCATTGTCTGTGCACCAGTGTTTGGTACTGGCAGTGATGTGGACATTGTGAACATTTTAGAAGTTCTTTGACCTGAAGCTCATGTGAAACATTGTACAGGAAGACAAAAAACTTGTACAGCAACAAGTAAATAAAGGTGATGCTCCATTTACTTTTTGCTTGAAGATCAGAAACTGGGAAGAAAATATGGTGGATGAAGCGTATGCACTTCTAGCACTGTGTAGGCCACTAGACATATCAGCAACCCACACAAAGGTCCTATTACAGCAAGAAATACCTGATGCACACTCTTTCCTTTCCTGCAACCCTTCCCCTTGAAAAGCTGTAACTCTTCAGATGATCTTGGCATTTCAGTGACAAATTAGCATTGACTTATTATGAAGGCCAGCCAAAGTTTTCTGAATTTATCCAACAGCCCTCCTCCTTCAGTCACATGATAGCAGCCACTGTGTATCACAGGCAAAGTGTCCACCTGAGCCCAACCACTTGCAGCTGCTGCATAGGGTAGACAATACATCATCTGAACCTTCCACACAGACAAAAGAAGCACTATTGCTCATGTATGAGAGACTGAAACCACAACATAGCTGCTGATGACCCGGTTTCTTTTTGCTGTAAAGGCTGGCCACTTTTGTACTAGCTGATATTATCCCTTGCATTTCACACATTTTTCAACCTTAACACTTCAAATAAAAAGTATATTCATAAGAATGCATCCAATTACCTGCTTCATAAGTTAACCTTCCCTTTTGAAATTTATGGTGAAGGAAACCCACACACGCCTTTCTTGAAGTGGTTATTGAAATATGAATATTTTAACTAGAATCAATTTTCATTAAGACTTCTGTACTTTTGCAAGCTTTTTCAACAAATATTCTAAAAAGAAATTTGTATTTAGAAATGCAAACAATTATAAAATGTCATGGCATTGTGGGACACATCTATGCGCACATGACTTTGTGCATTCTCCCCACTTGTGACATCAGCCTAGGCTCCCTAACTGTAGCTATGCCTGGAGCCGAAGACTCCTTGGAAGCACTCCAAACATTCCCCTGAAAGCTGCAAAATTCAGCATAAAATGATATGAGCTTTGTGAATTAAGTAAAGGATACATCAGGGAATGAAACTATAGAACAAGTTTATAAATGCAGAGACAAATAAAACTGCAGCAAAATTAGTGAAACTTGTACAGCCTATCTTACATTGTAGTCACATAATTTGAAAGGACAAATTATATAGCTCGCCAGACCCAGGACTTCTGAAATCAAAAGGACCAGATTGTGTTGGTACCTTACATGTCAACAGAAAAAAAATATTCTACCAACATCAACATTCAGATGTAGCAGTTCTGACCTGACATAACAAGAGAGTGACAATGGTCTCCACAAACCACACAGATGAACAGCATGTTACTTTTTGTGACTACAATATCTATATAGGTGTGGATATAAAAATCAGATATTTAAGGAAAGGAAGAATTCTTCCAAGTTGTATATGAAACTGTTTAACTGTTGCCATTCATAACTTTGATGATTTGTAAGTCTCAAACATCCAACAAAGCAACCAACTGTCTAACATACAATCTCCACCTGATCAAGGGACTAGTACAAAGGCATGGATCAAGTGTGTCTCATCCTGTGTATTTGTCTGTCCACTGAAACACCTAATAGAACACTAAGCAAACATCCCTTTTTGGAGAGAATTCCCACTACTGGGAAGATGGTCTAACCTCAAAGAAAATGTGTTGTATGTTATTTATGCAGTGTAAGGAAGGAACCCATCTACTAGTGCCCTGAATGTGGAATTGTTTTGTGTTTGGATGGATGTTTTCAGAAATGTTCACTTAAAATTTTCTACATGGCAGTCCTGTACAGCGTATTTGAACACTAACATAAGATATAGATCACTTCATTCTGAAAGTGCTGTAAATTGTTTGTCTATTTATTTGATAAAGTTCAAGTTATACAATTTAAATCATGTGTTGCAAAAAATAAAGCAATGTTTAAAAAAAATATGCCCACAAAGACCAAGAGGTGTGGTGTTTAAATGTCCATACTGATAGGTTAATTGTACAACATTAAATGTAGACTCTGCTCTGTGTTGTGTTTGTGTGTGTGTGTGTGTGTGTTTGTGTGTGCACATGCATATGACTACATATGTACACACCTGCATACACATTTCCTGGTGAGTAAGATATCAGCTGTTTAGCAGAGACATTCTGAATGTTTTTAATTATAGAAGGCATGCTGTATGGGAAATACTGTATTTAACCTTTTGTAATGCATTATATCCATACACAATATAAAAAAACAGGTACACTTTGCAGACATAAAATTCAAGTCACCAGCCATCATCAGAGATATTATTAGTGTTTTTCCTGATGATGGCTAGTGAGCAGAAACAAGGTGCAGTGTAAATGAATAACTTAATGTTAATGTATAAAGTGTATCTGGTTGATTATATTATTTCACTGCATTTAGCTGCTTATTTTGTGTTGGAACTTCAATCTTAAAGTATCATCCTGAACCAACTCGATGTTATAAACTTCTTAAGCGTTATTGCAAGTTACAAAGAGCAACTGCCTTCCCACATGTTATAAAGGCAGCATTTAGCCTGATCTGGTCAGAACACTGAAACACGCTCCATCTACAGCAAGACCTGTATGGCTTTAATGCTACTGATTCCAATAAGGAAGTTCTAGGGATAAGTGAGATATGAAGTTCTCCAGAGGGCCTCCTGAAAATGTAAGTCTTCTTGGATTATACTTCCTGTTGGTTGGTAAACAGTTAGCAACATCTTAAAGGCACTAAGAGTCTTCAAAATATCAGTAACTGACTGACACAGCATACCATCCCAGAACACTTAAACCTTTCTCAAGGGAAATGTTTCCACACTGAATTCTTACCTTGTAGATATTCTGCATTTTTATCTGTATGTTTATCATAACCATTGATTTGGTAACAAGCACACTGCAAAGGGGCTTAAATTATTCATAGTTTGTAGGTAGCAGGAGGGGGCAGATGTTACTGTTGAAGTGAGAATAATTGTACCTGTCCCATGATAACCTCTGACACCTCTTCAGGCTGTACTTTTGCTCTGTTAAGAGCCTCCTTGATGACCATACCTCCTATTTCATGTGCTCTGAGAGATGACAAAGATCCGTTATATGCACCTGAAACAAGTTTTGGAATCGACTTTATAAAATGTTATGATTTTTAGAACTTTGTATACAATTCAATGATAATACTAAAAATGAAATATTATATACAGTGAAATAGTGCTTAGAAACAATTAATGACAATTTGTTCTGAATGTGTCCTATTATAACAATATAAATATCACACTAAATCAACTGGAAATGTATTGTAGGTGCAGGTTCTTTTAAAGGGCCTCAGTTTTCAAATGTTCTGCTTGGGGCCCAATGGTATCACCAAAGAGGAGGCAGAGAGATAATAAACTAGTTCAGAACAGGAAAGTGTGCAGAAGTTATTACAGTTCTTACCATAATGAAACTTACTTAACTTGTATGGGCTCAAGTACAACATATTGCCAAGGACAATGCAACATTTAAAACTGCTGTAGCTGAAAGATTAATGCATGAAGGCTGTAAGTATAGAGAACTGGAACAACTGCATCAAATACTTCTAGGCAACAGAAACTGCAATGAGGAAGGTGGCTAACATACAAGAGAACCTTCAGCCACCATCATTCTACTATTGAATCAACTGACTACAACCATGATGATGATGGGAGTACTGAAAATTATATCACAACAAACTCCATATGAAAGTGACAGAAGGCCTGGAGGAAGAACTCCATTTGTATTGTCTCTTTTTAAACTTGCTTTTGTATGGAAGGGATAAAGTCTCTGCAATGACCTGGACAGAGTGGACATGAAATGCTAGTTGTTGCCTCGCACAGTAACAATCTACTGCTTCACGTTGACTTGTTTCACACGGACGTGGTTTAACTGTACTTTGACCACTGCATTCTGCTGCTACATCCTAACAATGCTGCCACAAACATGTAATAATGTTCACACACTAACATCTAAATTTGAACGAAACATACAGTTTTTACTAACTATAAATGGCATGCCTCTAAGTAAGAATGTCAGTATGCAAGATCTCTTATAAAATCTACGCACGCCGTAATTCACTGAACACCTATCATAAATCTAAATTTGTTCTCCTCCAAATAAATATTTATTTACTATTCGCTGAATTTCCCCCAAAATTATACCATATAACATGATTACGTGAAGGCGGCGTAAACGGCAAATTCCTTTTTGACAGTTCACATTTTTGTAAACATTGAGATGTTAGCTAGCGGTCCACCCTTTCTCGGCAGTCCTCGAGTGTTTATTCAACACACTTACAACCTTGGTTCATGAAATGCACAGGCTCAAAAGCAAAGTCCACATCAACGCACACATAATTACCAGTGGGTGATCGCACAGCGGAGACGATAAAAACCTGTCGGTCACTCATTTTTAAAAACTCCCGTGCACACCACTCTCAGTACACTTTCTATACCTCACTTTTTATCACACGAAGACCAACAGTAACTGAAAAACGACCGCCACTATATACCAGCTACCTTACGTGACACCGCGGTATTCGCCTGCTTATAGCAGTACAGCCTTCTTTTATTTTCCACGGTCTACATATATATATATGACTGTGTCCACGGTGCGAGAGACTGGCGCTTAGATGGCTGAAAGTGACGAAGTTGTAGCGGGGCTCCTTGAAAAATCAGATAAAGGGACGTTTCTGATATTAATAATGTGTCAGTACAGCACTGAAAACATTCGGTTTTTTTTATAATATATAGCGTACGACTATTTCGTGCTCCGTATTTCCATGTCTGAAATAGTTGCGAGTGTAGCGGGGCTCCAGGAAAAATCAGACAAAGGGACGTTTCTGATGTCATTAATGTGTCAGTACAGCACTGAAAACATTCGGCTTTTTAAAATAATATACAGGGTGCGACTATTTCGTGCTCCGTATTTTCCTGTCTGAAATAGTTGCGATGACGTCGTTTTGTGGTTGAGGTCCACTTCCCGTAGTTAGCACGTATGTACTTATGCCTATCTGAGAATATTTAGAAATGTAGTTTTCAATCGTCTGGGTGCAGCGAACTTAATGTTTTTCAGATTGTGTGTTACATTTTGTTTACCGTCAATTATAAGTGCACAGTTCAACGTTTTAATGCACATACGTAGCCAGTCCAGAAAGAAACCGACCTTGGGTAGTAGCGAACCAGCGTGCGATGTTGGCGTTGTGTAGCGGGGACTTTAAACTTTATTCTGACACTAGCAGCATCACGTCACGTTAATTAAGTCATCGAGGTACACGCGATGTTTTGCAAGTTGAAAAATGAAGGATCAACACGTTTGCTTCAAATTCTGTTTCAAATTGGGAAACACTTTTACGGAGACTTTCATATGTTGCAAGAGACTTATGGAGAGGATTTTTTGAGCCGTACGCAATGTCAAGAGTGGTACCAGCGTTTCAAATTGGGCACAACGTCCATCGAAGACGATCCAAAATCTGGACGGCCTTCCACGTCAATGGACGACGATTACGTTGAGAAAGTGTTTGCTGTGATTTGTCAACATCGTCGCCTAACTGTCCGTGAAGTTGCCGATGAAGTAGGAATCTGTAAAAGTTCTTGCCACCTGATTTTGACGGACAAACTGAAGATGCGTCGTGTTGCCGCAAAATTTGTGCTGCGTCTGCTGATGAAAACTTTCTGAAAAATGTCATAACAGGTGATGAAACTAGGGTGTACGGCTACAATGTTGAAACAAAAGTGCAATCGTCGCAGTGGGTGGGAAAATTGTCGCCACGACCAAAAAAAAAAAAAAGCACGTCAGAGTCGCTCAAATGTGAAGGTGATGTAGTTTTTTTTTTATTGGAAGGGTATCGTTCATTATGAGTTTGTTCCACGTGGTGAGACAGTAAATAAAGAGGTCTACCTAAATGCCCTAAAGCGTTGAGGGAGGCAGTGAGAAGGTAGGGGCCTGACGCGTGGACAAACACCACCTAGATGCCGCACCACGACAATGCCCCTGCTCACGCGTTACTCCTTATCCGTGAATTTTTGACGAAGTATGAGACGACTGTTGTCCCCCAGCCGCCCTGCTTTCCAGATTTGGTCCCTGCGGACCTTTTCTTGTTTCCGAAGTTGAAATCCTCACTAAAAGATCGCCGATTTCAGACGGTAGAGGAGATAGAAGAAAATTCGATACGGGACCTTCGCACCATCCCGCAAAACACGTTCCAAAACTGGGAAAAAAAAAGTTGGGAGTGGTGTATCGAGAGTGGAGGGGAGTACTTTGAAGGAGACAAGTTTGATTAAGTTTAGGTAACAATAAGTTTAAAAAAAAAGTTCGGTTTCTTTGTGGACTGCCCTCATATTTGGTTTACTTTGGGTAGGGCATGTAAGTGCCTTACCACAACACCCCTGCTCGACGGGGTCATATCCCTGTCCATGCCCGGCCTTATCACACCACCATCCGTCTCCAGTGTAAAAGTCATCACAGGAGGCATTCCCCCAGACAGCCTCCTGGAGGAATTCCCAGAGCTGATGAAACCTACAGGAAGTGAGAGAGCACTTTGCTGTGATGAGAAGCAGTGCTTGGTTTTCGAGTGCGGAGCAGAGGCTGGAGTTAGTGATACGGGTAGAGAAAGAGATGTGAGGAAAAGAGGAAGACTAAACAGAGGAAGGAGAGCTGTGAGGAAAAATGGGGAACTGAATAGAGGAAAGAGATGTGATGTCATGTGGGTGTTGCCACATCACCCCCCTGCAGAGAAGAGGGGTTAGGTGATGAACTGGGAAGTGAACTTATGACCAGTGTGCTGGAGCGTTGCTGTGTTGGGCTGTTGTGCTGCTGGTGTCATGCTGGGTCCGTGCAGTGGCAGGCCAAATGGTCAGGAGCAATGTGTCATTGGTGGCCGGCTGCTGGTATGGATGCTTGGGTACTCGGTCGGCAAAGATGCACAGAGTGATCCGGTGGAGCTTCAGGTGAGTGAGTCCGTCCTGGGCAGCTGGTTGTCCAGACTTGCATAAAGGTCCAGTGAGGCTGCAGGGGAGTGACTCTGTACAGGGCAGCCTGTTGTCCGGAGAGGTGTGGAGAGGTCCGGTGTGGCTGCAGGCAAGTGAGTCTGTCCTGTGCAGCAGATTGTCCAGAGAAGCACGTGAGTCTCTTTTATTCTTGTAGGTGATGGGCCGGTGGAGATTGATGTTGTGCCCCACCTTGTGGAGGATCCCGTTGTTGTGTTGGCTCCATTGTGCTGAGTATGTCAGTGGAAAATTAAGTCTTCTCAATTGTGTTGCTTGTCAGGGGTGACCAGTACATGTGAAGTGTTTTTCGTCAGGGTCACCAATCTATGAGAGATACTGTGGGATTGCTCATAGTGACAATCACAGTATAACACATATAATGATATTTATTGTGACCTTAAAATTCCTACAGTTGTGCTATTTCCTAATAAGAATATCCCGGCAGAACCAGTCTTCAGGTTACGTTTTTACTGTTTGTCACAGAGTCTATGTTTGATTCTGTCAGTAATTGAATGGGTGGCACTAGAGGCAACATGTTAAACATTAAATTGTCAAGTGACTTCTTTTCCATCCTGTATGTTGTGTTTTAAAGGTATCATCCTGTGTAATTCTACTAATTAACTTACATGTGCATTATATATGTTATATATGCTACATACAATATATATTATTTAACAACTGCTGTCCATGAATGTGTAAGTCTTGTTGCTGTGATTTCACACTTGAATTTGACAGTGGACTATGTAAGTTGCAAGCTGCATAGTATAGTTGACATATACTCAAGTTCATTTCTCTGATACTTCAGATGTTCCAAACTTTTTGATTTATCAGTTTTAAATCTCTTTATGTTATATATAGTGCTTGAATGAAGCGCCCCACCAACGCTCCGCTAGCTGATGTCATACAATGAGTGAACGGAGGCAGTCAGTGAAGGAAGAGAGAAGATGATTCACTGTGATAATAGCCTTTACGACCTCTAATAAAATCTTAGCAGTGCTATAGCAAGTGCTGCAAATGCTGCCCTTGTCAATGAATGCAATCCGCACAACTGCAGAAGACTTACTGTCTGGAGTTCTTGGTTGGAAATTATTGAAATCTCATGGTGGATGTTGTTTCTTGGTTCTCCACGGTGTGCGAATGAGTATGGTACACTTTATCTTCTAAACTGTCCCACAGATAAAGGCAGAAAAGAGTTAAAGTCACAGGAATGTACAGTAGAAAGCCTCCACCTAATTACAAGGCCATGTACTTATAAGCTCTTTCGCACTGTTTCCAAACAGGCATGTAATTTTAGCTGTAGGTGACAACATACTTGCATTAAGAGTCATTGGGTTTGTTGTCATTTGTGACAATCCTGGACAAACATGCACTGTTGAGCAGTGTCTGTTCTAGTGTTAAAGTATTTCAAATATGAGAGTGCTGGAAAATGTAACAGGAAATTTCTCTGTTCAGGTTACGAGTTCTTTGAACACGATTTGATCACCTGAGTAATATTTGGTGAGCAGTACAGATCATGAAGCTCCTTGTTATGTAGTTCTCTCCACTCCCCTGTTACCTCAACCCTCTTAGACCCAAATATTCTCCTCGACACCCTAATCTCCAACAACCTCAGCCTACATTCCTCCCTCAAAATGAGCAACCAAGATTCACACTCATACAAAACAGGCAAAACTATATTTATATATGTCTTAATCTTTAAATTTTTGGATAGCAAACTGAAGACAAAAGATTCTGCATCGAATGATAGCAAGCATTCCATTGCTCCAAGCTGCTCTTAATTTCTTCCTGAATAGAATTTTGATTCATTAAGGTTCCACACTCTCAGATGAAGTTTTACCAATCTTTATATTTTGCTTCTTCATGTTTTCTGTACTTGAAACATGACCATGTACTTTATTTTAAGCTTCCTCCCAATATATCAGCATCGTCAGCAAAAACCAGAGGCTGATGTGTACCGTTTAATTTTCAGCCATCCTGGTTTTGGAGGGATAGAAAATTTGTATGCATTAAGGTTTCCATGATATCTACCTTGGGTGAGATAAGATGAATACAGATTTTCAAAGTGTTGATAGCTTGCAGATCTAATTTTATCTTCGAGTTCTAAAATAATTGGTGCAGTCATGACTAATGATATAATAATATACATTTTTTAACCCCTTAAACCCCTGGGGCAGTTATATGTACCACTTGTAAAATCTGTGTTGTTATTCCTTCGAAATAGAGTGCTGTGATTTCAAACTACACAAAACCTAACATTTCACATATTCAACAGTCTGAGATCACTATGTGCACCAGTAAAAGGCAGTGGTCAGTCTCCTTGTAATTCCTTTGTCCATAACACACGCTATAAATCCCTGGTGCTAGCCTGTGCGAGGTTATTGACATAATTAATTAACACACATATCCTAGTAGGATCACACGGTATACACAACTACTTATGTACTGTTCCAGCACATTGTGTCATTCACACCCCTTCACTCTCAATACATAAACACTCATTTTGCTATGAAATGGTCAAGCATTCACACACAGACACACACAAACACCCGCGCGCGCACGCGCGGATCACATCAACCACTTCTGACAAAAATTGACTGCCCGTGCTCTAGGGGCACTTTTCATTCAATTAAAGCACTCAAAACATGACAGTAAGAACGTGTTCTTGTGGGTAGTTCTACTACTGTTATAGGAACTTGAAGTCTTACATGGGGAATTTAATTCTTATGACATGAAATACTTTACTTTTAGTGTCTAAAATGCATTCAGGAATGTGTCTAATAATAATCTGCATGTTTCTACCAGTGCAACAGGTTACAAATTTTAATACGATACAAAGGGTAAACAAAACCTTTCAGGTTTACATCGCTGCGGTTG
>Ga0123352_10009247_pt1 | contig 15408 bp, 14 predicted proteins | sample TergutLab28metaG_FD_89700 | JGI IMG/M metagenome (GOLD analysis project Ga0123352, IMG submission 89700) | Labiotermes labralis P1 segment gut microbial communities from Petit-Saut dam, French Guiana - Lab288 P1 | ecosystem: Host-associated > Arthropoda: Insects > Digestive system > Gut ... | reverse complement strand
TTTTTTTTTTTCCTGCAAGGCAAGACGCCGAAGGAAATTCACGCCATTCTGACAGAAACATTAGCTTGTTTCCTTCCTGGTCGGGCTAAGGACTTACCAGCATCCCTCTATTATGTTTATATGTGTATGTATGTATTATGCATTTATGTATGTATGTATGTATGTATTATGTACGTGTGTATAACATTCTTTGTTCCTGGCATGTCGTATAATCCTGTATCATTACGTCACCAAAGTAAACGTTTGCTATTACGCAAACGCGTCCTGTCTAATAATGAGCCATTCTAGTTCAGCCTTATGTGTGATCAATGCAGTTAATACAGAGTCGTTAAATAAAACGGGAAACAAACACTGCATGAATGAATTATTTTCTGTTTCCAGTCACAAAGCTGTTCACACGCCTCTGCAGCGAACTGCTCTCCCGGCATGAAGGTTCACGTAAATTATTTTGTCTCTTCTCCGAGGCGACCGGATTTCCCCTTGGTCCCACCCAGCATGCAGTGGGTACAGTGGGGATGAAGGGGCTGGGGCTTGAATCTAAACTCTCACCTCCCTCTAATGCCGGAACTGTACTCGTGTAGGCCTGCATGTGTTCCCCGTAGGCACATACATAACTACACTTGCTCTGCACAGCAAGTAAGATGTCTGCCGAATTCGAGGATAAAGTTGGTTAATTTTCCGGGGACGTATGACGACGCAGGTGGAGACTTCATCGTTCATATTTAGAATCTGTTTGAGTGGTCCCCCGTGTTATTGCCCTCGGGTGATGAAGCGGAAGGACCCTTCGCCAGGACAAAAGAAAGCGCACGTCATGGAATAGCTGTCAGGTGTTCTTGACTGTGTACTTGACAGGACTGCAGGGAATGGAGGTGAGAGAGAGGCTGTGGAGGGAAGTCGTCGCGGCCTGATTTGAAGTCCTGAAGGGGCTGTGAAGGATCGCGGAGAACCTCGATCTGAATAGTCAGTCTCCGGGTTTGAACCTGGGACCTTCCTTGTACGAAGTAGGCCATAACGTTCGGTGTCATATACTTCAGATTCAGCGTGAATGCTCTTAACATTGTGAAGTACTTCCCTTGTTTAAGCATTTTACTTAGAATAAGTGAACCGACTTTTGCTGGACAACTCGTCTTGAGTTCCGCCAGTGTTTGTGATCGCAGGGCAGCTCACTCGCTTCTGTCGACTTCTTGCTCGGCTGTGGCTGTCTTCATCATGCCGGATACGTCAAGTATGAAGTCACCAACACATTTAATTAGAATGCATCATTGTGCGCGCTGTACGTGGAGACCATGTCGGTGTTGCAGTTCCGTCAACAATTTGTCGAGCAAAATCGGCTAAGTGACTGTCAACTTTACACATTTTGCTCACAATTTGAACATTTTTCTTCCGATTAGGATAAAATTCGATAATGAGATATCCACAGAAATTACTGAATTATTGTGGGTGTCGTGCAGATCTGCGCAGGGAAGGGCTGTACTTGGCATGTGGGCGTCATTGGCGTTGCAGTTACGGCGCTTGCCATGGGACCGCGTGACATTTTGGAAGTAAAGAACGCCAGTGTACTACGTCACAGAATGCACCATTAGCAGTCTTGTTATTGCACGTGCAGTGGATACTTTAGTACAAGTTGTGCAGCAGTTCCAGTTTTTTCTGTTAATGATTCTACATATAGTCAGCTACATTCATTAAATGGATAATAATCCCACAGGAAGCTACACAAACTGCAAGTGACACCGTCGCCAGTTCTGTGTGCTGGCTTCATATCTGTTGGTCCTTGCACCGGCCACAGGTTTGCTGCAGTGTGCGATACTAACCCGTTAAAGACCAACATTAACCTGCGTTATATTTAAAGTTACAGTCCGTACCGCGCAGTAAACAATTCAGTGTCTGATGTAAAAACAAACCAGTTAATAATGTAATGGGAAATAATCGCTGTTTGTTCTCAGAGCCACACAAAACACATCAATACACTGTGGGCAGATCGTAGAATTTGTGAGTGTTAAACTGGCGGTACACATAGTGACCACTGGGCTTTAATGAGTTAGCTTACTGGCGGAAGGTCGCAGTGTGCCTTGTGTCAGGTTTTACGGAGGCCGGAGTGGCGTCATGGAGGAATGACTACTGTCACTCGGTCCGTGATCTTTTTTCCTCCCCTGTGTTGTCGAAAACACGAGGATTGAAGTAGGCAGAACTTCAAATAGCCTCTTGTTTTACGCGGCTGTGAAACGTCCTGTATATTACGGGAAAAACATAGGCTTAGAATTTGCGACAACTTGGTGCTGCAAAAAAAAGTGTTTGTGACTGAAAGGGAGAGATAGGAGACTGGAGGAACTGCGTGATGAGTTTGGCGGGCCATGTGGAGAAGGGAAATGGGAGGGGAAACCTGAAGGAAGAAGACCGCTTGTAGGATCAAGGCGTAGATGGTAGGACAATATTAAAATGGATTTTAAATAAATCAGAAAATCTTGCGCGGGATAGGGGCAAGTTGCCTGATGTGAACAGGATGATGAAGCGGCTGATTTGTTGAGTGGCTGAGGAACTGTTGGTTGCAACTGGGACTGTGGCCATTGGATTTATTTATTGGTGTATTTATTTATGCACTGGCTTAGGATAATGTAGAACGTTTGCAGCTGCTGTCAATGAAACTGCACTACAGTCGTGTCCAAAAGTCAGTTCTTTCACAAGCATAAAACATTTCAGTTAGTTAAGACGTTTTATTCCCAGTATAATTGCCCAGAACTTGCAAGTTGATGAATCGTTACATAAGTAGCCTGATGAATCCGCGAAAGTATTTTGCGTCTGATCACTTGTACCGGAAATACGTCATATTGCCTAACAATTTGATGACGTCTGTTGGACCACTAGTTCCCATGTCGTTAGCCGTAGCTAGCCCGTGTTTTTAAGCGTCATGAAAAACGAGATTGGATTGATCAAAACAGACGATCGTACTTTGCATGAAGAAACAAATAGAGGCGTTGAAATGTTGTGCGAATTTGCTTTTTTGCAAATAATATGATGATAACGAGTGCTCAGTTCCAATATAAACAAATACACACAAAGCAACCTGGATGTCTCCTGATCGAACTACCCTAAACCAAATTGATCATGTACTAGTAAATGCTAATATAAAAGAAAGATTTCAAAATATAAGATCCATGAAGGGCACTAATATGGATTCAGACCACTTCCTTCAAAAAGTGATAATTAAACCAAAATTATTAACATTGTACAGGAAATAATCTTATATGTAAAAAACCGAATTAGCATATCTACAAAACCCAATAAAACGTAGAGAGTACAGAATATTACTATATAACAGATTGAAGAATATAGCAGATCAACAGGACATTTATGAAAAATGGGAAAATGTAAAAGCGGCAATAGTAGTCTGCAAAAGAAACAATTCAATTACAAGAAAAGTCTGCAAAGAATGAATGGTAGGGTGAAGAGTGTAGACAAGACATTAAGAAAAAAATATAGGAAGAAAGAGGAGTCTTCTACAAAATAAAAGAACAAGTCCAAAACTTTATAAAGAAGCGAGGAAAGAAGCAAATAAAGTATATAAACCAAAAAGAAGCTGTCTAAACAGCAAAATAACGCAAATAGATGAAGCTAATAAAAGAAAAGAAAGAAATTTTTTGAAGACGTAAAATGTTTTCACAAGTAACAGTCGACATTAATCGAGAAGAATGAGATGGACTGGGCATGTGGCGCATATGGGTGAGGAGAGGGGGGTGTATAGGGTGTTGGTGGGGAAACCGGAGGGAAAGAGACCACTGGGGAGGCCTAGACGTAGATGGGTGGATAATATTAGGATGGACCTCCAGGAGGTGGGATGTGGGTATATGGACTGGATTGGGCTGTGAGTGCAGTAAGGAACCTTAGGGTTCCGTGAAATGCAGGAAATTTATTGACTAGCTGCAAACCAGTTAGCTTCTCAAGAAGGACTCTGCACCATGGAGTAAGTAAGTAAGTAACAGTCGACATTACCTATAAATTGTAAAGATTCTGAGAACAGTGTTATATCACAAATAGAACAAGCATTGAAAAGATGGAAAAAATATGTTTACAATATCCTTAATCCGCGGGAAACATTAAGTTCATCTGTCTCCGTAAGCGAGCGCTTAAGTGACAACTATGAGGTTTCATCACCAAAGTATAATGAAATATGCATTATAGTAAATGAACTAACGTCTAACAAAGCTGCTTGTGCAGATAATATATCCCCAGAATTTATAAAAAATAAAGGAAGAACTTTGAAACGGAAACTATATAAATTAATTTAAAAAATATGCGATAAAAACACCTTCCAACACAAAGGAATAAAGTAGTTATATGTCCAATATACAGAAAAAAAGACATTAAAATGTAACGACTATAAACCAATTACTCTACTTAATAGTGCATCTTCAATATTTGATGTGTTATTAAATTAGAGTTTATCTGACTTAGCTAAAAAAAAATTGGAAGAATGTCGAATGGAATTTCGTCCAATAAGATCGACTGTTGCCAATATATTCAAAATTTGACATAGTTTTGAAAAATGCTGTGAATGTAATGTGGATCTGCATAATATATTGTTGACTTCACGCAGGCTTTTGACTCTGTATGTAGGAATACAATAATAGATTGTTTAGCACAATGTAGAGTTCCAGCAAAATTATTAAGACTGACTGAGTTAACGCTAATCAATACTAGAACAAGAGTTAAGATTAATAATGAATATACAGAAGATTTTAAAATAGAATCTGAAGTAAAACAAGGAGATCCTCTTTGTGCAACTTTATTTAGTGTAGTTGTAGATCTAACATTAGAGTAACTAGATTTAAGAGGAAATATATCTACATGATTAAAATAGTGCTGTGCCTATGCTTATGGTATATTGATAACTACAAGAACAAAACTGTCACTAACTGATACTGTTAAAAAGTTAAAAAATCAGCCAATACTATTTGTTTTAATTGTAAATGAACAAAAAACTAAATATTTAAAATGTTCAGAGAAAAAATTGGTCTGAATGATATCGATTCCAAATATTTAGAACAAGTCAATTCCTATAAATATCTTGAATCAGTTGTAAATCGAGAGGATTCCAGAGAAGAAGAAATTGAAGAAAGAATTGCTGTGGGCAGTAGAGCATGTTATGCCAATTAAAAATGTGTAAAAGCAAATTAGTATCAAAGAAAGCCAACTAAAGTTATGTTGGGCTGTAATAAGACCTGTGATAACATGTGCCAATGAAACATGGGCACTAGAAGAATGTATGAATCGAAAATTATTAATACATGCAAGAGATATAGTAAGAAGAATTTTCGAATGTACAAGGGCCAGGGATGGCATGTGGAGAATGAAAGGAAATGATGAATTAAATAACCTAATTATAAATAAGAATGTAATTAACTACATTAAGGCCCAAAGATTCAGCTGGTATGGCCATGTACACCGAATGACAAATGACGGGATTGTAAAAAAAAAAAAAACTATATAAGAGGACACCGATATCTGCAAGATTAATAGGAAGACCAAAAACTGGATGGGAAAACATTATAAAAGAAGCTTTAAGAATTATGAGAGTAAATAATTGGACAGTATGCTATACAGAATGGCGTTAATGGAAGGGAGTAGTTGAGAAGGCCAAAACTTTCAAACGGTGAAGTTGTAGCGCCTGAAGAAGATGATGATGAGTAGGAGGAAGAAGAAGAGGAGGATTGGTCAACATGGACGTGTATGCGTCAGCTGTAAGGATACCAAATTGGACGAAATTGTGAATTGAAACTGATGACGTCAAGTGGTGGGTACGGGAGACACGGTTGTGTGATTTTGGTTTGTGTGCTACAGTGCAAACACAGCCTGTTGTGCTGCGGTGTGCTGATTGAGCTGTGGCATGTGTGTGTGTGTGTGTGCTTGCGTGCGTGCGTGCTTACGAGCGAACTGGCACTGAGCGTCTGTAGGGGGTGTAACTGTGACGTCATAATTTGCACGTGGGAGGGACAGAACGTGGGAGGTTTATTGAGTGAGAGAGAGAGAGAGATAGAGAAGTGGGGGGGGGGGAGAACTGGGGGGGGATCTGATGACGGGAATGGGGGGGGGAAAAGAAACCATGTAAAATGTTACACTATTTACGGGTTGGGCTGGTACGTGGGTGGAAGGACATGACTGGTCTTTAGGCACAGTAATTAATGCTTTATGTTTGCAGGATGCTTAATGACGTCACTACGGAGTAACTGAATCATAGTGAATTGTGAAGGAAGAGGCCTGTCTTAACGTGCTTCGTCTTGCTATGGCCTTTGTGCCCCTGGCGGGAGTCTAACCGGGCAGCTCCCGAATTGAAGTCGAAGTGTTAACTGTAGCCGGTTGTAATTGTACTGCTGGTATGAATGCATGCTTGTAAAAGTCACCACCTTTGTTTTTTAAGTCAACTGTTGCTGTGGTAACAGCAGATGACATTTAATGGTAACACTGGAGGTGTCATACATTTATGCAGTCACAAACGCTGTGCCAACTGTGTGCGCTTGTTGGGGCTACTCAATTACCCTTAGTGTTTCTGCAACATGTTCGGCCGATCCGGACCATTGTCAACGAGTTCTTTACCAGTAGAGGTGTCACAGGTCTACAGGCGTGAGAGTGTGTGAACAGATTGCGGTGTGGTCTTTATGTCAAGAAATTATTGCTACCAACATATTATTCAAAAGACTGCTGCTTCCAAAGTACCTCGATCTCAGTGTATGTATGTATGTATGTATGTATGTATGTGTGTGTGTGTGTGTGTATGTATGTTTGTGTGTGTGTGTGTGTAGGTATGTATGTGTGTATGTATGTATGCATGTATGTATGTTTGTATGTGTGTGTATGTATGTGTGTATGTTTGTATGTGTGTGTGCTGTGTTGTGGTGTGTTGTGTGTGTGTGTGTGTGTGTGTGTGTGTGTGTGTGTGCACATATATAATCCCATTACGGTCCTGAACAGGCCCAGAGGGTTCCAGGAAGTTAAGGTTCCTAGATTTCGTGACAACGGCACAGGATGGTGGTAAGATTGTCAGCCTTACGCACCGGCCGCCTTTACCCCCAGGAATGTATGCACATATATACTACATACATAATAACTAACCCACTAACTTGTGTTGTAGCAATATCAGGTGGGAATGGTGTGTCCAAATATCCGTGAAAACTTTTAAAGTGTTAAATACGTTACGAGGGGATGCTGATAAGTCTTTGGCTTCTTAAATAGATAACCTGCTGCAGGTTGGGCTGGCTGCAGCAGGCATGTCATCCTCAGTGGTCGAAAATTTCCTCTTCTTCAGACTTTTTTCAAGTTTCAAATGACAGTCTGAAGGGGCCAGAGCAGGTGGTCAGCACTTCAAAGTGCAGCTCAGCCAACTACTGCTGTATATTGACAACCGCGTGCCAGGAGGCGTTGTCCTGGAGAAATAGCACTGCTGTTGACAGCTTCACTTTGTCCAAGAGAGGTGTGTAGTGGGATTGTTGCACCCCTTTCGAGGCAGTCAACTAGCAGTATCCCATCTTTTTCCGAGAAAACAGATGCCATCATCTTCGAGGCTGACTTCTGGTTTCGAAAGTTTGTGGACGAAGTGAGCCACTGTGCCTCCACTCCGTAGAATGTTCTTTTGTCATGGATCGTACAAGTGTATCCACATTTCTTCCATTGTCATAACCTGCTGTGTTCTGTCAGCGGTGTTCAAGAATTGCCTGTGAAGCCACAAAACGGTCATTTGGCAGAGAGTTTGCCCACGTCGAACACATCACGATGAATCCTACACGTTCCCGAGATATATCCAGAGTCTGCTAGCTTTCTGGCTGAAATTCTCCGATCTGCCAAGATCATCCTGTCAACGGCATCAGGTTATCTTCAGTGCTGAAAGCCCTGTCTTAAATCCAGCATCCCGGTTTTTAACTGTCGAGTAGGAAGGACTTCTTTTCGCCTGATGTAAATGACATGTCACCATGATTTTCTTCAGATCTCTTCCCTTTGAGGAATAGTTGCTTCGTCACTGCTCTGAACTCTTTTGTCGTAAACTTTACATCAGGGACTGTCATCTTCAGTTCAGATCTGAAAAAACAAAAGCAGTAAATAACCAACACAGATGAAATTCAGAACCGACGCAATTAAAAGTAACTACTGTCATGTAATGTAGGTGTCATTTTTCTAGAAATGGAGGAAGTGGTGAAAGCCTGACATATCAACAGCACCTCTTGATGTAACGTTGGTCAACGAAAGTTGCGAAAAGTTGCTGTGTCGAGTACACGATGCTGCAGGAGACAAATATTGGTGTGCAAATGCCGTATGAAAGTAAGTTCCCAGAGAGTACTGTTTAGTGTGCAGTTAGAGTGTAATGCGTCTGAGGGCAGTGTGCGGATTATGAGACTTACAGATAAGGGCATTCCACATTAAGTGTGTAGTTCAACGTGAATTTGAAGGATAAAATATTGGAATACCCGAGAGGTCCGTAGAGTGTCTCTTGGACTGACAGACAGTTCGCAGTATTTTGACGTGAACATTGACGCCCACATATCGGAACGTTCTTACATGGAAATGCCAATATTGTAATGAAATAAAAAAAGTAAGCGGTAATGAACCATTTGTATTTGTAAAATTATTGTACGTACAGTTTACGGAGGAATCATGATTATGCATTACCTGTGAATTAAGGCCTGTCTGCGTCTTGTGAGTGACGGAATCACGACCGTCTGCCGGCACCTTGAAAAGAACCGGTCATAACACACCTTGCCGTCTCCCTTTTATTGTCCTTACCCGGACACGAAAAATACGCTTGTTGCAATAATGTGACGATGGGTTTATGTTTATGTCCTGTCGCTTTGGGAGCTATGCGGTACTGCAACTGCACATGACGAATGTGCACACGAGCCAAACGCTTTTCCCTCTTCCTTTGAATAAGGTGTTGAGGTTATGCCGCTCAGCGATCGACACTGCCATGTTAATTGTAGAATTGAACAAGTGAATCTCGTTTGATTGCTCAGTTTTCTCGCGATACATGTGGCTACAGCTGCCCACATGGTTTGAGAAGCGCTGCCCCTGTAAGACAATACGATACAAGTAGCCTATCGGCACATCCGTGGCATGTTGTGACTGGAGCCATGTTCCTCCGCCATTGTGCCTCTCGTCAGTATTCTTATGTAAATTACCGTATGTGTGAAGGGTATTAATTTTGTATCTTTTCGAGGGGGGAGGGGGGAAGTAGGTTCGTTCCATGGTTATGTCAGTAGGGTCGTAAGAGAGTAGTTATTGCAAACGTGTAACAGAGTGTGGATGATTGGAGCGACTATATACAATACGCTCACTAGATCTTGTCCTAACAGACTTTCCAGTAGATGTCCCGTAAATCCTTCTATTACTTCTCGGCATATTGTACATCCCACAGCTACTGTCATGTGAATATGACGTCAGTTATTGTTGAATTGCATTATTGACACTATATGAAAATTCTAATTCGTGTCCTTGAATAGATTGGTGATTTTCTGACCTGCTGGCTGTGCTGCGTGCATTTAGCTAATTGTCAGGTTATTTGGTTTTGTTCGATATTGCTGTCTAATTGGATTATCATTTTTTTTTTTGCGGAAACCGTTAGGCTGTACTGTTCTGTGCTGTGTTGTGTTGTGCTGTGCTATTCTGTGTTGTGTTGTGCTGTGTTGTACTGTGCTGTGCTATGCTGTTCTGTGCTCTAATTTTGTGGTTGTGTAAGTGGGTTGGAACTCGGAATTCTGTGGAGGTTTTGATTAGATTTTCTAGGAGTCGGTTCAGTTTTGACTGATTCTCTTGGAATCGCTTCTTGTGTGGTCATAAAATCGTGATATGGTGCATGTAGCTAGCTCGTACGGGAGATGACGTCGCTGCTTTGAAGTATCTATTGTGCTACGAGATGTTGATGGTGTTACACAGACACGTCTGCAGATAAGCCGGAAACTGGTGATCACGTACGTAGAACTTTGTGTGTGTTTTCATTATCAGTGACATGCAGGAAATTGTTGGTAACAGATAATATATCTTTTATCGGAAGATTAACCTTTTGGTTTTTGATATCTGAGGGTTATTAACATGGGATTAGGATTATCCTTCATATTTAACAAATCTGTGCAAGTTTTGTTCAGTTTTATGCAAAAAATATATCGGCTAGACAAATCATATCCTGTAGTTGTTCAAAACTGCGGTTTGTTACTGTGTTCCCGGGTGTCTGGATGACGGATGTTCGCTGATCCGTTGAACCGGGTAGCTAATGGAGTGACTTGTGAGGTGAATATTGTGCTGGTTTTTTCGTGGTCATTGTGCTTCGGTTACTGACATAGGGTGTTAGTTCTTAAACTACAACGGTAGGACGTTTTCTTAACTTAACAAACTGATTTTCATGAAGAAGGAATTTTGAATTGGTAAGTGTCTTTCGCGAGGATCATCTTGTTTCTATCGGCCTAACGGACTATCAGACTAACAGCTTATAGTAGTCGACGTCACGTGTTTCCTGCCAAGTCAGATTTCGGCACTTGTTTTAGCATTGATGAAGTAGGTATCTGCCAGCATTCCGTTTTCGAGTGCCAAATTCTTAATTTCACTCCGAATTTGATTTTCAAAATCTTTCATTGCCAGGTTGGGGGTTTTAAGGCTTAATTAAAGTCTGTTTTCTAACATACGTAATTGTTCACCGGTGTATTGGGTATCGGATAATTTGTGTACTCTTGGTTGGAATTTACGTGCCGTGTTAGGATGTCTGTTGGAAGTTACGTGCTGTATTGGGATGTCTGTTGGAAGTTACGTGTTGTATTGGGATGTCTGTGGTTGGAAGTTACGTGATGTGTTGGGATGCCCGTGGTTGGAAGTTACGTGATGTGTTGGGATGTCTGTGACTGGAAGTTACGTGATGTGTTGGGATGTCTGGTTGACTGTGTGCGGCTGTTTATAGTGTTTCGTAGTGTCTAAGTGTGAAACTCTTTGTAACACGTGACACGTGTCTGTGTACCGAATGGCAACAGTTCTGTTAGTTTTAAATGTGGCAGTGAATATCTAATGTTACCTGCAGCAGACTACTGAAACGCCTGTACTCCGACGCACAGCATATTGGCCTAGCGGTAGGCGCTGACCTGCTTGCCGTTACGCGAAACGTGTTCATTGTGCAGTGATTCGGATTGTCGAATAAAACAATGTAACTGTATTTTTATGCGAATAAAATCTCCCGTGTCCTGTTGGTGTTCCGATAACGCAATCATTGCTGCGGTTGCACCGTATCATTACATGTAACTGCAGCGACGTTTGTTAGCGCCGAGTTTCCTGAACTCTGCATTAATTCGTATTCGGAGAGGCATCGAGTTTAATCGCGGTCCGTGGATCGCTTGTCGTGACGTCGTGGTTTTATTGGTCCGGGATAGCTCAGTCGGTATGACAACTGGTCCGGGGATCGAATCCCGGTGGGGGGCGTGATTTTCCGCACCCTCCCAGACTGGCCCTGGGGCCCAACCAGCCTCCTTTTCAGTCGGTACCGGGTCTTTCCCGGAGTAAAGGGTCCTGGCGTTGACAACCCACCTCCATCTAGTGTCAAGAATTATTTATCTGGCGGTTCTTGGTTTCTTGTTTTCTGTCCTGCACATTTTAGACCATCTGAAGATTAGGGTGGTTGCTGCAGTTACCCTGGCAACTCGACCATTTCCTAACTTTGTGCAACCTTTTGCCTAAGCATGCGGCAGCCCCACACTTTGAGGGAGATGTCCGGAGAGTCACCTGGTTTCTAGGACTGATGGCCCAGGTGCCTCAATCTGAATACCACCAGTGTCTCACGCCGGTCCAGGTAGTGTACTTGTGTGCATCTCTCATTCTCGGGACTGTCTGCTGGCCCCATTTTAATTGGATGTTGTTCTAAACGACGGTGTTCTATTTGCGTAGGTGGTTACTGCTCAAGTTAAGAATTCCATAGCTCTTTGCAGCCCTTAGTGTGCCTTTATCTAAGACACTTGTCGTTTTGTTCGTCCAGCCCCTGATCACTTCACTGGCGGACCGGTGCAGGCACGGACGTGATGTGAGGCCGTCCTCTCGTCCGGCTAATGTATCAGCTGTTTCCTTTCCATCAGTCGCCATTTAAAGAAGTATCAGTTATATCGACATAACCGCACTGTAAGAAGCTCTAATGTTACGTCATCATAGACATAAGTTTATCTGCAAGCACTGCAGTTTTGCCTTGCCAACTGTGTCCACCATTGCTCGATGGTCATAATCTTATTAATCTTGCCGTCGAGGCTATGCAGTCTGGATGCTGACAGCGTCGTTAAATAAACATATTGTGATGATGCAGCACAGAGGTAACAGCGTCGTTTCTGGATGTTGCTGGCTTGTGGGGTGTGACGTATATTCTGGTAGGTGAATGTAAACGATTCGGATGAAAACGCAGCAGCCCGCACTGCTGCTTGGAATGACCGACCACTTCCTTACACAAGATGATTGTACTACAGTATGTGCTTGACCATGTCGTGTTGCCCAATATTTCTGTGTGTCACAGTTACGAAGACCTGCCCTGCGTGCAAGATGGAGCATCGCCACATTCTGAGTGGGTTGACAGTCATTTTACTGGTGGGTGGATTGGGCGTTGTGGACCAACACTTTGGCGTGGTGTCTGTCCAAAGAGGAAGTGTACCGATCGAATGTAAGAACGGACGATGACTTGGAACAACGAATTCAAGACACTCTAGCTACTGTTTATCGTGACTTCTTAAGGAAATGCGTTGAGTATGTCTGCCATGTTGCGGAAGCGTGACAGATGCTGGGGGACATGTGTTCAACCCTGAGAGAAAGTGGCAGAGTGTGGCTGTATGATGTTGCCAGGAATGTAGCAATACGATATTCCGTTTGAAGGATGCGGTCTTTTAACCTTATGTGTTTACTGCTACTCTGTTTATTCTGATCGCATTCAGTTCTGAAGACGGACTCAGCATGTTGTGCCGACACACCGGTCGGTATCCGACCGACCTACCGACCTGTGCAGTGTTCCCTTTTCACACCGCAGGCTCACTGCTCTGTCATGACAACGGCAGGTCGTCTCCATGGCAACTCAATTTTAAGCTTCCTAGAGGCAGAGGCTGCTTGGTCTTGTTCATAACTGGGGCAGTATTTACACAGGCAGAGTGTTGCAGCCTGGCGTTGTTATTGCGTTATTATTATTAAGGGAACAGGCTGACAGGCGCACTAATACTGGCTGCTTCATGACAGGTCATTGCAGTGTGGCAACACGGCGTGGATATTTATGCATGTCGACTGCATTTCGTGACAATTCGTGATTCAGTGATGTGTGCTGACAGCACTGCAGCTCGCATCCCTTTCGGTCTGAAAATGTGTGCCTGAACCCGTATCAGAACGTCGTTAAAGTAGGTCATTTTATCAATGTCAGTTACCGAATGACAGTGACAGTGACAGCACAATGACAGTGACAGCATAATGACAGTGGCAGCACAATGACAGTGGCAGCACCATGACAGTGGCAGCACAATGACAGTGACAGTGACAGCACAATGACGGTGGCAGTGACAGCACAATGACAGTGACAGACAGCCACAATGACAGTGACAGCATAATGACAGTGACAGCACAATGACAGTGACAGACAGCCACAATGACAGTGACAGCATAATGACAGTGACAGCACACTGACAGTGACAGTGACAGCACAATGACAGAAACAGTTCAATATTTATTTTAGTTTTGCTGTAAAATGGGCAAACGAGCGGCACGTCTTCACCTGCCACTGGTTTAGACGAGCTTACAACAATGAAGCACTGCGTTCTGCAGTAGCAGCCCATACCGAGTGACCGTACTGCCCGGCTCTGATCGCTTAAGGCTGCTTGCCATCTGCTGGTGCAGAACGGCGAAAACGGCCGTTTGACATCATCGAATGCATTCATTACTTACGAAAATGTCTGCTTGCATTATACGTACTTTCGAATGTGTTGTCTAGCCCCATAATTGTACAGCAGAAACAAACCCCCCTGTTTAAGCCGTGAAGGCGTATATGGGGAGTAGGTGTATAGCTCCACTCAATCTTAGCCTCTGCACTAGATGGAAATGAGTGTGGTCAGATCCACACCCCGGCCGATTTATCCTCGAGGAAAGAGCTCCTAGCGTTGATTCGCTAGGTGCTGCGTGGAGCCAAACCTTGCGGCGTCCAGAGCGTAGCCTGACGGCAGCTGAGATGTGATGACCTGACCTCAGTGCGTACACGGAGTAATTAAAGAAGTGTTTCTTGCGCTCAATTCAACATGTCATGAAGACGTAGGAGGAAGTGGAGGTGTAACTCCAAACATTTTCTGCCTCGGACTGGCTGCACTCCTTGGTTGCTTTTTGGACCCAGTGAGAGTCTGGACAAAGTCTGTGCCCTTGTCGGTAATCGCAGTCAGGTTGTCCAACCAGCAGCCACGCATTGTCCAGGCAGGGCAGCACTGCGCGGCCCCTTATTCTGACAATTTCTCATGCCCGTTCTACCGACTTGTGTTTCTTCTGGTGTCCCGTTGTCTCCATTATGAAGTCTTCAAACTACATGTGTTTATTGTTGTGCCTCGAACAGAAATTTCAGAAATAACTGAAGTGTGGATAATATTAGGATGGACCTCCAGGAGGTGGGATGTGGTTATATGGACTGGATTGGGCTGGCCCAGGATAGAGATAAGTGGCGGACGCTTGTGAGCGTTGTAATGAACCTTCGGGTTCCGTGAAATGCGGGGAATTTCTTGACTAGCTGCAAACCAGTTAGCTTCTCAAGAAGGACTCTGCACCATGGAGTAAGTAAGTAATCCTATGGGAAACTTGATCTTGCGTTGTGTGTATACCTTATTATTTTTGCCGAAACCATTTGAAAGGATTTTAAACATTGCTGTTTTTTTACCATTAAACTATCAGTTGCTACTTATCATGAGGCTTAAAACTCACAAATCCTACGTTCTGCCCACTCACTGTATTTATGTGTTTTGTGTGGATCTCAGAACAAACAGCGATTATTTCCCTACACAACATTAACTGACTGGTTTTTATAACCAAGACGGCGTGTGTTTACTGCGCGGTACGGACTGAATAAACAGTCTGCGTGTTTCAGTGGCGTTACAGTGTAGGGTGAGAGAGCAGTCTGGCTTAAGTTTGGGTATGTTGAGGCGAAAGATGAGGACAGCGTTCCGTTTTTGGTAGATCAGAAGATTTGTTCATTACAAAACTCAGATTTTTCAATTTTCGACAGGTAAGCATTTACCGAAGGTATGGAGACGCGAAGTGCTTCCCCCCCCCCCCCCCCCCCCCCCCCCCCCCCCCCCCCACCCCCCAAACCCCCCCCCCCCCCCCCACCACCCACCCACAACACCACACAGCTAACTCGTCTCGTTCTTTCTCTGGGGCCCATAAAATTATATCTTTTTTTTTTTC
>Ga0123352_10009246_pt1 | contig 15408 bp, 1 predicted proteins | sample TergutLab28metaG_FD_89700 | JGI IMG/M metagenome (GOLD analysis project Ga0123352, IMG submission 89700) | Labiotermes labralis P1 segment gut microbial communities from Petit-Saut dam, French Guiana - Lab288 P1 | ecosystem: Host-associated > Arthropoda: Insects > Digestive system > Gut ... | reverse complement strand
TGGACTTCACGATGACGTACACTGACAACATCAACGTCGGAATCGCAACGGCAACGGTGAACTTCACAGGAAACTTCACCGGCACCGTGGACAGGGAGTTCCAGATCGTCGGAGCACAGCAGCAGCCGGTCGTCGCACCGATACCGGCGCAGACTTTCACGGGAACGACAATAACACCGACGTTAAGCATAACGTTGGACGGAGTCCCGATGACAACCGGCTTCGCGGTGACATTCGCTAACAACGTGAATGTCGGAACGGCAACGGCAACGGTTGTGTTCGAAAACCCGCTGTTCAACGATGTGGTGATGAACTTCACCATACTTCCGGCGGACATCGACGACCTGATCGCAGCCGGACAGCTCACAATCGGAACGCTGAACGCGATGACATACACCGGATACGCACTGATGCCGGTACCGGCGATCATGTTCAACGGAATCGCACTCACGGTCAACGTGGACTTCGTGATGACGTACACGAACAACGTGAACGTCGGAACGGCAACGGCTCACATAACGTTCGTCGGCAACTTCGCGGGCTATGCGGACAGACAGTTCGAGATATCCGCCGCTGTCGATACGCCGATCATCGCACAGATACCCGACCAGGTGTTCACCGGATCCGTGATAACGCCGGCGTTGAGCATAACATTGGGCGGCATACCGATGACAACCGGTTTCACGGCAACATTCGCGGACAACGTGAATGTCGGTACCGCGACAGTGATGATCGTGTTCAGCGACCCGCTGTTCAACAGCGTGATGATGAACTTCGACATACTTCCGGCATCGTCCGGCTACCACATAACGGACGGAACGCTGGTCATCGGACCGATACCTGCGCAGACATTCACCGGATCGATGATAACACCGGTACCGGTCATAACGTTCAACGGTATCCCGCTGACAGAGGGCGTGGACTTTGCACTGACGTATGCGGACAACATCAACGTTGGAACCGCAACGGTAACGGTGACGTTCATAGGCAACTTCACAGGTTCCGAGGACAGGACGTTCGTGATACTTCCGGTATCGTCCGGCTACCACATAACGGACGGAACGCTGGTCATCGGACCGATACCTGCGCAAACGTTCACCGGATCTCCGATAACGCCGGTACCGGTTGTGACGTTCAATGGTGTCCCGCTGACAGAGGGCGTGGACTTTGCACTGACGTATGCGGACAACATCAACGTTGGAACCGCAACGGTAACGGTGACATTCATCGGTAACTTCATCGGTGTCGAGAACAGAACATTCGCGATAACCGCAGCGGATGCCGGCTACCACATCGGAGACGGAACATTGGTCATAGCGCCGATACCGTACCAGGTGTTCACCGGATCGGCGATAATACCGAATGTCAGCATAACGTTCAACGGTGCACCGGTCACAGCGTTCACGGTTACGTTCACAAACAACATCAACGTCGGAACGGCAACCGGAACGGTGACGTTCACCGGTAACCTGACGGGAACCGCAACCGTGACGTTTGAGATAGTACCGAACGTGCACACGGTGTCCGGAAACGTCCTGAAAGTGCTCGGTATCATAGACAACGAAGGCGCCATCCAATACCTGGAGCTTGAGAACGCGATCATAAGCTACACGATCAACGGCGGTCCGATAATGAACGTGACCACGGCAGCGGACGGATCGTTCACGATCATCGTACCGCGCGGCGCGGAGCTGAAGATCATAGGTGCGTTCTCCGGAGACCTGCTGATGATGAACGACGATCTCTACCCGATGACGTTCATCTTCGCGAACATAACAGGGAACATGACAGGCGTGAACTTCTACCTGTTCGATGAAGAGAACCCGCCGGTATTGGCGGGCCTTCCGGATCTGGTGGACGACGACGGAGGAATAAACTGGATAATAATACTCCTGCTGATCCTCCTCCTGCTGCTCCTGATCGCAGTGGTGTACTACATCACCAGGAAGAAGAACTGAAGGAGAAGCCAAAACACGGTTGAACGGAAAACAGAAAACATCATGGCTTCGGAACCTGCGGACAAACCCGCAGGTTCCGGAGTCATGATCAAATTTTTTCATTCTTATGATCCACAGTCCTTTTCATTCATTGTTCCGTTTCATTATTGCTTATCCGGACAGGAAATTCTCGTAAAATCCTTCAGGATACCGATTATTTTTTTCCAGTACTGATTTTCATAATGTATCGTATATTTTAAAGAAACTTTATACTTATTATAATCTAAGCGGATAAAGTATAGTTAACGCTCTTTTGTATATTGAGTGGGGTGTTAACGTGCGCTTAAAAGGCATAGGTTCAAAAAAATATTCAATGGCATTGGTTTTAGCTGTATCTCTCTCTTTGATATCATTCGCGGTATTCTCGGCGTATGATTCAGGGGACAACGATGATGATCTGAATTCTCCGGGCATCGGTATGCCCACGAATCTTATCAGGATCGACGTTTCCAACGGCGACGGTTCGCTGTTCGGAGTCATAGCTGATCAAAATAAGGATTATTATGTATTCTGTCAAACCGAAAAAGTACTGACGATATTGAACCAAAAGGACACGTACACGTATTTTGAAATATTCCAAGGCCCCATTAGAGGAACGAATGATTATGACATAGTTATCTCCAACAGCGGCGACAGTATCAGTATGATACTCAATGATATACGTCTTCACGGCAACATAATACTGAATCAGGGTGCCGAGCTGATACTATATCTGCAGGGAGACAACTCATTGGACGGAAGCGTATTGGCGCCCGAGGGAACAACACTCACGATAAAATCGGTCAAAGAGATCGGCATAATCAGCGGATCGGCCGACTCACTCAATGCCCAGGCCAAAGCGGGCAACGCGGGCATAGGCGGCGCCGCCGGACAGAACGCCGGTAAAATAACGATCGCCGGCAATGCGAACGTGACGGCACAGAGCATCATCGGAGGCGCGGGCATAGGCGGAGGAGGCTACGTCAGTCCTGGGATCACGGGCGGCAGCGGCGGTAACATAACGATAATGGAAAGTGCGGTAGTGAACGCTCACGGTAACTGGGGCGGCGCAGGCATAGGCGGCGGCTTCGGCGGTAACGGCGGCAACATAACGATAGGCGACAGTGCGAATGTGACCGCAACGAGCTACATGGGCGGCGCGGGCATAGGCGGCGGCACCGGCGGCAGCGGCGGTAACATAACGATAAACAGCGGCACGGTCACCGCGACCGGCAGCGACAGCGGCAGCGCGAGCATGTACACAGGCGGCGGCGCAGGCATAGGCGGAGGCAGCCAAAGCGGCCCGAGCGGTACCATAACGATAACGGGAGGCACCGTGACTGCAAACGGCGGTGACGGCGGCGGCGCAGGCATAGGCGGCGGCGCAGGAATCATCCCATACACCAACGGCGACAAAATAACGATAACGGGAGGCACCGTGACTGCAAACGGCGGCCACGGTTCCATGGGCGCGGGCAGCGGCGGAGGCGGCGGCGCGGGCATAGGCGGAGGCTACGGTCAGAACGGCGGCATATTAACGATCGGCGGCAATGCAACGGTGATAGCAAACGGCGGCGAAGGTGCCGCAGCGATCGGCGGCGGCGACGGCGGCGACGGAGGCAATCTGACGATAGAGGACAACGCGCATGTGACCGCAACAGGCTTCAACGGCGTGGGCATAGGCGGCGGCCTCGGTAAGAACGGCGGATCCATAAGGATCCTGGGAGGCGACGTGACCGCGACCGGCGGCGACAATGCTGCGGGCATAGGCGGAAACAGCCTCGGCAACGGCGGCATCATAACGATAACGGGAGGCACCGTGACCGCAAACGGCGGTAACCATGCGGCAGCCATAGGCGGCGGCTGGAGCGGCAACGGCGGACTCATATCGATCCAAGGAGGCACGATCATTGCGAACGGTAACTTCGGTGCCGCAGGCATAGGCGGAGGCCAATTCGGCGACGGCGGCAGCATAACGATAATCGGCGGCGATGTGACCGCAACCGGTGGCAGCGGCGGCGCGGGCATAGGCGGCGGCAACGGCGGCAACGGCGGCAGCATAACGATAGGCGGCAATGCAACACTGAATGCGACCGGCGGATCCCAGGGGGCAGGCATAGGCAGCGGCAGCAGTGGCAGCGGCAGCAGTGGCAGCATATCGGTAACGGGAGGCACCGTGACCGCAACCGGCGGCAGCGGCGGCGCGGGCATAGGAGGAGGCCTCTCCGTTGACGGCGGAGAGATAACGATCTCCGGCGGTGAAGTGACCGCAACTAGCAATATCTGGGGCGCGGGCATAGGAGGAGGCAGCAACGGCGCCGGCGGCAACATAACGATCAGCGGCGGCGAAGTGACCGCAACCGGCGGATCCCAGGGAGCAGGCATAGGCGGCGGCAGCAACAGCGACGGAGGCATCATAACGATCTCCGGAGGCAATGTGAACGCGATCAGCGACGAAGGCGGCGCGGGCATAGGCGGCGGCCTCTACGGCAACGGCGGCACAATAACGATCAGCGATGCGGCAGTGACCGCAACCGGCGGTAACGGCGGCGGCGCAGGCATAGGCGGAGGTTCCAATATATCCTTAACGGGCGGCGGTAACGGCGGCATCATAACGATCACCGGCGGCGAAGTGACCGCAACCGGCGGCGGCGTCGGCAGCGCAGGCATAGGCGGCGGCCTCAGCGGCGACGGCGGCCACATATCGATAAGCGGCGGAAAAGTGACCGCAACCGGCGGCAGCTGGGACGGCTTCAGAGGCGGAGGCGCGGGCATAGGCGGCGGATTCGAGGGAATGGGAGCGTCGATTGAATTCAGCGCGAGCGCGGAGATCCGTGCATATTCCGCCGGTCATATGCCGGCCGTCCACTTCTCGGGAACCGGCGCGAACCACAGCGGATTCTTTGTCAATGCGATATTGGACACATTGAGCGCAGGCGTCCTGTACATGTCGATATTCGACGCGGGAGCATCATCGAAGCTGGGATCGCTGGAGATTCCGGACAACTACAGAGGATTCGCATTCCAGATATCGGGTTCACAGACCTCGAACAATTACACGATCTTAACGAATGATCAAAGATCCGTTGCGCCAATACACGGCAGCAACATATACTCGATAAACACACTGAACGGTTATGCGGCTCACAATCCCGAAAATCCATGGGGCGGATTCCTGCCCGTAACGTTTGTCGCGATACATCAGCCGATCGATGTCATACCGATACCGGATCAGACGTTCACGGGATTGGAGATAACACCGATACCGACGGTGATGTCAGGCAGTGTGGCGCTTACGTACGACAAAGACTTCACGGTGACGTACGGAAACAACATCGATGCGGGAGTTGCCACAGCAACAGTGATATTCATCGGCAGCCACGCAGGCTTCGTCCCGGTGACCGTTAACTTCACTATAGTTCCGGCGCACGTTACCAACATGATCGGCGGAGCATTGATACTCACGCCGATACCGGATCAGACGTTCACAGGATTCACGATAACGCCGATACCGACAGTGACGCTGCAAGGTCCAACAACGCCGACCTTCAGTGTGACGCACTCGAACAACATCAACGCAGGAACGGCATTCGTGAACATTATCTTCACAGGCAACATAATCGGCACCCTGCAGACGAATTTCGTGATAGTCCCGGCGAATGTCAATGATATCTTAGGCGTGACGCTTACCGTCGCACAGATACCGGATCAGACGTTCACGGGATCGGCGGTAACGCCTATACCGACGGTAACGTTCAACGGTCTGCCGCTGGCGCAGGCCGGGAATTTCACGATAGCGTATGCGAACAACACCGATGTGGGAACAGCAACGGCGACGCTGACGTTCACGGGTAACTTCACCGGATCCGTGGAAAGGACATTCGATATAGTCGCGACACATCAGCAGCAGCCTGAGGTCGCACAGATACCTGCGCAGACATTCACAGGATTCACGATAACGCCGATACCGACAGTGACGCTTAACGGCATCCCGATGACACACGGAACGGACTTCACAGTGACGCACGTAAACAACATCAACACAGGACCGGCGACGGCGACGATATCGTTCACCGATCCCGCCTTTTACACTGTGAACGTATCTTTCATGATAAACCCGGCGGATGTCAATGACATCTCAGGCGTGACGCTGTTCGTCGCGCAGATACCGGACCAGGAGTTCACCGGATCTCCGATAATGCCTCCCGTGAGCGTAACGTTCAACGGTTTACCGTTGGCGCAGGCGGGGAACTTCACGATAGCGTACGCGAGCAACGTGAACATCGGACAGGCAACGGCGACGCTGACGTTCACGGGTAACTTCACCGGATCCGTGGAAAGGATTTTCCAGATAATCGCGCAGCAGCCGGTCATCGCAGCGATACCGGATCAGATATTCACCGGAAACGCGATAACGCCGGTACCGGCAGTGACGCTTAACGGCATCCCGATGACACACGGAGCGGACTTCACGTTAACGTACGTGAGCAACACCAACGTCGGAACGGCGACGGTGACAGTGATATTCACAGACCCTGCATTCAACGATGCGAACAGGCTCTTCGTGATTATTCCGGCGGATGTCAATGACATCTTAGACGTGACGCTGACCGTCGGACAGATACCGGATCAGGCTCACACCGGATCTCCGATAACGCCTATACCGACGGTAACGTTCAACGGTCTGCCGTTGGCGCAGGCAGGTAACTTTACGATAACGTACGCGAGCAACGTGAACATCGGAACGGCAACGGCGACGCTGACGTTCACAGGAAACTTCACCGGATCGGTGGAAAGGATTTTCCAGATAATCGCGGCACAGCAGCCCGAGGTCGGATCGATACCGAACCAGACGTTCACAGGATTCGCGATAACGCCGATGCCGACGGTGACGTTGGGCAGCGCGACACTTGTGCACGGCGTCGACTTCACGGTGACGCACGAGAACAACCTCGATGCAGGAGTTGCCACAGCAACAGTGACGTTCAGCCAAGCAGGCTTCGTCCCGGTGACCGTTGACTTCACGATAGTTCCGGCGCACATAACCAACATGATCGGCGGAGCAGTGACCGTCGCGCTTATACCGAACCAGACGTTCACAGGATTCACGATAACGCCGATACCGACAGTGACGCTGCAAGGTCCAACAACACCGACATTCGATCTATCGTACGCGAGCAACATCAACGCAGGAACGGCAGTCGTGAACATTATCTTCACAGGCAACATAATCGGCACCCTGCAGACGAATTTCATGATAGTCCCGGCGAATGTCAATGATATCTTAGGCGTGACGCTGATCGTCGGACAGATACCTGCGCAGACATTCACGGGATCGGCGGTAACGCCTATACCGACGGTAACGTTCAACGGTCTGCCGTTGTTGCAGACAGGAAACTTCACGATAGCGTATGCGAACAACACAAACATCGGACAGGCAACGGCGACGCTGACGTTCACAGGAAACCTCATCGGGTCGGTGGACAGAGCATTCGATATAATCGAGGCGCAGCAGCCTGAGATCGGACAGATACCGGCACAGATCTTCACAGGATATGCGTTGACACCGGTACCGACAGTGACGCTGGCCGGCGTGAACCTTGTGCAGGGCACCGATTTCACGGTGACGCACAATAACAACATCAACGCCGGAAACGCAACCGCGACGGTGACGTTCATCGGCATCCATGCAGGCTTCAGCTCGCTGACCATAAACTTCGCCATACTACCGGCGGATATCGACGATATGATAGCAAGCGGAGTACTGGCGATTGCACAGATACCGAACCAGACGTTCACCGGATCCGCGCTGACGCCGGTACCGGCAGTGACGTTCAACGGTCTGCCGTTGTTGCAGACAGGGAACTTCACGATAACGTATGCGAACAACACAAACATCGGACAGGCAACGGCGACGGTCACGTTCACAGGAAACTTCACCGGATCCGCGGAAAGGATTTTCCAGATAATCGCGCAGCAGCAACAGCCGGTCGTCGGATCGATACCGGACCAGGTGTTCACAGGTCTCGCGCTGTCTCCGGTGCCGACAATAACGCTGAACGGCCTTCCGATGACGACGGGCTTCACGATAACGTACGAGGACAACATCAACGCAGGAACGGCAACGGCGACGATATCGTTCACCGATCCCGGTTTCAACAACGTGACCAGAAGCTTCACGATAGTTCCTGCGAATGTCAATGATCTGATCGCAAGCGGACACCTGACAATAGGGACACTTAACGCGATGACATACACCGGATACGCATTGATGCCGGTACCGACGGTAATGTTCAACGGAATCGCACTCGTACTCGGCGTGGACTTCACGATGACGTACGTTGACAACATCAACATCGGAACGGCAACGGCGACAGTGAATTTCATAGGAAACTTCACAGGATCCGTAGACAGACAGTTCGAGATATCCGCCGTTGTCGATACGCCGATCATCGCACAGATACCCGACCAGGTGTTCACCGGATCCGTGATAACGCCGGCGTTAAGCATAACATTGGGCGGTATACCGATGACAACCGGTTTCACGGTAACATTCACGGACAACGTGAATGTCGGTACCGCGACAGTGATGATCGTGTTCAGCGACCCGCTGTTCAACAGTGTGATGATGAACTTCATCATAGTTCCTGCGGATGCTGACGGCCTGATCGCAAGCGGACATCTGGTGATAGGAACGCTTGACGCGATGGCATACACCGGATCCGCGCTGACGCCGGTACCGACGGTAATGTTCAACGGGGCCGCACTCACGGTGAACGTGGATTTCGTGATGACGTACGTTGACAACATCAACGTCGGAACGGCAACGGCGACGGTCACGTTCATAGGAAACTTCACAGGATCCGCGGACAGACAGTTCGAGATAGCATCAAGCGTGCACACGCTGTCAGGATACGTTTCGAAGGTGCTCGGCATCATTGACGGCGAAGGCGGCGTTCAATACCTGCGCCTCGCGAACGCGACGATAAGCTACACGGTCAACGGCGGCCCCATAATGATTGCTATCGCGGCAGCGGACGGAACGTTCACGATCACGGTACCGCACAACGCCACGGTGAATATCATAGGCGCCTTCTCAGGAAATCTGCTGATGATGGACACCGATGATTACCCGATGACGTTCATCTTCGAAAACGTTACGCAAAACATGACGGACGTGAACTTCTATCTGTTCGATGAAGACAATCCGCCGGTATTGGCAGGTTTGAACGAATCAGACGGCGGAGGAACAAACTGGATACTCATACTCTTGGTGATCATCCTGGTGTTCCTCATAATCACGGTGGTGTACTACGTAACCAAGAATAAGAACTGAGGGAAGCAGAAACACAGTTGAACGAAAACAGAGAACGTCATGACGACGGGGCCTGCGGGCTTGCCCGCCGGCCCCGATGTCATGATTAATATCCGATCTGTCAAATTCGGTTAATGATCACACGGTCCGAAGGATCCGCGGATCACGGTATACTGAGTTCTGCGATATCGGAAGCGTTGGAACCCGTTACACGGAGATAAAACAACATCGATCTTCTTTGTTCGGCGGAAAACACGGGTTTCATCATTCCACCTTATTTTTCACATTTTCAGGCAAATGAGAATCGGTTATTGCAAGATTTCAAGGTATTTAATCTATCGATTTATTAGGGCATAGTTTGTATCATAAATAAACCTTTGAGTTATTATATTGCAGGTACCTGACAATCTGTTAACGCTCAGATCAGCACTGGGGGAGTTAACAGTGAGTAAAAAAAGTTTAGGTTCAAAGCAGTTTTCAATAGCATTAGCAGTGGTCGTATCTCTGTCTCTGATATCGTTCGCGATATTCGCAGCGTATGATTCAGAGGGCGATGACAACACGGAGATCGGTATGGATTCCGGTAATTGGTTGTCCATTGATATAACCAACAACAACGGTACGCTGTACGGACCCGAGGCGCTCAGATGGACAGAATATTATGAATTCTGCAAAACTGAGTTCACATTGACAATAAAAGCAGTTCCGAATAAGTTTGCGGCGTACTACATATGGCAAAGCCACGGCAGTACGTACAACTTCAGTATAGTTATAGGCCAAGGCGTTCAGGCAGACATGGTCCTCCATGTCCGTAGCCTGGAAGGCAACATAGTATTGGAACAGGGAGCAGATCTGAGACTGTATATGGCCGGAGATGAGAACCTGATGCTCGGAAGCATATTAGTTCCAGCGGGAACCTCACTCACAATGGACACGGTCGTTGCACTCGGCCACGGAATCGGTTTTGATCACTCTCTCGTCGCTCACGCAGGCACCGCTTTCGGCCAAGGCAGCGCGGGCATCGGCGGACCCTCCGGAGAAGGCGGAGGCAGCATAACGATAAACGGCGGCACGGTCCATGCGACGGGAGGATCCGGCGCGGCGGGCATAGGAGACGGCGGAGGCAACAACAAAGGCGTTGCCGGCGGCGGCAACAGCATAACGATAAACGGCGGCACGGTCTACGCGCAGGGAGGATTCGGCGCCGCAGGTATAGGCGGAGGAAGCGCGAGCATTGAACCCGGTACCGTAAATATAAACGGCGGTACGGTCTTTGCAACCGGAGGATTCAGCGGTGCAGGAATAGGCGGCGGCCTTGAACAGGACGGCAGCACCGTATCGATAACCGGAGGCGCTATCTTTGCAAGAGGAGGATCCGGCGCCGCGGGCATAGGCAGCGGCGAATCATGGGGAGCAGGTACAGGCGGAGGCATAATAAAGATCGCAGGCGGCGAAGTGGCCGCAACCGGCGGATCAAGCGGAGCGGGCATAGGCGGCGGCGCTTTCGGTGACGGCGGCATCATAACGATAACAGGCGGCGAAGTGACAGCGGCCAGCCACACTTACGGTGCGGGCATAGGCGGCGGCTTGGGAGGCAGCGGCGGTACAATACTGATCGATGGATCCACAGTGATAGCGACAGGAAGCAACGACGGCGGCGCAGGTATAGGAGGCGGCTTGGGAGGCAGCGGCGGCGACATAACGATAATGGGAGGCAAAGTGACCGCAACCGGCAGCAATATCGGTGCGGGCATAGGAGGAAGCCACGGCGCCGATGGCGGAAATATCACGATCTCCGGCGGCGAGGTGACCGCAAAAGGAGGCCACAGCGCAGGTATAGGCGGAGGAAACGGTGCCCACGGCGGCGTAATAACGATAACGGGAGGCAGCGTGAACGCGACCAGTGTTTCCGGCGCGGGCATAGGCGGCGGCTTCGATTGCCACAGCGGTGCCATTACGATCGGCGGCAATGCAAATGTCACAGCATCCAGTTCAATGTCCGGCGCCGGGATAGGCGGCGGCTTATACGGAGGAGTGGATTCGATCGAGATCGGAGATAATGCGACAGTGAAGGCAACCGGCGGCGACGCAACTGCGAATTGGATCTCGTTCGGCGGCGCCGGAATAGGCGGAGGGGGAAGTGTCCTTTCGGTACAGAGTGCAGGCGGCGGCGCAGGCGGAGAGATCCGAATAGGAGGAAACGCAACGGTGACCGCGACCGGCGGTGCAGGATTGACGGGATTCGGCCATAACGGTGAGAGAGGCGGCGGAGGCGCCGGAATAGGCGGAGGCGGTGTAGGATTAGGCGCCGGCAACGCGGTCGGCAACGGCAGCATAATAACCATCTCAGGCGGCGAAGTGACCGCAAACGGCGGAGAAGAAGGAGCAGGAATAGGCACAGGCGGCGGCGCCTTACAGTTGAACCCCATTCACGGTGCCAAGGGCACAATAACGATCACAGGAGGTAAAGTGACCGCAACCGGCGGAACAGGCGGAGCAGGCATAGGAAGCGGCCTGAGCACCAACATCGCCGAAGGAGGCGCAATAACGATAACCGGAGGCGAAACGACCGCAACCGGCGGAGCAGGCGGAGCAGGCATAGGAGGAGGTTACAGCAGCACCAACGGCATCATAACGATCGACGGCAGTGCAAACGTCACTTCAAGAGGCGGAGCAGGCGCCGCAGGCATAGGAGGAGGCGCCTTGAGCCCCGGAGGCAGCATTGGTATCGGCGGTAATGCCATAGTGGCCGCAACAGGCGGCACAGGAGGCGCGCTGGAAACAAACGCGATCATAAACGGCGGCGCAGGCATAGGCGGCGGAGGAAGCTGGGAGCATCAGCCTCTAACAGGCATCGCCGGCGCCATATGGATAGGCGGAAACGCATCGGTCAAAGCAACCGGAGGCGGGAACACACACATAGAGAGAGGCGGCGGAGGCGCCGGAATAGGCGGAGGCGGAGGCGGAAAAGGTGACGTAACGATAACCGGCGGCACCGTGACCGCACAGGGCGGCGTTTCAGGTGCAGGATTAGGAGGAGGCATATACGGCGACAGCGACGTAACGATAACCGGAGGCACCGTGACCGCAACCGGCGGATCAGGAGGATCGGGAATAGGAGGAGGCTTCAGCGGTATCGGCATAGTATCGATCGCCGGCGGTGAAGTGACCGCACAGGGCGGCTGGGCCGGCTCGGGAATAGGCGGAGGCAACAACAGAAGCGGCATCATCGACATATCCGGCGGCAATGTGCATGCACGGGGCGGCGGACTCAGCGCAGGTATAGGCGGAGGAGGCCATGTCAACGGTGACACGGTAACGATCAGCGGCGGCGTAGTGACAGCGATCGGCGGCAGCGGCGCCGGAATAGGCGGCGGAAGCGTCGGATGGGCAGGTCACGGCGGCAACGGCGGCGTGATAACAATAACCGGCAATGCGAAAGTGAACGCGATCGGCGCCGGCGCATACGCAGGCATAGGAGGGGTCACAACCACAGGCCCGGGAACAACGATAACCTTCGGTGCAAATGCGGAGATATACGCATACTCCGGCGGTACGAATCCCGCGATCCACTTCTCATCAACTGGAACAAACCACAACGGATTCTTCGTCAATGCGGTATTGGACGCGGGAGCCGCAAGCATACTGAACGTGTCGATATTCAGCGCGGACGATTCATCTCTCCAGGGATCGATGAACATTCCCGCGAATTACAGAGGATTCGCATTCCAGCTTCCGGGCTCACAAGCTTCAGGTTCTTCGGAATACATAATCACGGCGAATGATCAGAGGCATTTGGTCCGTACACACGACGACAACAAGATCATTTACCCGATAAACTCGCTGAATGGTTATGACGCGCACAACACCGCAAATCCGGGAAGCGGATTCCTGCCGGTCAAGTTCGTTCAGTTCTACATAGCTACAACGTCCCTTACAAACGGTCAGGTACTGCAATCGTATACGGATCAGGTTAACGTTTCGGTTGAGATCGGAACGATCACATACGCCGTGGTAGGCGATCTGCCTCCAGGCCTGACGATCAACGCGTCCACCGGCGTAATATCGGGAATACCGGAAACAGCCGGAACGTATACATTCACGATCCGCGCAACATGTGACGAACTCGGCAACGTTGAGAGAACATTCACAATAACGATAAACGCGATACCGATAACCGAAGACGACATCAGATTGGTAATAACGCCGATACCGAACCAGAGGTTCACGGGATCCGCATTGACACCTCCGGTCGTAATAACGTTCAACGGAATATCGCTGACGCAAGGTATTGATTTCAATGTTGCATACGCAAACAACACCAATGTCGGTACAGCAACGGTGAACATAACGTTCATCAACAACTACAGCGGAACCGCGTCAACAACATTCGTGATATACGCGGTACCGATAACCGAAGACGACATCAGATTGGTAATAACGCCGATACCGGACCAGAGGTTCACCGGATCGGCGATAACGCCTCCGGTCGTCATAACGTTCAACAGCGTTCCACTGGTGCAAGGTATCGATTTCAATGTTGCATACGCGAACAACACCAATGTCGGTACGGCAACGGTGAACATAACGTTCATCAATAACTACAGCGGAACCGCGTCAACAACGTTCATAATATATGCGGCGATAGGCGGCGATAATCCGACTGACGGTGTACTTGTGATAGAACCGATACCGCCGCAGAGATTCACCGGATCCGCATTGACACCCGTTCCCGTAATAACATACGAGGGCGTTGCGCTTGTCTTCGGCACGGACTTCACGCTTGCACACTCAAATAACACAAACGTGGGAACGGCAACGATACAGATATCGTTCATCGGATACTACCAGGGATCGGCGTCAACGACATTCGTGATATATGCGATACCGATAACCGAAGACGATATCAACGACGGAAGATTGGTAATAACGCCGATACCGGATCAGAGGTTCACGGGATCGGCGATAACGCCTCCGGTCACAGTAACATTCAATGGAATATCGCTGACGCAAGGTATCGATTTCAATGTTGCATACGCGAACAACACCAGTGTCGGTACGGCAACGGTGAACATAACGTTCATCGGCAACTACAGCGGGACCGCATCAACAACGTTCATAATATATGCGGACCCGGACGGAACGATACTGATAGAAACGGTGCCGCCGCAAAGGTACACGGGTTTTGCGATAGAACCGACGCCCAAGGTGTTCTTCAACAGTGTTGAATTGACAGAGGGCAAAGACTTCGAGTTCTCATATCTGAACAACACCAACGTCGGTACAGCGACGATAACGGTAACGCTCAAAGGCGACTATCAGGGATCGGCGACAACAACGTTCATCATATTCGCGGTGATAGGCGGCGATGATCCGACCGACGGTGTGCTTGTAATAGAACAGATACCGCCGCAGAGATTCACAGGATCCGCGTTGACACCCGTTCCTGTAATAACATACGAGGGCGTTGCGCTTGTCTTCGGCACGGACTTCACGCTTGCACACTCAAATAACACAAACGTGGGAACGGCAACGATACAGATATCGTTCATCGGATACTATCAGGGATCGGCATCCACGACATTCGTGATATACGCGGTACCGATAACAGATGACGACATCAATGACGGAAAATTGGCAATTGCGCCTATACCGGATCAGAGATTCACGGGAGCGGCGATAACGCCTCCGGTCAGCGTAACGTTCAACAGCGTTCCACTGGTGCAGGGCACGGACTTCAGCGTTGCGTACGGTAACAACACCAATGTCGGTACGGCAACGGTGAACATAACGTTCATCGGCAATTACAACGGAATTGCATCAACAATGTTTATCATATACGCGATACCTATAACCGAAGGCGACATAAACGACGGAAGATTGGTCATCACACCGATACCGGATCAGAGATTCACAGGAGCGGCGATAACACCGGTGCCGGTTGTAACGTTTGACGGTAAGGCATTGGTGAACAATGTTGATTTCACGTTAACATACGAGGACAACATCAACGTCGGAACGGCAACTGTCCGCATAGAGTTCATCGGAAATTATGATGGCAAAGCGTCAACAACATTCGAGATAATATCGGATGCGCGCACATTGTCCGGACAGATC
>Ga0123352_10009245_pt1 | contig 15409 bp, 15 predicted proteins | sample TergutLab28metaG_FD_89700 | JGI IMG/M metagenome (GOLD analysis project Ga0123352, IMG submission 89700) | Labiotermes labralis P1 segment gut microbial communities from Petit-Saut dam, French Guiana - Lab288 P1 | ecosystem: Host-associated > Arthropoda: Insects > Digestive system > Gut ... | reverse complement strand
CAGCGCCGGCATGACCCTGTCCTGGGGCGTGATGCCGCTCGCCTCGCTCGGCGGCGGGTACCTGCTGGCCGCGTCCGGACCGGAACGGGCGGTGCTGGTGCTGACGGCGGTGATGGCCGCCGCGGCGATCGCCGCCACGCTCAGCCCCGCGCTGCGGCAGGCGCCACGACCGGGCGCCGGCGGGGACGGCAACGGCGGGGCGGACGACGGCCGCGCGGACGGCTGACCGGCGGGCCCCGCCCGGGCCGGTGAGCGCGCCCGGCCGTCCGTGCCACGGCGATCGCCGCCACGCTCAGCCCCGCGCTGCGGCAAGCGCCACGACCGGGCGCTGGCGGGGACGGCAACGGCCGGGCGGACGACGGCCGCGCGGACGGCTGACCTGCGGATCCCGCCCACACACCGGGCCGGTGAGCGCGCCCGGCTGTCCGTGCCGTGGCCGCTCAGAAGTGCGTCGCGATGCCGAACCGCTCCCGGAGCCGGGCCATGTCGTGCAGGTCCCGTTCGGCCGGTTCGTAGCCCTGGTGGAAGTACGCCTGCTGCTCGGCCGACAGGCACGGCACCGTGCTGCCGCCGATCGTGCCGGTCACGAAGCACGAGGCGGGGTAGACGAACGGCCGCTCGGGGTCGAGCGATGCCTGCTCGGCGGAGCCGTCCGCGGCGAACTCCAGCGGGTGCAGGTCGATTTCGAGGCCGCGCGGGCCGGTGACGACGAACCGTACCGGCCGCCAGTCGAGCGTCTCGGTGAAGCCGGCCGCGGTCAGGGCCGCGAGCAGCACCGGCTCGTGTTCCTGACGGTGCATCACGTCCACGTCGCGGTGCGGGCGGGTCTGCTCGCCGAGCAGGGCGTCGATGCCCCAGCCCCCTCCGATCCAGAGGTCGGCACCGGCCTGGCGAGCCAGGCCGAGAAGGGACAGGACGTCCTCGGCGGTCATCACCCGGCGCACGCTAGCCGGTGACCGGCGCGTCGGGCGAGCGATTTCCGCCCGGCGTCCCCGCCCCCGCGTCCCCCGGCCCCGCCTCCCCCCCAGCCGCGCCCCCGTGACCCGCGGGCGCCGGACCCGCCTCCTCCGATTCCGCGCGCGTCGCGAGCGCGTGCCCGTGGACGCGCGCCAGCTCGCGCAGGTCGGGCTCGCCGAACTCCGCGCGCAGCGCGGCGAAGGCCGCGACCTTGTCCTCGCCGAAGCGCCGGACGTGGCCCGCGTAGGCGTCCGCGGTCAGGAAGCGCGGTGGCGTCGTCTTGCTGTGGAACTTGTCGGCGTACATCACCAGCCGCTCCTCCGTCGTGACGGCGACGTAGTCACCGGCGGGGAGCGGGAGCCGCTGGGCGAGGATGTCGTGGCGCGTGAGGCCGACGCCGGTGTGGCGGGAGCAGAAGCGCCGCAGCACCTCGGGAAGGCCCTCGCCGCCGAGCAGTTCGTGGCCGAGGACGCCGTGCAGCAGGTAGCTGTCGTGCACCCGGCGGCCCGTCCCGTCGTAGAGGCGGTAGACGCCGACGTCGTGCAGCAGGCAGCCGGCCCGCACCAGGTCGCGGTCGGCGTCGGCGCCCGAGCTGTCGAGGAGTTGCTCGGCGATCGACCAGACGATGGCGCAGTGCGTGTGGACGAGGTCGAGCATCTCGGCGGACGGCGCGTGCCGCTCGTGCAGGGCGCGGATCTCGGCCGGAGTCGGGATCACGTCCGGGATCGGGATCACGTCCGGGGTCGGGGCCGCTTCCGGGATCGGGGCCGGAGACGGGGCGGGAGGACGCATCCCGCCCGCGCTACCGCCGCCCGCGGCCGGTGACGCCGCGGTCATGAGGCGGCGACGAGAGCGGCGACGGCGTCGACGACGACCTGGCGGCGGCGGGCCGCGGTGTCGTCGGCGAGGCGCGCGTCCAGCTCGGGGGTGTGGGAGCTCCAGAACCCGGAGAGGTGGAGGACCAGGCCGAGGAGTTCGGGCGCGCTGAAGCGGTCCGGCAGCAGGCCGTCGCGCTGCGCCCCGGCGACCGCCTCGATCTTGTGGGCGTTGCTCTCCAGGACGATCGGCAGCAGCGTGCCGGTGCCCGCGCGCTCCAGCCGGTACCAGGCGGCCAGGCGCTGCACCCAGGGGCGCTCCTGGTAGGAGTCGAACAGCCGGCCGGCGTAGCCGGGCAGGTCCGCGGCGTCGATCGGGACGGCGTCGAGGGTCTCGCGGCACATGGCGTCGAAGACGGCGTCGAAGAGCCCGTCCTTGCTGCCGAAGTAGTGGTAGATCTGCGCCTTGTTGCTCGCGGCCGCGGCCGCGATGCGGTCCACGCGGGCGCCTGCGATTCCGTATGCGGCGAACTCGTCCGTCGCCGCCCGCAGCAGCCGGCGGCGTGTCGCCTCCGCGTCCCTGTTCATGACGGACACTCTACCAACTAACCGGATAGTTGACAGACCGGCCTCGTGGGTGTCCCATGGAGGAAGAAGCTAACCAACCGGTTAGTGGATTGAGGGACAGGAGCCCCCATGTCGTACGTATTCCTTGTCAGCGGAGCCTCCCGCGGCCTGGGGCGCGAGATCGTGCGCGCCGCGGCCGAAGCCGGCCACCGGGTCGTCGCCGGGGTGCGGTCGACGTCCGCCCTGGACGACCTCGCCGCCGAGTACGAGGGCCGGATCGCGGTCGTGCCGCTGGACGTGACGGACCCGGCGCAGGTGAAGGACGCGGTGCGGACCGCCGTCGAGCGCTTCGGCCGGCTGGACGTGCTGGTCAACAATGCCGGGTACGCCAACGTCGGCGCGGTGGAGGACGTCGCGTTCGACGACTTCCGCGCCCAGGTGGACACCAACCTGTTCGGTGTCGTCCGGCTGACGCAGGCCGCGCTTCCGGTGCTGCGCGAGCAGGGCTCGGGCCACATCGTCCAGGTGTCGTCGGTGGGCGGCCGGATGGCCACGCCGGGCCTTTCGGCCTACCAGTCGGCGAAGTGGGCCGTCAGCGGCTTCTCCTCCGTGCTCGCCAAGGAGGTCGCTCCGCTCGGCATCAAGGTCACGGTGCTGGAGCCCGGCGGCATGTCGACGGACTGGGCCGGGGCGTCCATGCGGATCGACCCGGTGCGGCCGGCCTATGCCTCGACGGTCGGCGCGATGGCCGCGATGCACGGCTCGGGCACGACCGCGGCCAGCGACCCGGCCAAGGTGGCCCGGCTGGTGCTGGACGTGGTCGCGCTCGACGAGCCGCCGCTGCGCCTGCTGGTCGGTCCCGACGCCTACACGTACGCGACCGCGGCCGGCCGCGACCTGCTGGCCCAGGACGAGCGCTGGCGCGAGCTGAGCGAGTCCACCACGGCCGACGACGCGACCGCCGAGCACATCGATCCGCTCGGCCACCGCGGCTGAGCCGGCGGCGGGGGTGCGGGTGGCGGGGATGCGGGGGGCCGGGCTCAGCGCACCCGGACTTCCTCCTCCTCGTCGCTCTCCTCGCCGGGCACGTGGACGTCGCGGACGTTGACGTTCACCTCGACGACCTCGAGGCCGGTCATCCGCTCGACCGCGCCGGCGACGTGGGTGCGGATCTGGGCTGCGGCGTCCGCGATCTCGGTGCCGTAGAGGACCACGATGTCGAGGTCGACCGCGGCCTGCTTCTCGCCCACCTCGACCCGCACCCCGCGGGTGTGGTCCGCGGAACGCGCGACCCGGTCGCGGACGGCTCCCACCGCCCGGCTGGCGCCGCCGCCCATGGCGTGGACACCCTCCACCTCGCGGGTGGCGATGCCGGCGATGGTCGCGACGACGGTGTCGGCGATGACGACTTTCCCGGCGATGCCCTTGTGCCGGTTCGTGGACGTGGACGTGGGCGTGGACGTGTCCGTGGCTGCCATGGGGAAGATCCCCTTCGCTGGAGGGTGTGCGGGCGGTCGGCCGCCGGGCCCCGGGCCTCACGGCGGCACGCGTGCCGGCGCCAGGGCGCCGTCCGGCCGATGCGGCCGGACGCGTCCAGGAGGACCGGCCCTTCCCTCACACTGTGCAGCCGTTCGGGTGACCCCGCCACTCCACACCGAGTGTCACTCGACCGTCGGCCCAGGCGCGGGTCTCACCCTCGGCTCCCGGGTGAGGGTCCGGTCCCGGCCGGGCCCCGACAGGCGTCGGCCCCACCGCGCACCCCGGGTGCGGGGCGGGGCCGGTACCGCGGCCGGGCCGGTCAGGAACCGACGGGCGCCAGCTTGTCGACGATGCCCGGGTTCTTCTTGAGCCAGGCGTTGACGCCCTGCTGCTCGTGTCCCTGGCCCGCCTGCTGCACGGACGCCTCCAGCGAGGTGAGCTGCTGCTCGGTGAGGTGGAACGCCTTCAGCCACTTGGCGACCTGCGGCTCCTTGGCGGAGAACCCCTTGTGGGCGAGCAGGTGGATGCCGTCACCGCTGCCCCACGCCTGCTCGGGGTCGGCGAGCTTCTTCAGGTCGTGGGTGTTGTAGGCCCAGTGCGGCGACCACAGCGTCACGATGACCGGCTCCTTGGCCTTGATCGAGCGGTCCAGCTGCGCGAGCATCGACGCGGTGGAGCCGGCGACGACCTTGTACTCGTTCTGCAGGCCGTACTTGGGCAGCACCGTGTCGTTGAGCAGCTTCATCTCGCCCGCGCCGGGCTCGATGCCGATGATGCGGCCCTTGAACTCCCCGCCCTTGCCCTTCAGATCGGCCAGCGAGTTGACGTCCTTGACGTACGACGGGACGGTCAGCTCCAGCGACGTCGGGCCGTACCAGGAGCCCAGGTCCTCCAGGCTGCTGCGGTACTTCGCCCAGTAGGAGGCGTGGGTGGTCGGCAGCCACGAGTCGGTCTCGAAGTCGATCTTCCCGGCGGACATGCCGGTGTACAGGGCGCCCACGTCGTACTGGGTGACCTTCGGCGCGAAGCCGCGCTCCTTGAGGATCTCCTGCCACAGGAAGGTGGAGGCGACGCCCTCGTCCCAGGGGATGTAGCCGATGTCGACGGTGCGGCCCTTGCCGACGTTGTCCTTGCCGGACACCTTCGCCTCCGCCGTGCCGCCGCCGGCGAACACGCTCATCCCGCCGGCGACCAGCGCCAGCACCACGACGCCGACCATCGCGACGGACGCCTGCGGCCGGTAGGCCAGGACGCGGCCGCCGGTGCGCCGCGGCAGCGCGGCGGCGGCCCGCCGCCCGACGGCGGTGACCCGGCCGCCCAGCGCGCCGGTCATGCGGTCCAGGTACATGGCGAGGATCACCACGGACACGCCGCCCTCGAAGCCGAGGCCGATGTCGACCTGGCTGATCGCGGTGAACACGGACTGGCCGAGGCCGCCGCTGCCGACCATGCCGGCCACGACCACCATGGACAGGCCCAGCATGATGACCTGGTTGACGCCCGCCATGATGGTGGGCAGGGCCAGCGGCAGCTGGACCCGCAGCAGGGTCCGGGCCGGCGGGGTGCCGAACGCCTCGGCCGCCTCGACGAGTTCGGCGTCGACCTGGCGGATGCCCAGCTCCGTCATGCGCACGCCGGGTGCCACCGCGAAGACGATGCAGGCGATGACGCCGGGCACGACCCCGACGCCGAAGAAGAAGATGCCGGGGATCAGGTAGACGAAGGCCGGCATCGTCTGCATCAGGTCCAGGACCGGGCGCAGCACGGCGCTCACGGTCCGGTTGCGGGCCGCCCATATGCCCAGCGGGAGCGCCACCACCAGCGTGACGACGGTGGCGACCAGGACCAGCGACAGGGTGTCCATGGCCTGGTGCCACTGCTGCACGGAGTCGATGAGGGCGAACCCGGCGAAGGCCAGCACGGCGGCCGCGGGGCCGCGCAGCCACAGCGCGAGGACGGCCAGGATGCCGGCGAGCAGCAGCGGCTGCGGGCCGGTCAGCACCTTGTCGACCCCGTCGTACATCCCGGAGACGATGCTGGAGATGACGTCGAACAGGCCGCTGAAGTGGTCCCGCAGGAAGCTGACGGTGCTGTCGGCCCAGTCGCCGAGGGGGATCCTAGGCATGGGACTTCTCCTCCGCGGCGGGGTCGTTTCCATCGAGTACCGCGGCGCGGTCGACGTCGGCCATGAACGAGGCCACGTAGTCGTCGGCGGGGCGCAGCAGCAGGTCCTCCACCGTGCCGTTCTGCACGATGCGGCCGTCGCGCATCACCGCGATCCGGTCGCCGAGGCGTACGGCCTCGTGCGGGTCGTGGGTGATGAAGACGATGGTCTTGCGCAGGGTGCGCTGCAACTCCAGCAGCTGCTCCTGCATCTCACGGCGGATCAGCGGGTCGAGGGCGCTGAACGCCTCGTCCATCAGCAGCACGTCGGCGTCGGTGGCCAGCGCGCGGGCCAGTCCCACGCGCTGCTGCATGCCACCGGACAGCTCGTCGGGCCAGGACTGCTCCCAGCCCTCCAGGCCGGTCAGGTGCAGCGCCTCCTCCGCCTGCTTGTGGCGCTCCGGGCGCGGCACGCCCTGCACCTCCAGGCCGTAGGCGGCGTTGTCCAGCACCGTGCGGTGCGGGAACAGCGCGAAGTGCTGGAAGACCATGCTGATGCCGTGGGCGCGGACGTGGCGCAACTCACCGGCGTCCAGCGCGGTCAGGTCGCGGCCCTCGTAGGTCACGCTGCCCGCGGTCGGTGGAAGCAGCCCGTTCAGGGTGCGCAGCAGCGTGGACTTGCCGGAACCCGACAGGCCCATGACGACGAAGACCTCGCCCTCCGCCACCTCGAACGACGCGTCGATGACGGCGGCGGTGTCGCCTCCCTCGCGCAGCTCGTCCCTGTCGGCGCCGGCCTTGAGCCGTTGCACCGCTTCCTCCGGTCGTGGCCCGAACACCTTGTACAGATGCTCGACCTGCAGCCTTGACACATACACCTCACGGATCGCACGAAGAGCGACCCGAATCCCCCGCGGGCGGGTCGCTCACTCTTCCAGCCGCCGCTGCCCGGGTTTACGGCAGGCAAACGGAAACGTGTCCCACGTCACATCCGTCACGTACAACCAAAGGCAGACCAGACGCATCAGGGGCGTCTCAATCGCCGGACGGCGGCGAGCCGCCGAGGCGCACCACGAGCGCGGCGATGTCGTCGTCCAGAGCACCGCCGCTGAAGCGGACCAGCTGCTGGTGGAGGGCGTCCAGCAGGGCGCGCAGCGGCAGCGCGTCCTGGCCGGCGGCCCATGCGTCCAGCGGGAAGAAGTCGCCCGCCCGGTCGCGGGTCTCGGTGACCCCGTCGGTGTAGAGGAGCAGCCGGTCGCCCGGCGCGACCGGCACCGTGTCGACGGTGTAGGAGTCGCCGATCAGTGCCGCCATGGTGATCGGCGGCGAGGCCGCGGACGGGTCCAGGACGCGCACCTGGCCGCGGTGCAGCAGCAGGGGCGGCGGGTGGCCGCAGTTCAGCAGCTCGGCGCGGCCGCCGCCGGGTGGGATCTGGGCGAACACCGCGGTGGCGAACCGCTCCGCTCCCTCGGTGGGGTCGGCGTACGCCTGGCTGTAGCGGGTCATGACGGTGTCCAGCCGCCGGGCGACGGCGACCAGGTCGGGTTCCTCGAACGCCGCCTCCCGGAAGGCGTTGGTGATCGCGCCGGCGGCGCCGACCGCGGGCAGCCCCTTGCCGCGGACGTCGCCGATGAGCAGCCGCACCCCGTGCGGGGTGTCGAGCGCCTCGAAGAAGTCGCCGCCGACCCGGGCCTCCTCGGCGGCCGCCAGGTAGAGCGTCTCGACCTCCAGGCCGCCCACCCGGCGCGGGATCGGGCGCAGCACCACCGACTGGGCGGCCATCGCGACCGAGCGCACCTGGCTCAGCGTGCGCTCGCGCTGCTGCCGGACGTGGCTGGCGTAGGCGGAGGCCGCGGTGACCGCGCCGATGGCCGCGAGGGTGAACTCGGTGGAGCTCGGGTCGTAGACGATCTCCACGACCACGACGACCATCAGGGCGAAGGCCCCCAGCGCGATCGTCGCCCCCACCGACCACATCGACGACGCGAGCGCCGGGGCCGCCGGCAGCAGGCGGCTGACCGCGAAGTCCTTGGGCGTGGCGAGCGCCAGCACGGCGAGGAGCGCGGCGAGGAGCATCGGCGCCCACACGGCGCGGGGGCGCCACGGCCGGCTCCCCCGGCGGCGGCGACGCCCCTGCGCACCTTCGGGGAGATCGTCGCTCGTCACAGAGGGAGCGTATCGGGATGATCAGGACAATACGCCTGAAGGGGCACGGGCACGCCGCGGTGGATCAGCCCTCGACGGCCAGCCGCAGGCCCAGCAGCACCAGCACTCCCCCGGAGATCTGCTCCAGCCGGCGGCGCACTCCGGCCCGCGAGACGACGGCCCGCATCCGGCCGACGAACCAGACGTAGAGGCCGTAGTAGCCGACCTCGAACACCGCCCAGACCGCGGCGAGCGCGACCATCGTCGGCAGCTCGGGATCCCCCGCGGGCACGAACTGAGGGAGGAACGAGAGGGCGAAGACGGCGGCCTTGGGGTTGGCCAGGTTGAGCAGCAGCCCGCTGCGGTACGCCCTCAGGCCGGCGGCCCGGCGGGACGCGGCGTCGTCGGGGGCGGCGAGCGCGGCGGTGGCGCGGGCCGGGGCGTCCAGGCCGTCCGGGGCGTTCTCGGAGTGCCGTCCGGCGCGGGCGGCGCGCAGCGTCTGGACGCCGAAGCCGATCAGCACGACCGCGCCGACGATCCGCATGGCGTCGTAGGCGGCCTGCGAGGCGGCGAGCAGCGCGGTGAGCCCGCACGCGGCGACGATCCCCCACAGGAACACACCGGTCTCGTTGCCGAGGACGGTGAGGAATCCGGCGCGGCGGCTGCGCAGCGACTGACGGATGATCAGCATGGTGCTGGGGCCGGGTGACGCGGCGATCAGCACGCAGGCGCCGAGGAAGGCGGGCAGGACGGCGAGGAACGCCGGAAGGTGCGCGGGCATGGCGCCATCGTGCGGCCCGGCCTGCGCGCTGTCCACGGGGATTCACCGCCGGCGGCCGGCGTCCGCACGGAGCGGGCGGGACGCGGCGGGCGGCGTCGGCCTTGCCGGGTGCCGGGCCCGGGCCGGGCCCGCGCCGGCCGTCCCCTGCCGCGCGGCGCGGCAGGGACGGCGGGCACGCAGGTCAGACGGCCGGGACGGTGCCGGAGTCGGCGATGACGACCTTGGAGCTGGTGCGGCCGCTCTGCGACCCCTTGCTCTCGATCTGGCTGACCAGCTCCTGGCCCTCGACGACCTCGCCGAAGACGACGTGCTTGCCGTCGAGCCACGGCGTCACGACCGTGGTGACGAAGAACTGCGAGCCGTTGGTGTTCGCGCCGGCGTTCGCCATGGACAGCAGGAACGGGCGGTCGTGCTTGAGCTGGAAGTTCTCGTCGGCGAACTTCTCGCCGTAGATGCTCTTGCCGCCCGTGCCGTCGCCGCGGGTGAAGTCGCCGCCCTGCAGCATGAACTGGGGGATGACCCGGTGGAAGCCCGAGCCGGCGTAGCCGAAGCCGTGCTGGCCGGTCGCCAGCTCGCGGAAGTTCTGAGCGGTCTTGGGAACGACGTCGTCGAACAGCCGGAAGACGATCCGACCGGCCGGCGCGCCGTCGATGGTGATGTCGAAGTACACGTTGTCCATGACCCCCATCCTGGCATCCCTGGCCCGTTCGGCCGAATCGCGCCATGCCCGTCGCGGCGTTTCGCCCGGGGCCGCCGGTGCTCCCGGGCCGCCGCGGCGGCCCGCAGGGGAACCCGCGGCGCGCCGGGCGATGCCGGGCAGCGGGTCGTGCCGGCCCCGGAGGCCGGCCGCGTGCCCCGGGTGGTCACGGGTGCGGCGGGGTGCCGTCCGCGGGCTCCGGCAGCGGGCCGAGGTGCTCGGTGAGCCGCTTGCGCAGCAGCGCGTACTCCGCGCCGCGGCGCGGCAGCGGCCCCGGCGGGCGGCGCACGGTGCGGGCCGCGCCGACCGACTGGCCGCGGCGGAACTGCTCGCGGGTCAGGTCGAGTTCGAGCCCCGACGGCAGCAGGTTCCACCAGTGGTGTCCGGCACGCTCCGCGCCGTCGTGGACCTCGCCGACGATCAGGTCGCCGCCGAACAGGTCGTTGACGACGAGCGCGGTGATGTCGCAGTGCCCCCAGGCGGGGTTGTCGGGCTGCCAGGGCGCCCGCTCCACGTCGTCGGGCGAGCAGGTGTCGGCGGCCCAACTCGCGTGCAGGGCCTGGTCGATGGCAGCCAGGGTCCAGGGCGGACCGGACGGCACGGCGTTTCCGGCGGGTCCGGCGGCCAGGGGCTCTGCCGTCCCGGCGGCTTCGGGGATGACGGCGGGTTCCGGGGTCACGGCGGGTTCCGGGGTCATGCGGGTCATGGGGACCAGCCTGCCGCAGGGCACTGACAGCCGGCCCCGCCGCACAGCCGTCCGCAAACGGCGTCGCGTGCCGGCAGCCATGTCATGGCCGGGCGCCGGGTCGGCGGGCGCGTGGCGCGTGGGCATGGCCGCCGGCGGCGGGGCGGGTCAGAGGGGGGCGGGCGAGGAGGCGTCGGGGATGAGCAGGTGGGGGGTGCCCGTACCGTCGGCCGGGACGGACCACAGGTCGGTGCTCTTCACGTCGCCCTCGTGGGGCAGGGCGTAGGCGACCGTGTCGTTGTCGAGCCACGTCGCCTGGTCGTCGACGCTGTGGTGCTCGGCGAGCGGGGTGGCGCGCAGGGTGCGCAGGTCCAGCACGTACTCGTGCCACAGCGAAGCGCCGTTCAGGACACGCTTCTTGAAGGCGACGCGGGTGCCGTCCGGGGACAGCGAGGGGCATTCGACGTTCTGCACGCCGACGGAGGTGAGCGTACGGCGGGCGACCGATCCGCGCATCAGGTACGTGTGGCCCGCCGTACCGAGGGTGGCGTAGAAGGTGTCGTCGTCCGCGGCGAAGGTGACACCCCAGAAGTTGTCGTCCACGGCGTGGTACTTGCTGCCGTTGAGGACGGTGGTGAAGTCCTCCAGGTTGGGCAGGAGTTGCCAGGTCCTGGTGTCCACGATCGAGGTGCGGGTGGAGAAGAACGCCGCGCCGTACGACTCCCCGCCGACGAACACCGTCCACGCCGCGAAGCGTCCGCTGGGCGAGACGCGGGCCCGGCTGGGCGTGCCCGCCAGCGCGAAGGTGCGCTCGGTGCGCAGGGCGGAGTCCACGATCACCGCCCGGTTCGTCTGGGAGACCAGGCCGAGTCCCGACTGGAGGCACACGCCGGTGCCGGCGGCCGCGTAGAAGCGGACGCAGCCCAGCCCCGAGGCGGTGCGGGAGCCGCCAGGATCGCCGGCCGTGACGGTGGCGACCTGCGAACGGTGCGGGCCCGGCGCGTCGTTGACGAACGCCACCCGGTTAGGGCCGGTCAGCGCGACCCGGCCGGCGCTGACGGCGGGGCCGCCGGCGCGCGCGGTGTTCCTGCTGTCGGCGCGGGACGCGGCGTGCAGCACGAAGCCGGTGCCGAGCCCGGCGAGCAGGAGGACGGCCACGGCAAGGACGAGCAGGCGGCGCTTGGGCGTCATGGGGCGGTCCTCGGGGAGACGGAGGCGGGGAGCAGGGCGGCGCGGCCGCGGGTGTGCCTGGTCCGCGGCAGGGAGCCGGGTGCCGGATCGGTGCCCGGCACGGCGTGGCACCTCATGGGGTGGCCCGGGCCGGGCGCAGCACGGCGCCGGCGACGCCCGCGCACAGCAGCAGGCCGACCGCGGAGCCGAGCAGCGCGCGGCCGTCGCCCCACACCGTCCAGGCCGCGCCGAAGGCCAGCGAGCAGCAGAACCGGGCGAGCGCCTGGCCGGTGCCGACCAGCGCGAGGCCGCTGCCGCGCAGCTGCTCGGGCACCACGTCGGCGACGGCCGCGGGCAGCACGCCGTCGGTCGCCGCGTAGAAGACGCCGTGCAGGCCGAGCACGGCGAACGGCAGCAGGCCCGTGCCCGGCGCCCAGAGCAACAGCGCGTAGGCGGCGAGCAGTCCCGCGTGCCCGGCGAGGAACACCGGGCGGCGGCCCACCCGGTCGGCGAGGACGCCGCACGGCACGGCGAGCAGCAGGAAGATCGCGGCGGTGCCCAGCGGCAGCAGCGGGAAGTACTCTTCGCCGATCCCCGCCCTGCGCTGGAGCAGCAGATAGACGAAGGCGTCGCTGACGGTCGTCAGGCCGAGCAGCATCGCGCATGCGGTGAGGGCGCGCAGCCGCGGCAGCCTGAGCAGGGAGAACGCGGTGCGCAGGTCCACGCGCGGCGCACCGCCCGGTCGCGTCGCGCCGCCGTCCGCGCCCGCGTCCTGGCGGCCGGTCGTCCCGTCGTTGCGGCCGGTCGTCCCGTCGGAGGCGTCCCGGGCCGCCGTGCCCGGCATCCCGTCCGGCGCCCTGCCGGGCGTCCCGTCCGGCGTCCTGCCCGGCGTCCTGCCCGGCACGAACAGCACCAGGACCAGCACGCCGAGCACGGCCACGCAGGCGCTGACGCCGAACACCGCGTCGTAGCCGTCGGCGGCGGCGCGCAGGATCAGGAACGCGGTGACCGGGCCGAGCACCGCGCCGGTGGTGTCCATGGCGCGGTGGACGCCGAAGGCGCGCCCGCGGTGTGCGGGCGGGGTGGACAGCGAGATGAGCGCGTCGCGGGGCGAGGTCCGCAGCCCCTTGCCGGTGCGCTCCAGGGCCAGCACGGCGCCGAGCGGACCGAGGCTGTGCACGACCAGCAGCAGCGGCTTGCACAGCGCGGACAGGCCGTAGCCGATGCCCGCGACGAGCTTGTGGTTGCGCACCCGGTCGGCGAGGTGGCCGCCGGCCAGCTGGACCAGCGCGCTGACCCCGTTGTAGACGCCGTCGAGGGTGCCGAAGCCGAGCGGGCTCAGGCCGAGCCCGGCGACCAGGTACAGGGGAAGGACGGCGGTGACCATCTCCGACGACACATCCGTGATGAGGCTGACGGCCCCCAGGGCCAGCACGACGGCCGGGATGGCCGGTGCCCGTCCCCGCACTCCGCCGTCCGCGGCCTCCCCGCGCGCCGGTGCGGCGCGGTCCGCGAGATACATGCGCTTCCCCCCTCGGTCTTCCCCCTGGTGGTGCCCCTGGCCGTGCCCCGTGCCGTTCCCCGGGCCGCTCTCCCCGGCCGTCCCCTCGGCCGCTCCCCCGCCGTCGCTCCGCTCCCCCTGCTGTCCTCTCGGACGCCTGCCGACGCCTGCGGACGCTTGCGGGCCGCTGCCCGGTGTCCCCGCCTCGGCCTCAGCCGCCGCGGCTGCTCTCGTCGCGCAGCCAGGTGCCGAAGTCCCCCTGCCGTACGGCCCGCGACGACTTCCTGCGGGCGACGAGAGCGACGCCGAGGAACACCGCCAGGTGCGGCAGCAGCCAGGGCTCCCTGCGCAGGACGCCGCGCAGGTCGGCGGTGCTGGTCCGGGCGGACGGCCGCGCCTGCGGTTCGCCGCGGGGATCCGTGCCGGCGGATCCGGCCTGGTGGTCCTCGAGTTGGGCGGTCGAGGTGCCGGCCCGTATCCGGCGGCGTATCAGATCCGCCCAGGTGCGGGGCGGCAGCACGGTGACGCGGGCGCGCTCCACCACCCGCCGCTCCCGCGGCGCGAAGGCGAGCGACACCGCCAGGTCGTCGGCCATCAGCGGCGGCAGCCCGGCGATCCGGGCGTGCCCCTGTTCGGACAGCGCGATCACCCCGCGGCCGAACAGCCCCTCGCGCACCGAAGGCAGCCGCTGCCAGATCCGGTAGTAGGCGCGCACCGGCCAGGCGCAGCCGGCCAGCGGCAGATCCCGTCCGGGCGCCGCGGCCAGCACCCCGTCCGCACCGCTCACCGCGTCGGCCAGCATCCGCACGTCGGCGGCGGCGATGACCACGTCCGCGTCGACGTACACCCGGGGGAAGCCGGCGGCGTGCGCGTCCCCGGTGCGCAGCGCCTGGTGCTTCGACGGCGTCGGGATCTCGACGACCCGCACACCGGGGTGCGCGGCGGCGGCACGGGCGGTGCCGTCGGTGCAGCCGTTGCACACCACGACGATGTCCAGCGCTCCCCGGCCCGGCGAAATCCCTCCCGACCAGGGCGACTTGGGGCCGCCGGCGGTGGCGGGACCGGGCGTCGCGGAAGGGGCCGACAGCGCGTCGAGCAGGCGGCCGATGACGCGTTCCTCGTTGTGGGCCGGGATCACGATGCTCGTCACGGGGTGAGTATGCAGCCGGAATCGGTCGTGTTGCCTCCTGTTTCGTCCATTTCTCCCCCCGCCGTGTGCGTGTGCTCTAGATTGGGCGTCGCGGAACCGGGGAGCGGAGGCGCAGCCTCCGGCACGCCGGTTGCGTTCCGCAGGGGAAGCGGGTGCGAGACCGGCACTGCTCGACACGCTTCTCCGGCGAAGCCGGCGTGGGGACGCCGGCGCGCCGGGCGGAGTGTGCGCGAACACCGGGGTGGGGGGAAGCCATGACCGATGCACAGGTCTGTCCTGGGCGGCACACGGCGACCGTCTCCTGCCAGGTGCGGGAACACCGGCCGATGTGTACGAAGGGGAGACGCACACCATGACGGACAGCATCCAAGGCGGCAGATCCGGCGACCCCTTGGGGGTCGCCGTCGTCGGGGCGGGGTACTGGGGACCCAACCTCGTCCGCAACTTCCAGGCCAGCCCGCACTTCCGGCTGCGCTGGCTGTGCGACCTCGACGTGGAACGGGCCCGGCGGGTGCTCGGCGCCTACTCCACGGTCGAGGCGACCGCCGACTACGCGGCGGTGCTGGCCGATCCCGAGGTGGACGCGGTCGCCGTGGCCACGCCGGCCGGCACCCATCTGGAGGTGGCGCTGGCCGCCGTCAGGGCCGGCAAGCACGTGCTGGTGGAGAAGCCGCTGGCGGCCACCTACGCCGAGGGTGCGCGCCTGGTGGCCGAGGCGGAGGACCGCGGCCTGGTCCTGATGTGCGATCACACCTACTGCTACACCCCGGTGGTGAGCAGCATCCGGGAGATGGTCAGGTCCGGGGAGATGGGCGAGATCCACTTCGTGGACTCGGTGCGGATCAACCTGGGGCTGGTGCAGAAGGACATCGACGTGATGTGGGACCTGGCCCCGCACGACCTGTCGATCCTGGACTTCATCCTGCCGGAGAGCGTCGAGCCGGTCGCGGTCGCGGCGCACGGCGCGGACCCGATAGGCGCCGGCCGGGCGTGCGTGGCGTATCTGACGCTCCAGCTCAACACCGGTGCCATCGCCCACGTGCACGTCAACTGGCTGTCGCCCACCAAGGTGCGCACCACCATGGTCGGCGGCGCCAAGCGCACCCTCGTCTGGGACGACATGAACCCCGCGCAGCGCCTGGCCGTCTTCGACCGCGGCGTGGACCTGGCGACCCCGCAGGAGATGGGGCCCAGCGAGCGCCGGGAGATGCTCGTGTCCTACCGCTCGGGCGACATGGTCGCGCCGGCGTTGAAGGAGCGGGAGGCGCTGCGCGCCATGGTCGACGAGTTCGCCGCCTCGATCACCGAGGGCCGGGCGCCGCTGACCGACGGGCGGGCCGGCCTGCGGGTGCTGGACAT
>Ga0123352_10009243_pt1 | contig 15410 bp, 6 predicted proteins | sample TergutLab28metaG_FD_89700 | JGI IMG/M metagenome (GOLD analysis project Ga0123352, IMG submission 89700) | Labiotermes labralis P1 segment gut microbial communities from Petit-Saut dam, French Guiana - Lab288 P1 | ecosystem: Host-associated > Arthropoda: Insects > Digestive system > Gut ... | reverse complement strand
GGGGAGTGGAGTAACTTAACTGAAATATGTACACAAAGTAACACTATTCTACAGGGTTCTGGCGATGGCGTAAAGTGTCTGAATTTGTCGATTTTATGGACCTCACCACCGTATTTATTAAAATTTAACAACTACGTTTTAGGGATGTGGGGATGCGTTAAATTGTAATACCTACGAGTGATGACATCCATACATGCAATGAATTCGGAAGTAAATATAATGTCATTAGAGCAGTACGGTGAGCGCTGATTTACAAAAAGGTCGAAAGGAAGAAACTAAGAATTAGAGCGTTCGAGGCAAATCATCTGGCAACGACTCAGTCCTACACCTCACTTCTCTCTGCGGGACGAACGGAGGTTCAATAACAGTCATGAGCATGTCTTTACGGCCAAATGTATAAAATATCTTGTGACCGAATTCTAGACGAAATTGCTTGAAACCTGAGGCAATTGCAGTTCTAAAATGTCAGTATACTCATGGCTTACCTCATTTCCGGTATTCGGACGGTTTAGAAGATGGGAGTTTAATTTCAGACATACATCAGGTATCCCATTAATGCTGTAATCCCAACAAATATGCTCTTCTGTCTTATTAAAACACGGCATTTGAAGGTCATGACGTTGGGAGACTGTCTTTGCCTCCTTGCTGTTGTAAAAATCGGGGGAAACTTGCTCGGTTGGGTCCATTAGATAAAGTATCTCTTGCAATGTTTCAGCTTCCACTGCGGTGTAGTGCAGTAGTGCAGGCCTTCGTTCTTATGAGATGTTACCGCATTAAAGTCCTACAATAGCGAAAGCCTCCGGGCATTTCATCTATATATATATATCGATTTATAAATATCAGACTCATATTCCACATTTTTAAACCAACAAAATGCAATAATTAAAATACAATAAAACATACCACAAAATTCACTTCATATTAGGTACCACCTCTTACATGTTTCGGCACAAAGTTGCCATCTTCAGGGTTTATTAACAACAAAAGATCGTAAATGCAACAAGTACTTCAGGTGCCAGTCGCACTCATTTCCACCGTAAGTATTACAAGTCTTACAATGTTAAAATCCCAAATTGAACATGTTAACAAGTACCATACAAGTCCATATTGCTGTAATAACAACATCATTCAGTAGTGAGCCTCTTCTGTTACAGGTTCGTAGTTGTTTACATTACCTGGGTTGTGTGTCCCAACATCTGCCACAATACATTATCCAGCGGGATCACGTGCTGTAAAACTGTCTATATTTAATCAATGTGTATATATTCATATAAAAGTATAATGTGAAATAATGTTTTATGTTAAGCAGCATATATCGGAGTACACAACGAGTGTTTTGTGGTGTTGCTTAGTTGGAGTGAATCATCTGCCCACTTGTTGTTAAACTCCCTGAGGATGGCAACTTGGTGCCGAAACAAGTAGGAGTTGGCACTTAATATTTAGTGAGTTTTATGATCTGTTTTGTTTAATCTAATTGGTACTTTTTGTTGGCTAAAAAATATGGAATATGTAAAAATGCACGGTATGAAGAACATACGAAATCAAACTCATAGTTGCTAAAACATAACTTTAAAAACATAATACGCATAATTATACAAGACTTATGATCCCCATGGTACTGGTCGTCAAGATTATGGTCTAACGGGATGTGACGCCGTAAATATTAGTAGATATCTAACAACGTTTCACTCTGAAGCTGAAGTCAAAACTTTCTGCCGAAGAGTGTCCACTGCAGAGCGCCGTAATTCTGATAGTAACCCCTAAATATCATTTATAACGTTGGAATTCTATAACATGTGTAAATAAATTCACTCTTGTCCTGTTTCAGACGCTGATCTGCGCTTGCTGTGAAGCTTCCAAGAATGCGAGTGTAACAGATTTTCTGTCAGTGACGCAAATGCCTTACACCTAAGGCGTGTCCAGAGGCGGCTGCAGTTGGTGTATATATTAAAGTCTTGTAGCAGTGTTTGATGTCATGTAGCCCTGCATGATTGTTCTTTGTTTCCTCTGTTATTACATCCCACACAGATGTTCGTAGTGTGTTGAGTATCAGTGTCGCGCTTTGTGTCGCTATTAATTCCGACGCCCATTATCGATATGTTTATAGACCCTTCACACTTCCTTCATGGCGACTACTGATGATGATGGTACTGTCATGAACAACGATTAGGAGGTAAAACTTCACTTGTTGGCTATATTGTTCGACTGTTAGACGAAACGACGGTTGAATGAAATTTAGCATTATATTAACAGTGTGATATAAATTTTATTGGTGAAATGTTAATGAAAATTGCTTCTTGGTTTAATCCCAACAGAAATTAGGGAATTTGAGAAATTCACAGTGGTGTTGTTGAGGATTCAAGTCCTTTCGAATGTGCCCGCCTTATCGGCGGGTAATCGTTACCGACATTTCGAAGAATTGTAGCAAGCAGAGACAATGGGTCCTATACTACTGGGAGAACTTCAAGATGAAGGCGGTACGCTACGCCCAAAATCAATAATTTATCTGTCCACATGGTCAAACATCACAGAATACTGGAATGTTCTTTGTGCATTGTTTTTAAACTCGTATACGTCTACTGCACTGATTGTTTCATGAATTATATCTCAGAAACATCAATTTTGGACTCATTTCTTTCTTTAGCACTCCATTCCCTATCCATCGCTGCAAGACAGAAAATCTTGTGTGTTCTGCTTCTGTATAGATTTGCCTTAATTTTACAGTCTAAAGAATGTAAATGCATAAAATAATTTTTTTCACAGAATACCGAACGACGTGTTTTCAGTAGACATATGTTCTGTGTCTAGTGGCCGTCAGAGCACCTGTCACAGGCAGGTGTAAGAAGTATCCACTATAACCAGTCCGTTAAGAACACAGAGTGTACGTAAGTAATAAATTATTTGTGGTGCGAATAAAAGCGCTACATTCACCGTCTTAAATACCTCGTATTGATAACACTGCTGACAGAGGTTCACGAAAACACAGCCCAAGTTATGGCTGAGCGTCCAAATGTAACAGTATGTTCCAAAGAAGATCGTGTCAAGGCTCACCAATTTCTCATCACGGGGGTTCTGTTGCGATGCAAGTGCAGTGCATGTGGAATTTGTACTGGACAAACTGGCACCGGCACAGGTTTTTCTCCACGTACTTCGGTATTCACATGTCAATTATCATTCTACCAGTACGCTGTGTTCATTCGACTATCAACCGAGAGAGGGTCAATGAGCCTGCGACAGTCCGCAGTTCCACGCAGACATTGTCGCCCCGCCAAAATGAAAACTTGTATTACGTTACAACAAAACTGTATGAATTCCTTCCCTCTGTTGTTAATACGCAGGACTCATATCGAAGTACAAATAAGGAGTACTTTAAAGTATCCCTTTTAGCAACTGATATGGTAGTAAGGCAGAACGGAAAATAGCAACATGCATTACCAAAAATATCCATTTGTGAGTACTTGTTGATAGTGATTGTGAAGAGAAAATATGACACACAAAACAGTTACTGTATATGCCATAAAGTCAGTCTCAATTTGTAAAATACAATATTTTTAATGACAAAGTTTTCGCAGCAATGTAAAATTTTTCTTCGTGTTCTCGTTCTTTTTTTTCGCAAGCCCACGCTTGATAATTTCCTCACTTCTGGCTGTCCTCCTCTTCTAGTGTCCTCAGGAGGTTGCGGCAAGTTTCTTTATGTCGCGATGAATACAGAATGGCGTCCTGTTTGTTTTCCACATTATAAAATAATCCAATATTCGTTTCAAACTCCAGATTTTCCAACATAAGTTCAACATTACCGAGGCAGTACGTGAGCATAAATTCCACCATATGTGAAGCATGACAAAATAAAATGTCTTATAAATTGTGCCTCTTAGGGTTAGTTGTGTGGGGAGTGAAGAACTTGAGTTTCAACTTATCTCAGTAATTAACCAACTTGATGCACAAAATTTTTGTTTTACAATAAGTTTATTTCCTGCCTCTACATGTTTCGAGCACATGTGTTCGAAACATGTAGAGGCAGGAAATAAACTTATTGTAAAACAAAAATTTTGTGCATCAAGTTGGTTAATTACTGAGATAAATATACAGAGATGCACGGTCAGCAAAACGTCAAAATTTTAGTTTGAAATATACTTAACGAATACGGCTCTCCCAAAAGACAAAGTGAACAGTAATATACTTATCGAAAATATATGATTTGCACTATATTTACAGTCTTTTTGTTGTATATTAATAACTCTTTAGAGAATAAAATTGAACTAAATATTAAGAACTTTCTTCTAACATCAACAGAAAAGCCTATCTCTATTATAAAGGCCTATCGCTGAACATCGAATAGGGAAACAATCACGTTTATTCTCCTGTGGTTATAACCATTTCAGTCTGTGTATGATGTGGATCCATCGTGGAAAACTAAAGTATCTGGAATACGTTCATTGTTAAAGCTATGCCATTTTAGTCTATATGGGATGTGCAATCGTGTGTGACCCACTTGACAATGATCTCTCATACAGCCCACAATCAAATAAAGAGAAAATTAGAGAAAAACGAACTCTAGTCAATATGGGATGAAGCAAGAGTGTGGGACAGAACGTGTATAGACCGCTGCAATATGGTTTCAACTGGGAATTTTGAAATTGAGACGAAGGAGGAGGAAATGTGTAAGAAAAAAATTATGCTCTCCATAAAACGAGGAAAGGAATAAGATATATGTGAAAAGCCAAATGGCATAAATGAAAAGAAAAATTCTTGAAAGATAAACATCTATATTTAAATGAAGAAAAAGCATGTAGCAGGATGACTGGTTTTACAAAGTTTACTGAACTTAAAAATTTAGGAATATTACTGTACAAATTGAAATGCAGGTGGGAAAAACATGTAGAAGAAAACGGTGCAAGGTTTAGAGAAGTCTGGAGCGGAGGCATTACATACACAAGTACTTTATTTTACAGAATAACCCTTCAAAACAGAAGAAATAGTAAATGATATATATTAGTCATCAGTAACAAGTATGTAACAAATATAGTTAATGTGTACCAGCAAAAGCCTGGTGCTGCCAGTCAAATCCAGACAAACATATTTGAAATTCAACAATAAATTTCATTTAAAATAAGCACACTGCCCCTCTTTTGTGAGGAGCGCTTTAAAAATACAGTGCTTAATTACTCCGGAGAAAAAAATTACGTTCAATTACGTAATACTGCACTTTGCAGGACACCTTTCACCCTCTGTGCCATGCAGTCAGTTGTCAGTCCACCGCAGTACGCACAGCAACACTTCACCGCACACTAGCCGCGACCCCACAAACTTTGGCAGTCAGAGAGGCAAGCAAAGCAAGCAAGTATACCTGACACTTAATGCACTATATCCAAGTAATTCATTAACGGGTCTCTGACGTACTAAACATGAGACCCAAGGCAAGAAGGGGCGTGAGTACTAATCAGCATTATATCATAACTGTGATATACACCTGCAGGAACAGTGGTTATAATAAATCCATATGTTAACAGTACTTCAGTTGTATCGGCGCGTGTGGTGGCCTACATTATTCAGGTGTGATGGCAGCTTGATTGATGAGGTCCTTGCTTCGAAACCAGATTTTAGTGTACTGATTGATCTCAGGATAAGACAATCAACACAGAGAACTTACTGTGGTTATCGCTTCTTGCCACACATCTTTTCCGCTGGCTTCTTAGTCATCATCAATCATCATCAGCACCAACAGCAGCACCATATGTAGCCGTTTTATCGTCTTCAGTATCAGCAACGAACAGAACGCCAGTATCTTCAACCTCCTACCTGTCTGATCAACATCACAGACGCATACAGCCAGCCTAACCTTGATGGTTCTGATCACACGTTACATTTTATTACGTTCTCTCTAACGACAATCATCAGTTTACTAGCGTCGCGTCATCTGAGTAAAATATAGATCCCACCCACTGTGTGTTCTGAAGAATGTGATTTCATACTTTCATCAAAGTAAAGCAGGCAGAGGCGATAGTGGTCACTGGCTATACCTCAGAGCATTAGTCCAAACACGATACATAACTAAACCGTCATCGATATTTCTTCAAATTAAGTAACAGAACATTTGTAAAATATATGGCGACTGTACACCGCTGAATGGTGGGGTTAAATGGGATACAATCCTGTGCCACTTAGCCCTTGATTTCACAAATAAATAAATAAATGTACGAATTACTATTGTTATCTTATTCGTAATGTTAGAAACTTCTCCACGTTTGCTGTTGTTTATAAAAATGTTCTTCCTGCTAGGTGCGTTTCAGTCGCTAACATGGTGGACAAAAACGTCAATCTTTTTAGGAAACCTGTCACTTCTAAAAGGCACATTTTATCTTAAACTTAAGCTTTCACTTTTGCTGATCTATTTTTTGGTACAGCACAGGAAAGGAAACCATGGAGAGGAATAATTGAGCGAGCCAAAACTCACACAGAGTTGTAGAGCTGAGGAAGAAGAAGAAGATTTTTTGGTACGGGAGTGCTCAGAAAGCAATTGATATTTTCTTGATATTTGTTCTGTGTTTTCTTGTGTTTGTGTTGTACCGTATGCTATCCTTTACTATTTGTGTTTTTATGTTGCGCTGTTTCTCTTATTGGCAAATTGACTGCTGGCTCAACACATTAATAAACAACAACTGAATTGATTTGAATTGAAATAACAGAAGTCTGAAGACTTCTTGCTGAACGTTTGGCCGGTTCCTTCACAGCCCGTAAGTTGATGCAAGATCAGTGAAGGCTACATGCCTACTTTTTCTCAACCTGTGAACCTTGATCTTCCGAACCGAAAATAAATCACGCGTGCTTTAAATCTTCGTTAAGAGTTCCACACAGACTGACATGAAAGGAAGCGGTTTTCAATGGCAAAGAGCACCGCAAACTTTTCATCTTGGCACCCTTCCAGTCTCGAAGTCGCTAATTTTTATGTATTTCCTGTCACACAATCTAAAGATGAAAAGTATAGAGAACTGTTACGTTGTCCCACATCACATAACTTTCGCACACACAAAGAGTTGTTAAATAGTAGGAGAAACGAATAGTGTCACATTTAGTATTTCAGATTTTTGGTACAGGTAGTCCACAACCTGGTCGTCTGAATTATGATACCGTGCAGTCTGGTGGCTCTAGTGTTTCAAAGAAACACAATTACTGTTTTTTTAAGACTGAACTTCAGAGCTGGAGACAGTTCACTCTTCAGAAAGTCTACTGCTGTACTCGTGACAACTCAAAATCTACAACAGTCAGCAGTTGAAAAAAATGTTAATGAACAAATGTTCATAGGATGTCACATTCGAAATAACGAGGTTACCTATAAATACAAATTTTTATTATAATGAAAAATTTCAACAAACTAGAAAAAAATATAGCTCAGAATCTAAGCTGCGTTTTCAGTAAATTTGAAATTCTTAGAGAATATATTTCTTTCGAGTTATGTAGCAGGCTTATTTTCGCAATCTTTGCAAGCACCTTAGTATTTTGGATATCACATTTAGACACAAACATATGAGACCGATGAGCCTCAAAATACATTTTAATATGGATAAGCTTAGAAGACCGTCTGGAAAACCTTGGGCATGGACTGGGAGTGCGATATGGCTATAAAGTCATATGCAGTGCTGTGTCTACAGCGTTGTGTTCCTTTACATAAGGCGGTGAAAGTAGCAAACTGTCATGGAATGGTAATACAGATCACAGATTTGGGTAACTGTGAAGGAAAATCAACGAAATTTTCTCATGTATTAATTATTCATTGTTTCATTTAGATATTTCCTAATTCCACTCCCGCGCACGTATGTAACATGCCATTAGTGAAGGTACAGACAGCTGGGTAAAGCACGCGTGAGTATACAACTTACATGCAGCTGCTCGTCAATAAGATGCTGTCATTTCTTCAGCACAAAAGTGCAGTAAATCTCAGACTAATCTGTTCAATCAAAGTATGTATCCTTTTCTAAACACCGTGCGAAAGCAATTCGTTTTCCGTTCTAGGAAAACAGTTGTACTGTACTGTGGGATAATCTAAGTCCCTTCAAGTTATGAACCCTCATCTCCCACACTAACGCAGTGAACTCTGACAAAGTTTCGCTAAACATAGCCCCATACCATTCTTGCTAACACTGTAACACTCACGGCACCTTGCTGTGTCACTGTGTTTCTTTACTTGCCCTGTTTTAACATTTAATATTGTCATTTGTTAATCCTGGCCCCCCACACAGGAAATCACTTACAATGTGAAAGTTAATAAGCATAAATCAGTACATTAGAGGATTATGTTAATCGTACCTGTATTTGTTCACAATTTTACGTTACGTTATGTTATGTTCGTGTCGGGAACAACTTAGTGAACAAGCACAAAAACGCGTGATATCAAGCATCCGCCGCTATGTAGATGAGATCTTCTCCTTTCTAGGATATTACGCAGCGTGTAAAGGTAATTCCAAGTCCAAGAAGAAGGGCTTCTTCGACTTCTTGACCCTTGAAGATGGGACCGATAGGTTGTCCCCAAACATCGGTAGCGAATTACAACTCTACACCGCGTAATATCGAAGAAGAGCGTAGAACTCAAACACAGGAAAGGTTAATACACTTACAACCCTCTCGTGTACTGAGAAAGTGTTTCAGTCATCATAATCATCATCATCATCATCGTCTTCCTTAAGTCTGCGCACGCTGAGATAGCTCCATACTCGCAAAATATTTTAACAAAGGGACAAAACAAATTTGGGTCACAAATATTTAACATTTAAATACACGAATAGAACTCAGAATGAATATTACTACTGCACAGTTTCTAATTCTGCGTATCTATGTGTATTAGAATTTTCTTGTCCTTTTATTTAATTTTTCTAAAACATTTTTTGCCTAAGGACATAACATAACTTAAACTGGTAGGATATAGCATCGTGACAACATAAATGTTGACTTGCAGCTATATACATATACATATTCACGTTTTCTCTCTCGTGATATCACATATCTTTCGCACTGCGGCCTGTAACTGCACAACTGTTCATCCCGCAGGACAGTCGCGGACTGATAACGGCGAGGGGGTTGGCGGGCACCGAAGGCAAGGCATTTTGTGTGCCACAATTTGCACATGGACTGCTGTTAAGAAGCCGGAGACAATCTGCCTCAGCTATGCCACGGCCATCATACATATACATATATACATGGATACGTACCTGCACGCACGGTTTCAACATGACCGTTAGGAGGGGACAGAGCTACGTTCGTGACTACAGCAGTACAACAGTTACAAATATTCCGATAATTTCTACTATTCTTTGGGGGGGAAAAAATCCTATTTGAAAAAATAGAAGTCTAGGGTTCTTCTTACCATCCCATTAGTTCATAATGTAATTTCACAATGTATTCTCCTTGCTTTCAGGATGGCGCATAACTTTACTGGACCCAGCATTAGTGTTGTACCTAGGTCAGTATTGCACGAACCACCATGCACTAAACACAAACACGCCCAGGCCACGTTTTGACGTTTAAAACAATAGTACGCATTAGCCGCTGTCTGTTACCTTGAGAATTATTTTCAAATACTAATTCCAACATATTCTTTACTGGTTTTCTTCATACAGGCAGCAGGTGATAAGGAGCTGCTGAAGAATGTATTATCGAGGACGAGGCATTTTCCTGGAGCCACCTTGCTCACCTCACGTCGGACACTGTGGAGATACCGTACGTCACTTCTGGCAAACACAGAGCCGTAGCTAGATGTTTTGACACGCAGGGCTAGCAACAGCAATGGCTGCCTCTGAAGAAATCAAGAAGTTTAAAAAAAATTAAAATTATTTGTTGAATTTTCTTTTATTCATATAGATAATTTTAAATTTGTTGAGGACAAACGTCTTCTTTGTTATTATTCAAAGTGTTAATTTTGCTGTCCATTTTGCTGCCCATTTTGTCGCCCCTTGGACTCTGCTGCCTGGGGCGGCCGTAACATCTCCCCCCCACCCTCGCTAAGCCCCTCGGTAGATGTGCATACTTTCTTCGACTTTGAACTTCTAGACCAGTCTGAAGTGTTCCCTGGGTATTGGCGAATGCATCTTCTGATGGGGGCTTGTAATTTTACAGATTTTTGGAACTACGTTCTTCAAATAAACAAGTTCTTTAGTTGTACAGCATATTACATTGGCACTGTTCCTAGCGATCTGTGCTTACGGATCTCCCTGTAGTGTGTGGGCTCAAAAAATAAAATATGAATGTCGGATACTCCATGCTTTACCCAGAACTTGCGACCCTGAAGGTCTGAAGAAAGTCGAATTTTGCGCAAGTCGGAATTGAATATAGGCCTGTGTATTGTCAACTATAAATGTATACACAAGTGAGTCCAGTTTAAATCTGAACTCCAACACACTGATCTCCTGCTACATGACCGCCCCGTCGTGTCATCGCACAGCGATATTCTTCCGCCACCTTCTTCTTATCACGCTTGCGATCCGGCAAAAAAAAAATCGGCCTTCCTTCCGGAAATGTTATTCCACTTTTCATTTTACTTTTTAAATTCCCCAAGTCTGGTCGTGACTGTACTTAAATTATTTTTCGGAAACCACGCAAGTCACAGTGAACTTCACTGCAGTCCTACCAGTTCAGTTCGTTTACGACAGGATTCAGTTCATTTTGTTAGACTTGCCTTTTACTACAACTGATATAAACGTGATCAACTGCAATTAGCTTCAATATATACGAGACATGTCGACATTCTTTTACGGACTTTAAGGACTCCACAACAAATAGATTTTGGAAAACAGCGTCCTACATCGTGAAACCTGTTGTCTTGTGGGTGGTACTGACGATCCGCAGCAATGGAGGTAATATGTCGGAAAATTAACCTATCTCCATCCTCAGGATAAAGGGCTAGGCGAGAGAAAGTGCGACACTCAACCACCGGAGGGTGGAAACGACCATGCGTCGGGAAGTTTGTCGTCTTCTTTGGAATAGCACAGAATAGAGAAAACTGCAGAAAGAAAGTAGTTCTGCATGTGACACGCAATTATTAGAATCCTTTAATGTAATTCTCTTCAAGTAATTTAACTGTACAAGGGGACGGGAAGTAGCGTTTACTGAAAAGTCACCAAAGATGGATGTGAGAGAACTTCTGGTCCATGGGGAAACTATCCCAGGTAAACGGAAAACCATTACATTCACAAAGATCCCGTTTCAATCCACAGCGCACACTTCTGGCAAGAATAGTTTAAAACTCGGTTGGTTTCCTTAATTAAAAAAAAAGTGTTTTCTTCATATTAAATCCACTTTTAAACTTCTTTTAATATCTTTTTTGTCCCCAGTCAAAAGTACTCTGCCCCATGTCACAGGTCAAAATGTACAGGTCATTTGAGATGTTATAACAAAAGCCTGCCCTATGTTAACAAAGCAAAGGGGCTTGGTTATAGGAGGGTTGAACACAACGATTACCTACGCTTATATTTTATAAGTAACACAGCATCCTTTAGGAGGGGTAAATTAGATGCTGCCTAACAGTACCAGGATGAACAAGTACGCAAGCATCTAAGCTTCCTTTAAGATTTAAAGAAAGGTATTTAAGTATTACCCTGCATCAAATGTTAGGTTTCAACTCTACCTTCTCTTCATCAACCATTTTATACTCCGGAATAATATCAATTGAAACTTACAAGATTTGGACGCTGTATTTGCTAGGATGTGAAAATCTTTCACCCTTTGAAATTATGTCGTAGGGTTCATGGCGGGTTTAAGGCAGACAAGCATTCATGCCGCTGATTTAGAAACATTGTGACACAGTTGTGGTATACCCCTGGTAAAAACATCTGTCCTGAAATCATGAACTCATCATAATACTTAGGCTACAAGTATGGAAAAACATTAGGTGCATAAAACACACCAATATACAGTTTTGTGAGTTGCTGGGTCCTTAGGTCTGTCAATATGGGGATTTGTGTCTCCTGATGTCGTACAGTGTGGACTGGAAGAAACTTCCAGATGTTTCGGAGGACACGACTGCCTCCATCTTCAAGCTGGAATAATCAGAGGTAATGTATTTCTGCAAAAATATGATGCATTCCTACCAGACTATAAGACGTCACGAATTTAATCTTCAAATGACTTGTTTAGGAACGTTTCGGAGAATGTTCTTCAGGTTACTGCTCTAGTTTAAGGGCTGATGGAAAAAACTTCAGAGGACAAAATTTATAACGAGCATTTTCCATAACAGCTGTAATCCATTACACCAAATTTTTTTTAAGAATGTGCAAGATTTGACTTAACCCTTTAAAGATTAAGATAAATCTACATTATATTTAAAGTTCAATTCGTACCTCACAGAGAACACGGTGTGTTTCCAAAAGGGAAATCCATCAGTTAATACTGTATAGAGAAATAATGGCTGATTTTAGAAATCATATGCAGCACAAGAACACACTATTGAGGCAAAATGTAGAGATTTTAATGATGAGTATAATGGTACATTTAATGTCAACTATGGTGTGAAGAGTCAATTACTACTTAGGCTGTCATTTTTAGCAGACGAAGCTACGTCAGCTTGTTCAAATGGCACCAGTTTGGATACTTTTTTGGGAGAATGAGAAAATGCCGTTAGAACTTTCCCAATAGATGCTGAGAAGGACATCCCATTGACACAACAGAAGACGAATTCTGTCCACAAATAACTCTCTGTATCATGTCCACAGCCATGTGATCACCTCCTGCCGGCCGTATCCGCTAGCATGGCCATGAATGATTTTCATTTCTACCACTCCCATTTAGCAGCCTGTGGCATGAATTTGACTACTTAAGGACATCAAACTTTCAAGGGATCTTCCGAAAAAACAATAAGGTTTGCTTTAAATTTGGCTCGATACTGCCTAGTGTGACCTGATATCCCAACGCTACAGCTGACATTCTACACTTAACTATCACACCCATTTTGTCCTGGAACTGTAAGAATGTAAGTGGATAGATGCTATAACGTGAATATTTGTACGATGTTTTACATATCGACTTAAATGAAACCATTTAACAACAAAGAGCCCCTTACTTCATTCGCCACGTAGTCTGTCTTTCTACAGGTCCGGAGTTTCTGCCAAAGCACGTTCCCCACAATTAGTAATCTATTGTTTTCCTTTTCAATTTTCAGTACTCTCTCGCTTCTTTAAGGTTATCCAGTAGCTGGTAACGTCTTCTTCCTCGTCTTTCCGTCACTTCTATGCTTCTCTCTATCCTTCCTTCAATAACATGCTTTAGAAGGCAGTTCCTATGCAAGATGTGGGCAATACAGTTAACATTCTTTCTTTTTAATATATTTAGGATAGTCCCCTCCTCTTCGACTCTAAGTCATACCTCTTTTTTCCTCACGCATTCAGTCCAACTTATTTTCTCCATCCTTCTCCAGCATTATATTTCAAAACTTACAAGGTATTTCTGATCCAATTTCCGAAGTGTCTAATTTTCAGCACCATATTTAGTCATGTTCCAAAAATTGCGATTCGGTAGGAAAAAATATAAAATGGGATAAATGCAGATGCAATCCGTAATGAGATTAATTTAAAAGAAAGAGTGCTAATGATAGAGTGGTGAGTCACGTAAGATTTTCTTTAGTAAAATAATACACACGAAAGCTGTTCAGAAAAATGAAAATGAGCATGTCTCCATATTCTGTTCGAACTCTGAGGCTGCAAATGGTCGATGTGTTTGTTTGGGTTAGTAGCATACAAATTGGAGTCTGATTAAGAATTCAAGGGGTTGGGTAGAATATAAGGGTGCTTTGAAAATCGTCACACCTGATGGATTAAAGGAAAACGCAAGGGGTAGAAAGTGTAGCCTGCCCATAAATATTCACTTTACCCATTTGGGTCCTGCGCCTTTTGAGAACTGTGTGTTACACTTTATTTTAATTTCTGTACCTCTTTACTAATTCTTACCCTACCCAAAACTCGTGCGGAGTTTTTGTATGGAGCCTAGACCAGACCAGACCCCCTTCATCCGTGTCTTGTATAATTAAAAATCTGCGCCTATACCTCGGTACATTTTGCATTCTGAAACTACTTGCAGCTGCGCGGTACGGTGTGGTACCTGTTTATAATGCATAAATGTATACATTTTAAGCAAGTAGGGTATGCTTTATATGCTTAGCTGCCTTCCGTTCCGGAATTGTGATTTCAAAATGAGCAAGAAGGGAGGTTCTTGTATATACACACGTAAGCCCAAACTATCTCATGGATAAAATGGCAAAATCAGGGTTTATCATGAAAATTTTAAATCGATAGTCTACAAACGACGGAGCAGGAAAAACGTAATCGGCATATCGACTATCTACGGGATGGACTGTCCGGGATCTGAATCCAGGAAGTAGCACGAGATTTTATCTTCTCCAAAACTGTCCATACCGGCTCTAGGTCTCACCCAGCCTCATACTAAACGGGTACTGGGGTTCTTCCTTGGAGCTAGAGCGGCCAGACCGTGACGTTTTCTACTCACCTGCATCTAATGCCGAACTCTACTCCCATTCTAAGCCTTCATGGCGCGGACAGGGACAAATTTACCCTTCTACTGTCATAAGGAAAATAGGTACAATACTGAGAAAAATCAATGTAATGACAAGGGGTATATTAGTGTACTAGTTATCGTAAGTTATTATATGCCTGTGTTGAACCTCTGCTGACAAAATGGATGGTGAGGGACAGTTGGAACACGCCCCCCCCCCCAATATAAGAAAAAAAAGTTGGACTGGTTTAGAAGGTACGATGAAACGGTATACTGCTTCGGCATGTCTCTACTGGTCATGCACAGAGCTAATGAGATAATGCTTCCCATTACGTAACACACGATCCATGCGGGTCCAGACGGTGGCACAGACATGCGTAAGGGTAATAGTAAATCAGGGGTGACAATTTTCTTACACACCTGTTTATTAAGTGATTGGCCCTACCGAAAGAAATTTCTCTTAGGCAGACTATATTCATTCTTAAATTTTCTGCTTTAATATAAACTGAAAATTCATTATCATATATAAGAAGGTAAGATACGGGACTTCAACTGAACGATTCGAATATACGGCACATATTCAAAACAGTTTTTTTTTTAAGATTTGTTGTTCTACAGCTGTTCCCAATTATTCTGAAGGCTCCCAACGTGCATGGTATCTTAAGAATTTTAAAAAAAGTATTTGCCTAAAGTTCCTCCTTTTTCACTGCATGCTACATGCCCGAGTAAGATCAGTTTTGTTATAACGTTAATATTCTTCAATTGGTACACCCCGCTCTTCTGTATTAATATTTATTAAATTTCTTACTTACTCCATGGTGCAGAGTCCTTCTTGAGAAGCTAACTGGTTTGCAGCTAGTCAAGAAATTCCCCGCATTTCACGGAACCCGAAGGTTCATTACCGCACTCACAAGCGTCCG
>Ga0123352_10009242_pt1 | contig 15410 bp, 13 predicted proteins | sample TergutLab28metaG_FD_89700 | JGI IMG/M metagenome (GOLD analysis project Ga0123352, IMG submission 89700) | Labiotermes labralis P1 segment gut microbial communities from Petit-Saut dam, French Guiana - Lab288 P1 | ecosystem: Host-associated > Arthropoda: Insects > Digestive system > Gut ... | reverse complement strand
TTCGTTTTTACGTTTGTTTTAAAACCCCCTCCAATTTAAAACCCACCCCAGTTTGGAAAAGGGTTTTTGGGGGGGGGGGGGATTGCAAGCAATACATTTCACTTTACGTAAAATTTACTACTGTTTTAAGGAGGTTATTCGTTCTTCGAGCAAAATGATGTCCTTCAGATTTTCGAAGACAGAGAGAGAGAGAGAAAAAAAAACTACCGCCAATTTAAGACGCTTCCTACTTTTCAGTTAGTATATTATTAAGAAAAAACACGTCTTTAATTCAAAATAATACGATATTTTGGGTCTGGGGACAAACAACGTAGTGCGAAATGAAAGTTGCTTACACTGAATAAAACTACGAAAGCCATCAATGACGATAGCAGGTATTCCTGTCGAGATTCGAACCGTGTACCTCCCGAATACGAAGTGGTGCATTAGGATGATATGAAACGTTTCCATGTCTCCAGGGCAACGTGCGTGCTGCAGTTTGCTTGTCGATTGCACCAAGTTCTGATACACGGGCGAGGTGGGGGGAACAGGAGTAATAGGGGAAAAGCAGCGAACTTGTGTGGTTTTCGAACGTAAGCGATTCAAAACTGTTAACTCAGTTGCTATTAGGACGACGCTACGGGAATTTACGATGCTGCTGCCCTCTAGCCTGCCACTATATCACAAGCTTATTATTACTCCATTCGGCTCCGTCTCTAGGCAACGGACGATTGTAGCGTTCGGAACTGAATCGAACTGAAACAGAGTTCTCAATTCATTACAAGGGGAGTGATATTTGTAGGCCACTCTGAATCTACTGTTGGGTCTACCATGATCTAAACTACAGTGCTCTCACAGCTGTATCCGGTTCTTTGAGAAAGAAGACGAGAAATAAACTATTGTGAGTGGGAAAGTAAGTAATTAGGATTACTAATTAACATTCTGATAATTAAACGCAACGCTCAATACCGCTGTCGACCCAAACCACAATTTAATATGTTCTGAAGCTGCGACAGCGTATTGCACAAACTTGCTGTTCGTTTCCTAAATCCTGTATACATAAAATTATCCTCCATTTTATCTTCGAATTTCAAAATGGCCGCTTTCAAATGGATCCTTCCACAAAATAATAAATTTCTTTCTTGGTTCCCGATTATTTACTACTTTACAGTCCACCACGCCCTTCTATATTTCAGACCAACCGGAAACAATACAGAGGGTAGAAAGTGGATGAATAAAAATGTGTGTAGAAATGATGGGATTATAATTGTCACATTTCCTGATCATCTAAAACAAAGGAGGCTAATGCGCCAGAACTGATAACGCTGTGCGTGTAGACAATTAGTTCCTAAGTTATTACTTACTACTGAGAAAACGAGAGAAGATAAAGGAATCAGAAGTTGGATGAATTCATAAAAGACATTCCTACATTGTTAAAGTGCTCTTTAGAAAACTTCCGGATTACTGTATTTCCTAAGCTCTGAGTCAGATCTTTTGTCCTGTATCTTTATGAAACCCTATGCTGCAAAGAACAGTTTTTACGAGAGTAACTCGCAAGGGAGGCCCTTCTCGCTGCCTGGGAGGCCATGCAGTGAACAAAAACGTGACGTAAAAGAAGGCAGAGCAAACTTCTCGTCTGTTGTCCCTTTGTACCAGGCACCGCGCCAAACGTATGGGAAAAGTGGGTGTAATATGTGAACAGCGGCGGTAAGTTTCAAGCTCCAGCCGCTTTAACCCTAAGCCAACAGCCCGTAGTATCACTAAGATAGAGGAAAAACCGACGGTGGCGAGGAATTGTGTGCCTCCCGGGAATTCAACCTTGGTCGTCAAGACCGTAGACGAATCACAGTGCTGACTCAGCTGATTCGGTCCGAGTAAGTTACATGCTTGTCCCATTCAGATATTTTCTGAACATTGAACTACGGACCCGACATACGGACACTGCCCACTCTTTATCATCTCCTTCCACTTCTAATTCTTGTTAATTTCCCCTCCTTCAAATTTTCTTGTTCTCTTTCTCTTTTATGATCTGGAGGTAGCATGATTCTCTGATACCTTTATGCCCTACCCTGCTGATGGAAGCAGTAGAATCCTATGAAATATTAATCATCTACCCTGACGAAGTAGGCAGCGGGAGTCTCTAAATCTTGGGTCAATAAACTACAATCTGCATGGAGGCATCAGGACCCTTGAAACATCGGGACACTTCTAGCAGTCTAAACGACGTCATGTCTCCGAAGACAGCAGTCTTCATAGTCACCGCTGCGAGAACCTCATCAGCAACTAACTGACTGAATTCCGGAATGACCGACTCACTAACAAATGGACTGAATGCTGACAGTAATCAACCTGTAGAACAACTGCTGAGTGGCAATCATTTGTAATGCAATCCGCAAAATTAAGCTCCGTTCCCCCTCCCCTACTGGACACTGTCATGAGCCGCATCAATCCAAACATCAACACAAGTTATTTTTGGAACGTACACTTTAATATTATTCTTCTAACTTTATCGTATTCTTCCATAAGACCGAGTTTCGGAAATTTTACTACAAAAAAATCCTACAATTTTTATTATTATTTCTTGGGTTATTTAACGACAGTTTTTCAATTTCATACTTTCTACTATCCATTGGGGCAACAATTGTGAATGATAGGCATGGAGATGGCGATCGTGTCATTATTTGAAGGTTACTACACGTGTACGGACTGAGGGAGTCCACAAGAAACTTCCGTCGTGCTAATAAAACTCCAAAGTAAGATTACAAAACTTGGGACATCTTCAATAAAAGGCAGGTGTGCCGAACATTCAAACAAGACCTACCTCCGCATTTCTTGCTTTTCCTTCGGTCTAGACCCACTCTACCGGAATTTCCATTATCCAACCGATGCACCTACCTCAGTTCAGAAGAGGGCCCTTTTTAAACTTTCTCCAGTCTCCACTTTATTTACTACTTTACCTCCATGAGCAAGTGCATTATATACAGTGCAACACCGACTGCTACTGACTTGAAGCGCCTCGACCGCCTTTATCTTAGGAAAAAGACTCTGGATTCTCACCGTATCAAATGCTGTGAGGTACCAACGCTGCTGTGGGTGCAAAGAAAGCCCTGAATGTCGCGTTTATATTAACAGCCGCTTTATCGACATATCAAAGACAGATAAATAGACACGATTGAGCGAGGCACAGAGAAAATGTAGGGCTTACTTGTCATTTGGTTACGTTACTTCTATTTGTGCCGTGAATCGATCGGTTGTGTTTCCATGGAAACCATTCGAAGATTCTTCTACCTTGCACATCCACTTCCTTAGGCAGTCCCTTGCCCCTCCGTTAATATATTCGCGACAGCCTTAAGATATGCCCGCCCGACTTCTCAGTTGCTTCAGTATAATGGCTAGGCCACGAAAGCGATGATTCGGGGTTCGATTTCGGGCACGAGGAATGTTTTTGTTCTCGTCTCCAAAAGTCCAGGCCGGCTCTGCAGCCCAGTCAGCCTCCTATACAATGGGTGACAGAGTTTTTCCGGGGGGTAAGCGGCCGGAGCAAGAAGCTCATCCCTCAACTCTATTTAGTGTCAAGGTTAAGAATGAGTGGAACTTTCCCTCTGCTCCTCACGCCATGGACAGGCACAATTTTGCACAGTGGTTCAATAGGCGCGGAAAGGGAATTTCTTGGACATTGACACAGGTGGTAGGTGGATCATACCACTGTGAGACCCATTACTGTACGAATATCTGTTCATCTCTCTCTACAGCTGTGGACTGTGCAGAACCTGGCCGTCAGTTGGCTACTGTCTTTCACTTAGTAGGTTCTGTGATCGATTTTGGGCTCGAAAAATAAGTTTTCACGACATTCCATAGTCCCACTTTTAGGATAGGGTTACAACACAGCACATTGAAATATTCCGTGGCCTTTCTTCCAGATTCTTCACAATTAATTATTCACAGTCATGTTCCTATGCGATATTACAGTTCAGAAACTTGATATACGATAGGCAAGAAGATGCTGCATGAGTTAAGTCAAGAATAAGCTATTTAAAACACTCGGAGGCAATTTTCTTTGAGAATATTACCAGTCCAAAATATTATCGCACAATAACACCGGTCCCATCCATATTCAGGTGCAACAGAGCTAGACATTATGTGCCATATTATTTTCTTGGTCAGTTTTGGGTAAAGCCAATCCAATTACAGGCATGATCGGTACTTTCTGATTTTATGCCAACACATCGTCCTTGGAGTTGTGGACATATAAAATAGTTCTGGAAAACTAGAGGTTCTTGTATCCAGTGCCACTAATAGTTATATACAGGGTGCTTATTCTATCTGATAACTACGTTCTGTCACTTCCTGCCACTACTCCTTGGCTTGTGTGGGCTGTTGGATGAGTGGAAATGTTAACAAGATAAATAAGTCAATGGGAACTGGCAATCGAAAGTTGTCAGATAAAATAATAACTCTACATAATAGGCTCCAACCTGTCGTTATGTATGTACCCAGTGGTTACAAACAAATGATAATAGTGTACGATACACCACAGTCGACATTGCAGCGTCTACCACTGCCCAAAAAAGGTTCACAACATACCTCAAGATTTCAGCACCAGTCAGTTGATACAGTAATGTTATGTTTATTACCTTAAAAATAATGTCGCCATATTTCATGAACTTTTCACTTTATTGAGGTTAGGCATCCAGGACCAAGTCTGCTTTATATACAAAAAACTTCACACATGTACAGAAATTTTCTGAATAGACTTTATGCTCTAAACTGTAACGATGTCCATAACTGCAGCAATGTTCAACTGAAATTGAACATGCTTAATGGTGTTGCTAACAGATGTGGCAGCAGTAGTAGTAGCAGCAGCAGCAGCAGCAGTTGTAGTAGAAGTAACAGTAGCAGCAGTAGTAGTAGTAGCAGCAGTTGTAGTAGAAGTAGTAGTAGCAGCAGCAGTAATAGTAGTACTAACTGTGTGACAGGAACTAAACTTATCAGAGGTCCTGTGGGAGACAAACCCCATCCACCATGTCTCTCACTGTTCTCTTTGCCATTAGAAGCACAGTGTTGATAAGATGACAGTTGCCACACTGAAGTACAGATGCAGTAAAGTAATGATGTGAATTCTGGAAGTGGAGGAACAGACAAGGTTCGTTGTCACAAGTACGACAGAATGGGAGAAAGGAGAACTATCATCATCATCATCACCACCACCACCACCACCATCATCTGTCACGAGTTAGGCCTTGACAGACTTGTTTCAGCCTCGTCTCATATTCTTTTCAAAGGTCTGCCAAGTTGTCTTCGTCCATTTGCTCTATAATTCAGCACAGCGGCATAAATGTTCCATCATCCCCTGCAGAAATGCTACAGAACACTCCAGTCCAGAGGCTAAAAAGTGGCAACCCCACCACTGTACTACCTAGCGGTAGGCAAGTAACTCACCCTAGGGAATAAAATATTACTTTCAAGCTTCGATGAACAGAACTTACACTACAAAAAATAGGTACAGTAGGTTGAGTCAAGTGTTTCTGTATCATAATTAAATAATTTCAAACCAATATGCTTCAGAAGTTTAGGCTAAGATATAGAAAGGCACTTCAAAAGGTAAGGTAACAAATACTCTCAAGCTGAGAATTGTATAGTGACTTTGATGCTCTCCATGAACAGTGTAACATTCCAAACACATGAGTGAGAACCATACAATGAGCTGTGGAACTGTGAGGTACTTTGGCATATGGCAAGCACACAGCTGTCAGTAGTCCTGTTGGTTGTGGACAAAACTGTACACACTACTCACCAAAATGCCTCATTCCTGGGTCACATCAGTTTAATCCATCTGTCCTCTCTAACAATAGCGTCTGCACGACACGCAGCGTCAACTGTAGCAGGCAAGGTTGGGATTTCAGGTCACTGCTTGTCATCAACATCTGTCCTGCCGTTGTCAAAAGCACTGCACCACATCTACATGATACACATGCAGTCCACACACATCCACCAAATGGCAATGAATTTTCACCAGTGTAACACTGTTTACACACAAAAATGGAAATGCTGCATTCTTCTGACATTTGACCATTTTTCCAACAGGCCTACCACTTTAAACTGACTGTACATGTAACATGATGCATTTAAGGTGCCCTCGCATGACCATATGATTATACAGATAAAATACATGCACTTGCTGTACAGTGAAATCCATAGTCAGATGATGTCACTTTACATCAGACATGCTGTTAACTTTCTTTTTCAGGCTTCCCTGTACTACAGTCCATACATAAAATAAAAAGTATTTTTGGGCCTAATCATCAACACTGCAGAAAACATCTTTTGTAACCACTTTCATAGTGAATTCAACTAAACCTGAAGGTCTTACTTATTTTGTAAGAACATGTGCTTTCACTTGGCGTGGTTGTCACATTTATTGCATATTGTAATTCTATTTGACTTTACTAAACACAGTTTCAAAGTTTCTGAGATTCACCTAGACTTATATGTCATGTCATTATCCACTTAGACAAGGACACAGTATCATTGCATAAATAATCATGAATTGGTGTTTATTCACACCATTTCTGTTTCAGATACTGTTACACCTAACGATCTATTGGTTAAAACAGAATGAATTTATCAAAAACACTCCCCCCCCCAATCAATGCCACAGAAATATCCAAACACACACACACATGCATCTGATGTATGTCATAGCAAACAGCACAATGTTACATTCAGGTGACCGTGCATCATGATACATTCTTATAATAAAACCAACTAGATGCACTAATTTCTCAAATTTATTTTTGGAATAAAACTCTACATGTTTCGGACAGTTCGTCTGTCCGTCATCAGGAGTGTTTCACTGTACACGCAGCAATGGTATATGAGTATATCATACAGGTTTGCTGACAACTTGTGAGCAGGATCCTGATCCTGCTCACAAGTTGTCAGCAAACCTGTATGACATATACCATTGCTGTGTGACAGTGAAACACTCCTGATGATGGACAGAGGAACTGTCTGAAACATGTAGAGTTTTATTCCAAAAATAAATTTGAGAAATTAGTGCATCTAGTTGGTTTTATTATATGAAAGCACAATGTTAATGCATCACCATATTAGCTGCTGTCATTGTCTATGACATGTTGAAACTGCTGTCTATGTGGACCCTGACAACAAACATGCAAGACCAAATAAACACCCCTGGCAAGTTTTGACAATCCAAACACGTGCTGGTGAATAAGAAAATACGTATTACATGTTATATATGAATGTTGTGGTTTGTAGCGATGATTTTTCAAAGGAACTCCAGGTGAAATTTTTGTTCAACGAATCCATTAAATGACCATATTCTGACATCTGGTGTTGAAAGACAGAGATGATCACTATCAAGTTTCAAATGTCTTTCAACTGCCTTCACACAATTCAGAAAGATATCACATATGATCCTCATACCCAATGTCACAGCATACAGAACCACATTATAGGGCCCTTTGGCCCAACTGACACAAATCACAATGTTATCCTTGTGCAGCCCTCACATCAACTGTAGGGCACATTTCAACAGATGTACCTCTTTATGTGGCCCTAAAATCCAATGTTACAGTATAAATGACCAGTAACAAACAGCTCTTTGTCTCAACTGACACAAACTGTGTAGGTGCCATTGTGTGGCTTCTCTAATGAATGCACGAAATGTCTCATTAGACAGTCCTCACATGCACAGTGTCATTGTCTCGAGCAGAAATATACAACCCTAAATGGCACAAATGACAAAGGCATCAGTATGTGGCCTGCCAAGCAAATATACGGAAACTGCCTTATTTGTAGGAAGGTCCACAGAAAGACTTGATGGTCTCAAAAATATTGTCTATCACCATCCTGGCTGGCTCAGTGAACTTCAGTGTGGGGCTGTGCATATCCTGCTGGTCTTCGAGCTCCTTCAGCACCTTCAATGCTTCTTCTGCAGATGGCAGCAACAGAAGCAGCACGTGCAAACAGTGATGAGGCAAAACAAGGTATAGAATCTATATTGTGCTGGTCAGAAAGTTGTTAATATTATAGTCTCCTAAGAGGAAATGCCATGCAGATTGGTACACATGCACCAAAACTTCAGACAAACCTTCTGCCTACATCTTCAGGTAGAAGCTGCAGGCTCTAAAAAATTATCACCTACCAACTGAATTACATGGCATAAAATGTACATTAAATCTAATCTCAACTTCATACACCAAACTGTTACTTAGACAGCCCTTAATGTATGTTCTTTTATTAGAGTGACAGACTAACTTTCACATCCACAAAACATAAGTTATGAATTTTTTAATACAAAATTTCCCTACATTTCAGTAATTAAACAGCCAACCAGACAAAGAAACACCACTTTGAATAACAGAATCTGAAGGCTCAAAATCTCAAATACTGAAGTTGCATTGAGTCCCCTGCAGTTCATCATTCACTATCATGAGCAATCATGTCTGAAAAATTCTTATTTGGATCATTTGGTGGGGCTCCTGCAATGCTGAGTTCTGTAACTTCTTCCGTATATTATCCTATATAAGGGGTGGTGAAATACAGAGTTATAAATAAATACACTATTACTACCATCCATTGAAAATATGGTAGGCTATATGTTGGCATCATCTCATGATATACACATGAGGCCATGAATGCAGAAAATTAAAACAGAGTTATCTAAAAAGTATATATAATTTTAGTTTAGTTTTTCTAGCATTCCTGGACCCCTGAACATGAGGTCACTATGATCCTTCAAAATGCTCTCAATCAATAACCCTGCTACTCTGCGTGACAACCCAAAAGACCTGAATCCTCAACACCGATGCTATAGAAACCTCAGACCTCACTGTCATTTGGTTAACTTTCATTCAAACAAGGCTACTTACAGGACACATTTCTATCACTATAGATTGATCTGAACTCACCTTCTTGTTTGCTGAAATTCATGACCTGAAGGTTGTCAGTAAGACCGTGAATAAAGACCTGATATTCCCCCTCTGCATTAGCCATGAGCAATCCAACATCTCTATCCTGATGAGCCAGTAGGTAGAGGAAGATCAGACCTCTGCCCAGCAGGTGCCTGATATCACGAAACAACCTGTCATCTAAACACAAGATAAACGTAAGGTAGCTACTTTCAAGCAACACTTCTCTCTTTCGTGATGTAGTGCTTAAAGCCTCCCGCCTCACATACTTCAGATCTCTGGTCCAAATCTCGACTCAGTGACAAGTTACCTACATTGTTTGTGAGAGTCATCAATTCATTCAGGAAAATGCTGGGATATGTTGAAATAGGCTTTAACCATTTCCTTCCACAACACCCTTGAATTCACTGTCATAATATCTGAAGGATACAGAGGAAAAAGAATAAGGAGAAATGATAATCAGAATTTGTGTATGGTTTACTCATGTCTACATTTTTCAAAGAAATAACAAATGCAATCTTCCTATGAAAATTGTGGATAATATAACACTTCAGTAGTCTGCACATAAGGTATACTGCACTGACATAACATTACTCTAACGACAAATTCAGTGTCCTACAGTGTAGCCAAGTACACGTTATCCTGTGCTGAATTAAGCCCTGTGCTACACAGACTCATGATGGGCGTGCACATACAACATCACGTGTTCTTAACCACATCAGTGGATGCAGCTCAGTTATCAGCTTCAGCCCTGATCACTTTATCTGTGGGGTAGGACCCACCAGCATCCAGCAGACAGAAGCCTGGGTGAATCCCAGATCCAGTCTTGATGCTGTGAAGAAAAGAAAAATTTCTTTCCTCCGCCTGGAACTGAACCCCGATTCCTCGGTAGTCCATCCCACACCTTACACACTGGGCAATTCCATGATCTTCTTTTCCCTTATACCCTTAATTTACAATGTGATGTTACATTATCAACACAGTCAATAAGACAGACCAAGGACATACCACAACTCACCTTGGAAGTTGCTCTTTCTGATATGCAAGTAGCAGAGATGAAGCAGCATGATGGCAGCCTCTATGATGCGGGCTCTGCATTGGCAGTCACATTGCTCCACCTCAGAGTCATTGGAGCCAATCCAGTTGGGCCCCTTTTCCTGCTGACTTGACACACACACCAACCATTTGATAACATTGCTTGCCAGTACCACATACTGATTGATAGTGGCGCGCTGAACAAGCAGCATCCAGCATAACAGTGCTATCATGCACGAGTCTGAAACAAACATTCAGAACTGCAAGTATCAACACCTACCACAAACCATTAAGTTTTTTTTTTTTTAATTCTTATAATAAAACCAACTAGATGCACTAATTTCTCAAATTTATTTTTGGAATAAAACTCTACATGTTTCAGACAGTTCCTGTGTCCATCATCAGGAGTTTTGCACTGTATGCACATTGGTAAATGTGACACAGGTTTGCTGTGTGTAAAGTGAAAAACTGCTGATGATGGACAGAGGAACTGGCCAAAACATGTAGAGTTTTATACCAAAAATAAATTTGAGAAATTAGTGCATTTAGTTGGTTTTATTATAAGAATGTATCACGATGCACGGTCACCCGAATGTCAATTTTTTTTATTTTTTAAATCCCTTCATATTACCAGATCCTTTAATTTTCTCATATTGTAAGAAAATAATAATTTATATAAACTATGTGTAATGGCAGCTCCCTTCATATGTACAATACAAATTTAAAGACTGCCAACAAAATGGACTACAGTCCTTCTTGAGAAGCTGAGACACACTCAAATAGTCAAGAATTTCCTCACATCACATTGAACATGAAGGAACATTGCAACATGCACAACAGCCTGCACATATGTGATTAAAATGGCATTACTGCAGCTAAACTTACCTCTGCTAAAGTATTCAACTTCCTCATTAGAACCAAGATCATACCGGGGTTTGCCTGCAATGTGGAAGAATACAGACTGACTGGGTTTGAACACACTGGCAATTAACTCTCTCATGTCAAGAATATCTAAAGACTGAGTTCCTACATCACACACAACACACTGCATTTCCATTACACAAACCAAGTAAGTGGAAACTGTTGTGTATTTAAAGAATAATACATGAAGCATATACAGTTTTTGGTAAAATGTAGAGAGCTGAACGTTAAAGTAGCTGGTACATACTTCCCCATATTCTTTAAAGGGTTAAACGAATGTCGTGCAAAGTCGAATATTCTTGTTATTCGGCCTCAAACAACAAAAACCTTTACACATGAATATTATTCTTTTCATAACATATTAGAGCACATGATTACTATACATACACCACACACTTTGACGTTAAAAAGACCGCATGTGCAGACCACAACTGTCTGTGACCTAATATCAGCAACTAAACCAGCTGGCAGGTTTTCATGAAATTCAGATGAATCCTTTACAGGATGGTGTCAGGCAAGCACAAGTTTCATGTCCAGCTGATAAGACACACTTTTTTTAAAGGCATTAATGAATTTGAATCCACACTTTCCAGATTTCTTGAAAAATTTTTGGTGAAATTCAGAGACATGGTACAGCATATGGTAGCATCAAACCAACTTTAAAATTAACTAATAATGGGGGTAATATCAGTCAACAAGGCAATCCATGCCTCACCATTACTTCAGTAGCATTTAGTGATGTGGGCATTCCCAATGCATGCAGCAATGAACAAGTTAACATTACTATGATGCTATTAAAAGTTCGGTCTCTACCTGCCTGGGAAGATGACTGAATCCTTTACTAAGAATGAATTATTCATGACACAGATCCTGGTACAGGCAGAGATACATCAAAGGCCTTTCAACTTGCATACAAACTGTATAATAATACAGTAATTACAAGATACAGATTAAAAAAAAATTACCTTTCACAAAATACACTACTCCAATTGTACCACCAAGATATGGAGATGGACCTGAGAACAAATAAAAACATATAAGATATGATGGTTGTTCAATAAGTAAGGCTCTCTTGATAATAAAATCTACATGAAACAACATAACACAGTTAAATGTGGCTCACTTACTCCATTTAAGTATCATAATTATTCAACATGAAACCTGTGCACATTGATACATTTTCCCTATTGTGGAATGCATTTAAGAATTCTATCACAGGGGACATATGGCTCTTGCATTCACAACGACTCATGAACAGCAATTTATTCTTTCTCATCATTGTACAGTTGGCGACTTCCCAAGTGTTGCTTCAGTGGCCCATGGTCAGGTCCACAGGGTGGATGGTCTAGAAGGTGCCAGTGAAATGAATGCAACAATTCTTGTGTCCAGTGCAGACTCTGTGGAGTTGCACTGTCATGCCACAGAATTACACACTGCAACAGATGTCCACATCTCTCCTTGCAAATATCCTCACGCAGCTGTAACAGCACATCACAGTCGGCGTTCACAATGGTTTGTGGACCGGACCATGAATTCAGCTGGAATGACTCCTGCATCCCAGACTATAGCTGTCATAGCTTTCTCAGCAGAGTGACACACTTTGAATTTTTGACTTTTGGGAGAAACTGGGTGTTTCTGCTGCATTCCAGCTCATTTTATTTGAATGAAATGGCACATCCATGTTGCATCATCTATCACTATGGATTCTAGGAACTTGCTTTCTTCTTCTGTAAGCCACTGATAATATGAGAGAGCAATCTCCAAATGTCAATTTTGTGTTCTTCTGTCAGACATCTTGGTACCCAGTGTGCACAAATATTCTGCACTATTCCAGGTCTACACAGACAATATTGTGCACAGTTCCAACCAACAGCTCCAGTGCAGTGAATAAATATCAAATTGTGACCTGTCAATTGTCAGGAATCATTTCCTCTACTCCTGCTACATTCACATCCTTCCATGATGTGTTTAGTTGACAGATGGCATGGTTGTCCGTCTGACAATTAACAAACTCTCTGTGCCAATTTCTAACATTCCGCACTGTTATCATGCTTCCACTACATACCTATACAAACTGCTGGTGAATTTCAGTAATTATCTGCTGCCCATTAAAACCTAAATGTCCTTCAAAATTCTTCACGTGACCAAGCTTCAAATACCATTGGCACTGCACAAGAACTTGTCCCTTGACTGGACTCATGCACGCCATCTGTTAAATGTTATCCCTAATATACAAGTGCTACAACCTATCAAAAAATGATAAGCTTCATTAACACAAAAGTTACAGGCTGGGGAACTGTACTTACCAAACATGCCTCACAATAATGGTTTCTGATATACAAGATTTGACAATCTTGTGGCAGCTTAAGTATCAAGCACGTGATGTTCTACATGTTTCAGTTTGCATGAACCATCATCAGTTACTTCTTGTTACAACAATTTAAAAACGCAGGTACATTTGAACTTGCAACAATCCTGTTAGTGAGATCTCACCAAATTTGGCTAATTATTAAAATAATAAATATACATCACATTTATACACTAAAATATCCAAATTATGATGTAACTAAAAATAAAACAGAAGTAAAAACAATTTATATTCTTTTCAGTCTAAACGGACGTGCTGGTTCTAATAAGATCCTTCCTACTATTGTGCCTTGATTTGTTTTTTTTTTTTTTCCAGCTCCTGCTTGTGCTTTTTGATGTAAATTATAAAATGTACTTTTTCACTCTTTGTTTTTATTTTGTTCTTATATGTTTTCAAATAACAATAAAAATAAACTGTCCCCAAAAAGAAGTACATCGTATAATTTATGTCAAAAAATATGTAGAGGAGTTGTGGGAAAGAAACAAACAAAACAAGACACAAAGGGAGGACTGACCTTATTTGAACAAGCAAATCTGTTTAGAACAAGAAGAATATGAAGAGTATTACTTATATTTTATATATTATATACTTATATTTTATTTTATGAAATGCGGGGAATTTCTTGACTAGCTGCAAACCAGTTAGCTTCTCAGAAAGGACTCTGCACTATAGAGTAAGTAAGTAAGTACACCATAATTTGAATATTTTAGCCTATAAACATGATGCACAGTTCATATTGTAATAACTAGCCAAATTTAGTGAGATCTCAGTAACAGTACTGTCGCATGCTCAAATGTACCTATGTTTTTAAATTGTTGTAAAAAGCAACACCAGATGATGTTCATGCTAACAAAAATATGCAGTACTGTGTGATATGACATTGAAGTGTTGTGATGGGTGGCACATTTTTGTTTGTTGATGGTACAGAAAAACACAATGGGATGAATCAGAATAAAAAAAAAGAGTGGGATACCACTTACCTGTGCCACGACACAGTGTTGCCATCATGCTGCGATACTTGCCAAGTGAGAAGAGGAGGTCAGTGAGTTCCATCAACACATTCACAGATGGACGGCATAATATCAGATCTCGCACTATCCTTGCCAAAAGTGGACACCTTCAATACAAGAGTTCTGAGATAATCAGTACAGTGTACAATAATCCCCCAAAAATCTACAGGGTCTCTATTTTAACATGACCCTAAGTACAGTGGATTTATTGCTCAGACAGCCTGCATCTGCCGTAATATTCCATGACATCAGCAGTGCTCAGGGCAACAGTAAAAGAGAGGCACTGTACAGTAAATATTATGCTGTTTTATCAGATTATCAGCACTCTGTTGGAACCAATAATAAACACTGAAATAAAATTACATCACAAGAATGAAAACTGTTGTTACATGGTTACAAGCAGAAACAGAATAAAAAATATGTTTCACATTTATTGCTGTTTTTTCCATACAACAGGAGGCATAATTCAGTGGATATAATGACTAGGCTGGACGATTAGGAAATTGGAATTTTATTCCTGGATGTGGCAGAGATTTGCCCCTGGGCTGATCCAGCTTCATATCCATAGGTAAACTGGTCATATGCTTGGAGATAAATAATCCAAGAGTGAAGCTGACTGCTTACTTCCATATAGTGCCAAGGTTAGGAATGCTGGGAGTTATACCTCCACTATCCACATATCATAGGATGGTGCTTAGTTAAGAATACGTGCAACTTTACTATCACCTCTTCATTTATTTAATGATAGTCTAACACCTACAATACACTAGCAGCAACCCCCCCTCCCCCCCAAAAAAACAATGTTCACACAAGGTAGGGCTATTAAAGAAAGTACAAAACTGCTGCCACCTGATATCCCTTTATACAGGGTCCGCCAGCGAATCGGACAATTTTTTAAGTGTTAAAAAAAATGAAAAGTATTGGATATCATGATACAGTTACATTTATAAGGAAGTACATACTTTAGCATTTGTAGAAATAAATGAATCAGTGGTATTGAAACATAACACAGAACATTAAAAAAAAACATAACACGTCATTCCACTCGAAATATTACATCCTCAAGATGCCCTCCATTACGCTGCTAACACTCAGCAAGCCGATCGTGAACACTACTCATGGCCCTATGTAACACGTCGACCAGGATTCTTGAAATCTCTTCCT
>Ga0123352_10009237_pt1 | contig 15412 bp, 11 predicted proteins | sample TergutLab28metaG_FD_89700 | JGI IMG/M metagenome (GOLD analysis project Ga0123352, IMG submission 89700) | Labiotermes labralis P1 segment gut microbial communities from Petit-Saut dam, French Guiana - Lab288 P1 | ecosystem: Host-associated > Arthropoda: Insects > Digestive system > Gut ... | reverse complement strand
CAAGGGATCCATCATCAGGGAGCTCTATACAGTGCTTGGCTAAAATTACAGTAATGGTTCTATCGTGTCCGTTGATATGGACGTAGTCGGTGTTATGGCAGCATATTTGCCCGTGGTGCTTGTGTGTACTGCACAGTCTAGAGAGGCACTCTAGACTGTTCAGTACACACATGTTGCCATATGCTGCCATAACACCGACTACGTCCATATCAACGGACATGATAGAACCATTACTGTAATTTTAGCCAAGCACTGTACAGAGCTCCCTGATGACGGATCCCTAATTGTATCTATGAACTATATATTTGTGCATTTGTTGGATAATAAAGTGTTTTGATCTCTGTACTTGTTCTCTCGAACTGCCTGTTGATCCCAGGATCTGTCTGCAAGGAGAGCAAAAACCAGACGTTTTCCGAAATCGATATTGTTTTACAACATTTACACTTTTCATGATACAGAATTTTCCTTTATTTGAAGAGAAGCTGTCATAATTCTGTCACCATGGTGGAGCGATTTTCGACAGTGGAGAATGGATACTACGGCTTGTCTTAGCAGTTCTTTCACAGAACGTACCCGAGCGATCACAACATGCCAGCACGTCCTGAGGAGTTAATCCGAAATAGTCGGGGAATTAAATACGAATCTCTATCACGAAGCTGATGTTGAAGAGTATTAGGCATGCCTACGTCGTAAATTATTCTGAGAGGTACCGAGGTAAAAAGACTGCAATTCCAAGTTTTCAGTATGCATTCACATTTTTTTTCCTCGGACGGTGTTGTGTACGGGAACCCAAGGCTTGTTCTTTACCTATGCCTGGCACGATATATTTATTTAGTTTCAAATAAACACCGTTGACAGTGAGACTACAATATACAACAACAATACATTCTTTCTGTTCCGATTTTGTCAAATTCCTCAATATTTATTGTAATGCAATTTCCATCTCAAGAACAGTTTTACGATTTTATGCATACAACGCGTGACTGTGTAATTAAGTTTCTTTATTTTATTCACCCTAATAAATTTATCCAAATGGAGAGTTAAATCGTCTCTTCAGATATGTGAAGGTGTATGGATGACATGATACACCGCACACTGTTATTTTTGGAGGGTTTATCTTCAGACTGTGCCAGTATTTCAAAATACATGATCTTACATGGTAGGATCATCTGATTGAGTGCAAGGATTTGGAGGGAAGCGGTCGTGGCTTAATGGAAATAACAACTAGGAAGAACACACCGTAAATATCAACACATTACGTTTACTGTAAGCTAAACAGAGATTATTTCACCTTCTATTCTACAGGTAAATCCACGCATAATGAGTGCCCGACATAAACATTTAATGGTGTCAGTGAGTTTTAGTTCACGAATTACGACTGTATATCATAAAAATTCTCATCAAAATGCCATTAATCTAATATTTACCGCCTCGCTAATAAAGCTGAGTGTTCATATTAGAACTTATCTTCAGTGACACAGCCTTGTGGCTTCGTCTGAAGGCGTAAAATGTTAAGGCACTCCGACTGTTGATGCTTCCAGTCCATTTACATCCAGTGTTAATGGATGGCTTCTAATGTTATGGAATTATAAGTCCCACCATTTCCAATGACTGCTGATAAAAGATTTTCCCATGTGGGTAAGAAAGTAATACATCAATTTAATATGAGCGTCCGTTCATCATCGTACAGCATGGCATAAAAAATCTCCCCCATGAAACATTTGCCTTTTCTCACGGGACAAAGTGAAATGTCAGGTGAACCCTCGATCATCACCAAATGTCAATCGTGCCCTCAATATTACAAGGGGATACAGTCTCCAGCGTAGTGTGATACAGAAGGGGAGAGCATGTCCACATATTAACATGCTTTTTACTTCTACTGGAGTATCGTCTGACAGTCTGGTTAGGACTGTTTGAATTTTAATTGCACATTTAAATAAATTAATGAATAAATATTGTAGAAATCGCTATCTTACCAACAAAATTATCGTATAAAGCAACTTTTCCAGTAAATGCAATTATAATCTTTCATCAACAGAAAGAAGAAAATGTTATGGTTATCAAGTGACTTTGCCTAAGCAATTAGGTAACATAGCATGTTACGTAACACTAGACGTTTAAAGCGAATTAATATTACGGAATAAGAGAGAAGCTGTAGTCGTCCGTCGCACGTGAGCTTATAAAATTTTATCATCTTTAATCTGGTATAAACGTTTTTATTTACTAGTTTATTCTTGGACCGAATATGAATGGGGAAATAACATGAATAAAAGTCAGTGGTTTCTGTTTCCTTACCAGTAGGAAGGCAAGATCGTTCCAGGTAAAATAAGGGGCATTACTTTACCGATCGACGTTCCTTGAGACAATTATTTCGTGAACTAAGCCTATTTTCAATGACGCCCTGTCAGACTAGCTCTCACGTATTCTATATTTGTAAATTACTACACAATGTGCAGAAAAATAAATAACTTGGGCGTCCGCTCCTTCGACGAGATTAGCTGCCAGGACCATAAAATAACGGGCCGATACTAAGGTAGTGGAACAAAGTCCCATGAAATGGTCACTTTCACATCTCGCTTGAGCTGTGATATTTCTCCTTTCAGCGTATTTCCCTCCATACCCCGTTCCGTGAACACCAGTTTTGGAAGTGATAACCACACCATAATCTTTTCTAGAAACAAGAGCTTTGAACATGCACGGACTGGCGAAAAGTGTGTGAACAGTAAGCAGCGGATTCCTCCAGCTCCGACATCTTCGCCATTAATTGGACTTCGTTCTGCAGCCGCATCGTACCTGTGCTCGTAAAATTTCCTTATCGAATGGCACGCTACAGAATTACACGGAAAGTGCCGGAGTGACGATATATCTTCAATACATTTCATGGAAAGCAATTTTTAGAGAGAGAAAAGGAGACAGGCTGCAAGAGAAAGAGAGCAACCTTACGATCAAGAGTTATCGGATTTCCTTTTTGTATTATTTCCAGTGTTAAGCTGTTTCGCGTGTATCTGCCCTTGAATTCATGGCAAGGCTTTTTATGTCTCGTGAAGTAAACCAATGAACAGAAAGCTATCATTGACTATACGATGTTTCGCCTTTCAATTATTGTCTGAATTGAACCGCCGGGATTCTTGTACAAGATCTAAGAAACGGGAAATATACACGTAAAGTCAAAATGACGTTACTATTTCAATAAGAACATCGTACAAACATACAGAAATATAAATCCAGTACCATCTTTTTGCCTGTACCAGACAATCTCTTGAATATTCAGCGCAACAGTTGCAATAGTGTTTAATGATAATCGAGATCACTGCAATACAGAAGCAATCACGATTGAGAATTGCAAACAAAATAGCTGTCAAATTCTGTGACTATATTAGTGTTGGCTTGGTTAATGTCTATTGTGTGACAGATTGCTTCATTTTCTTTAAACACAAGAAGACTGCCTCGAGCTGGACAACATTCACCATCTGCATTGACTCATCACTTATTCGCCATTCATGACATTCCATTTCTTTCGATAAGATGTGAACACAGAAATAAACACAGACTTATTCCGTTTAGAATCTGTCCTGGCACTAACGAATATATGCAGTTCCTCTTTTCCGGCACCAACAAAAGTTTGACGAGTGTAATGCTGACTGGTCGATGCTGAGTTTCAAGCAAATGATAATTATTCAAACCATACTTTTACCACAGCCGTTCTTAACCTAGGGTCAACGGACCCGTTTTCCGCAAACTTGAATGGTCAAAAATTGTAATTATTTGCATTAACCTCTAACTAAACTTTTGTTTGTTATTGAACAATTAATGCAGGCAAAGAAGTAATTTATGAGCTCTAGACTCCAGAAATATTTGTTAAATTCAACAAATCTCAATATCAAAATTATTATAACTCAAGAATGGGAAATAAGTATACATTTGATTGTGTGAAGTAACTTTATTCTCCGAAAATTGTAATGGATAAGTGACAATAATTTTTCCTGAGAGGGATTCCGAAGGTTTCACCAGAATCTCAAAGACGTCCATGGCACAAAAAGATGTTTAAAAACCCTTGCTCTAGAAACAGTCAAAGAAAACTTCGACAACAGCGCTTCTTACCTCCAGAGAAATTTGAACGTGATACTTATCCAGAGAACGATCTCGCGTACTATAAGGGAGAGGTATCAGTGCAGTACACACACACACACACACTGTACTATATATGGGAATGGTATTATATTTATCCTAAATTTAAGACAGATCTCAAAGAACATATAAAAATTCTTTTGCGCCGTGAGATGGGAGAACGTCTTGACTGCAAATAAAAGCAGGAAAAGGAAATGAACCACTTGACTGAGACAAGCAACGAACAGCGAAGATAAAGATTTTTCACTTACGGTTTACACTTATGTGAAAAAAGGACAAGTCGCCATTTTTAAGGACAGAAATAGACAGTGGGAAAGAAGTGCTGAAGAACCATGACTGCAGGATTCACATCATGCAACGCTGCGAACAGTGGTATTCGCCTGCGTCTGTCACATTCGCATGTATGGTCATGAGATAAAACGGAATAAATGGTGGCGCAGAAATAGAACACAGTAATTTGTTCCAAATTTGATATTTAACTGTAAGTTTGGGGGAATTCTTCAATCCTTCTATTTTATGGCCTCAAGAATAATGTTCTGTACGCTGCTCACTTGGCGAAGACAATTATCTCCGTTAAGAATACCGTTTTACAACTACTTTTGACAAAGCACAATTTAGCGTCTAGTGGATATCGGTGTAAGCATTACAATAATGCGAAGGTTAAGGTGAACTTCACCCAATAATCTGCCATGAAGATATACAGCGGATTAGAGGTATAGCTCTACTCTTTCTTTAACCTCGGTGCTAAGGGGGGCGAGTGGCTAAATCCGAGCCCCGGTGGCTCTACCCCAGGAATGACCAGGTACTTATTAAACAGGAAGATGCGTGAGCCCCAGGGTCGGTCCAGACGGGCGCGGAAGATCTCGCCCACAGCGGGATTTGATCCCCGGACTCTCCAGCCCGTAGTAAGCCGCTGTACACTAGGATATCCCGGGATTGTGAAGCCATATTCGTTTCTTTGTATAAAAATATTCACCACGCAGAAGTACACGTGTTTTTCGATTTACATCTTCATACATCTCCATGTAACAGCAGACACCCGCACGGAATTACATTTACACAAGTCGCAGTATATATCTCTCTTTCATACCGTATATATATGATGAGCGAAACAGATTACATAGTGGTAATAAAATGTAATTAGAAAACTTTTTCTTAACTGCATTTCAACATTGGAATCAGATTATGTAATACACTTATCCCTCGATACTCCTGCACAAAGGAAGAGAATGACAGTAGTAATTGCAATAAATTGGAACAGGACGTCAAACACAGACATTAGGAAGTATCTTATTTTCTGGATAATTCAAATATTCTTTGTACCCTTAGCCTTTCGATCTGAAAAAAACTATTCCTCAGTAATTACATAAAAATATTCTCTGTGATACTTCTTTTTTATTCCAGCGCGTACAAAATGTCGGAAGCTAGGTCGACCTCCGCACAACTTAAAAAATTCCTAAGTATATCATTAAAAAATTATGCTACTTAAGCTAACTTTTCTATAGTCAAAACACAAACAACTTTCCTGTCTACAAGCGAACATCTGTTATCCCTACAAAAACAAGTATAAATTTCAAGTGACTGACATATGATTGATTTGTAGTCTACAATCACAAAATATAATACATACGCTACTCAGAACTATAAAATTCATACACAGGTTGGACACAGAATATAATAGTTTAAGCATCATGAAAAATTCCGTTTTGAGTGCTGAAGACGTCAAATTCAAAAGTATATGTGTACGTCTGAAAGGGCAAACTGACTCTTATGAAGCAAGCACTGACAGTCTAATAATCGGCTCCCCATATATCGTGAAGACAGAAGGTTAATTACCGTGTTCAAAGAGCTTGCCATTTGTTCCTGCCTGAGAAGGATAAATTGAGACCACACACACACTCTCTCTCTCTCTTCCGCACACACGCACGCGCGCGCGCGCACACACACACACACACACACACACACACACACACACACACATGCACATATGTGTATGCAAGTATACATCTCTACGAAATAATTACATTATGTTAACACAAGTATGGAAATGATGTGGATCCATTGGGTTAAGTTCAGCTACTTCAGACTCAGAATTCTGAAGTTCAGTGTGGGTGTTACTCATTCCGTTATCTGCCTTACGACAGGTCCACAGCCTCTTGCAAAGCGATTTCTTTCCAGAGTGCGATGCAGCTCTTCCAATTTCAATTTTCAGTATCATCTCTTACCTCAAAGTCATCCAGTAGCTGCTTATGTCTTCTTCCATATCTTCTCGTCACTTCTATCCTTCCCTCAATCTCTCCATCAATAACGTGTTTGAAAAGGCAGTTCCTACGCACGATGTGACCAATCCAGTTAGCCTTCCCTTCATTTTACTGTTTCTAGGATATTCCTGTCCTCCTTGACACTTCGTAACACTTCTTCACTTCTCGCATGATCGGCCCCACTAATCTTGTACATTTGCTGCTGTCCTTACACATTTAGGCCTACATTTTTACTCGCCTTTATACATTTTATGAGGTATTTGAGGGAAGCTAGGTGTCGTATATTTTGCCCATAACATATGAGATTCTGTTCTTTAAGGATGTGACGCCAAGTGCTCTTATACCTGATTAACCGACATTCCGTATGTACATTCGTGCTTCCATTTACAAGCTGTATGAAGACGAAGGCAGCAAATAATTCCCAGACGTTGAAAACCTTCTACCAAAATATGTAGACCAATTTCTAACATTACCCGCCATGAAACCTCAAATCCCATACAGGTCTATTCATTAACTGGCTGCAGAACTTAGCTTATGTCAATTTTTAAAGTTTGTCTTACTCCGATTTTAGCACAATCTATATTTTCTGTGTTTCGTACGACAGACTCTCATGATACGCCTACACTGTGCCGTGTTACAATATCAGCAAAATACAAATGAGCCAGAAATATCGCACCTCAAAATTATAGCTCCCGTCACACTGAAATACGAACATACATAATTCATACGTCACAATCGTCAGTGCGCGTATGCACTTCACTCTGTATTTGCTTAGGAGTTCGTAACACTGAGAATGAGGGCATAATATCATCACTTCAAGGGAACAATGTACTGCATAACAATATACATAATATCACTTCAAGGGAGCAATGTACAACACAACAATGTGCATAATAATGTTACTTCAAGGGAACATTGTAAAGCAAAATAATATGCATAATAATACCACCTTAAGGGAACATATTAAAGCAAAACTAAATGCATTATCATATCACTTCAAGGGAACACTTTACGGCAAAATAATATGCATAATAATATCACTTCAAGGGAACACTATAAAGCAAAATAATATGCATACACATATCATATCACTTCAAGGGAACACTTTACGGCAAACTAATATGCATAATAATATTACTTCAAGGGAACACTATAAAGCAAAATAATATGCATACACATATCATATCACTTCAAGGGCACACATTAGGCCTACATCAAAACAATCATATTCACTTTCTGCGTGTTCTTGTGATCACTCACAATTATCAGTTCAGTGCTAGAAGACTTAATGAACGGTGCCTGTAAGGGAAACAGCAAGTACGAAGACGCAAACACCGAAGCTACAGCATGTAAATATGCGTGGATGCACATACAGGTATATGCATATAGACACATACACAACTCATGCGTACGGATGTGCGTGCATGCGTGCATACACAGTAATAATGAAGCCATTCCATGTTCCATGCTGTTAGTTTCCGGTTTAGAAATACGGGTTCCCGGGTTCATTCCCAGGCAAATCAACGTGGGATTTGTAGTGGACAAAGTGGCACTGTTACAGGTTTTTTTCCCGAGTATTTGGAAGCTTCTGTATCAGTATAATTCTACTGAAACTCCATACCACAATTAGCTACCTATAACCGAAGCTACATGATCTCATTCATTGACAGGGTCCTTAAATAACCCACTTAAATTAGTAATGGTATGCAGATTCTTGCGTTTAGCTTTACGACATGATTTGAAAAAAGTTTGAATTGTGATTGAAGGCAAAACATTTTGAGTTAGAGAAAATAACTAACGGTTTCAGTGCTGCAGTCTTAAAATACATGAAATAAACACCGACCAGCTCCGACAGATTTCCATAGGGCTAGCAAAGCACGTGAGGTAAAGGTAAAGTGTTCCCGTTACAGGCCCGGTGTGGCCCAGAGGGTGGGTAGAGGTTTAGTTCTACTCTTCCATGACCACGGCACTAGAAGGGGGTGAGTGGTCAGCAGCACGTCCCGGCCGCACTTTACCCCCGGGAAAGACACGGTACCCATTTTACAGGAGGCTGGGTGGGCCCCAGGGCCGGTCTGGACGGGCGGAAAATCTCGTCCCCACCGAGATTGGATCCCGGACCGTCCAGCCCGTACTCAGTCGCCATACCGACTGAGCTACCGGGCCCACAGCAAAGCACGTACTAGAACAAATTATTTATTAGGACTCTCTAATAATGAATAACGAAAGTTAATTTTTAATAAGCAGACACAAAATTTATTTTAATCTTCATACAAAGAAAACTATATCCTTTTGTGGACTTACAGTATCATTTTTGTAGAAAACTGCTGAAAGTAACAAAAGGGACTCATTACTGGCCCTCTCTAGAGGCTGTTATTGTCAACCGCTTTACCCAAAAAGAAAGTTCTCAACACATGAGGTGAAGAGAGAGAAGCCAACAAGATGCACCTAATCTGATGTTTATTATAAAACTTCTATCTCAACATGTTTCGGGCATCATTATTCCCATCGTCAGGAGAACAAGACCATGTACTACCGCATATGGTGTTCTGCACTGGTTGTGCTGGCTGTTGTTGTGTGGAGCTGGGTCGTAAGCACACAGTGCACTGTTTGAAATTTACTGTTTGTTCTCCTGATGATGGGCATAATGATGCCAGAAATATGTTGAGATATAAGTTTGATAATAAACATCTGATTAGTTGCATCTTGTTGGTTTCTCTCTCTTCACCCTACGTTCATGATGCACGGTCACAAGAGCCTAAAATTCTCAACACATTTTCATTACCCTGAACAATTAACACAAATATAATATACTACAGAAGCCTTTGGGAAAAGTACCGAACTTTAGGTCTCCTTCTATCAAAAAGTATAAGTTTGCTTGTATCAAGGGAACACGCCGTTACGGACTATTAAACCAACGCCACATTCAGACAGAGGGCTGACTGAAGAAGACAAGGCACAGCTACTTTCTGGCCTGAAGTTACTTCCCTGAAATCGTGTGTCTGTAATCCTGGACGATAAAACTCAATATTTTTGTGCCATAAGTTTGACATTAAGTCCTACTTGTGGTCATAATAATCCCAGTGCACGGGTGCTTAATGAATAATTAACAGTATCCTCGCACGAAAACCGTAATTAGCATCCTGCAACATGTGTAAGCTATTAGCAGTTTGTTACCCTGTCACTCTTTTATGATTGATGAGATAGAATACATGACGTATGAATCAAGATGGACCGATAATGCAGAGCATTACACTTTAGCTTAAACACCTGTATCCTGTTGTACTGTAGATTTAATTGTACTTTATTTATTCTACTTATTTAATAAACTAATCATTTCCATACACTATTCCGGAACATATCACTAAAATATCACAATTTCCCTATCGCACTTGCAAGAACAAGAAAAAAAATCCGTTGAAATCTTTGAAGACTGAAATTCATGTAACGTAAGCGTAAGTACTGAGCTCATAAGTCATTAATAACGAACCCCTACTTAATTATCAAAACAACCGTTAACGCTGCTAAGGGAATAATCGATGTTTAACACAAAACTCATACAAAACTCATAGGATTATTTATATTTATTCCGACAAAATGCAGAAAGTTTTCATATATAACAGCAGATTATACATGAAGATGTCACTGAACTTCAAACAGTTAAACAATACCGAGGAGTTAAAATATAAACCAGTCAAAAGGTAAAAGCAATCATTTTATGCTGGAAAATGGTTAGAGGTTTTTGTGTCTAGAAGTATATGATTATACATGATGATCATGTGAATGAATGCACATGTGGGAAGAGCCATGTATTAGCCAATGGAAACAATCGTGAGGTTACTCAATATACTATTTTAAATATTTTATATAAAGTGAAAATATGAACATGTAATGGGAATATGGTGCCAGTTCGTCTTTCTTTCTCTCTTTTCACGTACATTTCCTAAAAGTAACTGCCACATTTTCATCACACTTCGTATTCAACAAATACGTCACTGGTTGTGGAGCCTTCCTCCAGGAAAATGACTGAATCCCAGCTTATATAGTAGAATATTGGGTGTTTCACTCTAATTGTTTCTGGGTTCGCTATCGCACTCAAATTCCCATAAACTACGCAAATGCACAGACGTTCATAATGACTGGAGTAAATCCTGCTGTTGAATCATTCGTCCATATGGAACCGAGTATGGGTAATCAGTTTCTACGGAACTGCCGTGTGCCATCGTTTAAAATACATACGTGTACATTACACGCACGCATAAACACGTACATCTATTCTCTCAACACGTACACGCATACGTTCAGAACGCTCGTGGCTCGTGTTATCAACATACGAAGTAACACTTTTACCCTATCAGTGTTTATCGTGTAGTGAATTTAATGAAACCGTTTTGAAGCTTATCATTTTTTTCTCCAGACCGTCAATGCAATTGTAATGCCTCCCGATTTGGTACTCCGACCTAACTGCACCTGCCTCGTGAAGACACTATAATTTAAAGGGGCGCGGCTATTAACGTCAGCGCCGAAGTCACTGATTTCTATGCTGCCACCAGCCAGATTCCGACCAAATTTAGACGGTCGGGAATCTGACAAACTGCTCTACCACACAACAAAGTAAAATACAAAATGCTCTCATTTATATTTCTCAGTTAACTTATCTAATACTCCAGGGACATCAATAAGTGGTCAACAGTGAGTCAATTATGTCAGTAGAATTTAGTAATTAACCCAAAAAAATTTCATATTAAAGTAAAAATAAAAATATACAAACAACCACAATTTACACAATCACAATGTAACAAATAAAAAGTTTGAATTTAGTATTTGACCCAAATACTCGTCTTCCCTGCCTCTATACAGGCCAATATACACCCGAAATTTAGAATAAATTTCAAAATAATTTTCTTAAATAGTTGTTTGCCGAAATTGCTCAACTCGCGTAAATTAACTCAAAACGGTTTTCTAACACGTCCAACACAGCTCACCTTGGATACTCAGCAGCAGTCTGTGTCTCGTACACATAATACAAATTCTTCTTCAGCGTAGAAGTCAGAACAATACTTCGCGTTGACCAAACACGTAAGTATAACCAAAATTTCCACAAGAATGAGGGCGTTTGCCTGGTTACAGTGGACTATATAGAGTAGGGCCGCTGACACATCTAAAAGTGTACGTATTCTTCAGTGCATTACACTGTTTGCCACGGGGGAGTTCACTGAAAGTTCATAGACTCCGCTACTTTACGGAAAAAGGGAAATCAATGTCTGAGCTGCACATATCTGTAAGTGCAGTGCACTGCTCTTGTCAGCATTCGAAACCTTGTCGCTTCTGTGCGCGACTGACTTCCCAACTCAAATTTATAAGTACGTTGTTCATTTATTACACAATAATTTTTAAGAATTTTCTATGCATAAGGGAGTATATTAAACTTCGAAATTTTTGTTCCGTGCTGAGACAGTCCGATACCGGTGCCTGTACTTCACAGTAAGACTGCGTTTGCACCTGAGTGTTCTTCCCTATCACTCTGTATACTTCTACCAATAGGAATGTGCAAAATAAAACAAACGGGAGCACAGAATACAGTAAAGGAAATAAAACAGTGCAAGGAAAACTGGCTACAACAAGTAAAGAGGATGGACACAAGTAGAATACCAAAACAAGCATTTCAATATCAACCAAAAGGACGAAGGAACATAGGACTTCCGAGGAAAAAATGGAGGGACTAACTTCATCTTGAGGATTACGGAACAGTAAATACGCCTAACCTTTCATGAACATGATGATGATGATGATGTGTGTAATTTTCTTCAGATTTGTTTATGTCTGTGTCAGTGAACGGATAATTTCTTCCTAAATATTGATTGAAGTCTCTCGAAATGAGTCAGAAAGTCCGTTTTATTATCCATTTTTCAAAACGTGTAGTTTTTAGTACCACTGATAGCATTACATGAATAAACGCTGATAAAATACAGCTTTAAAATATTCAAACTTTGGTGCACTTTCAACAGACATGCATGACATTTTCTACGTCTTTCCAGGCTACAAATGCATGATGTTCCAGAAAATTTAACTGTCTCCATCTGTCTCCAGGGAGAACCTATTGTGATGGGTCCTTTAGAAAGAGATCTTCTCTATACTGGGACATGTGATACGGGATAACTCTTGGTATAATATCCTTTTAAAATAATCTGAAAACAATGCAGTGCATATCTGACAATGCCGGCCAAATATAAAAATGTTAAATCAAGTATGACCAAACTCTTCAAAGGACTAAATCTACATACATTTTTATGAAGGTTTGGTCGTCCCGAAAGTAAAGTGACTAAAAATTCCTAGTTCTTGTAATTCAAACTACTCATACATATGTCACAAAATGACGTAAGTGTCCCTTGTTCATCCGAACTCAGAAGTTTCCACGACCGTCATGCAATTTTGGGTGGCTGTAGGAGATCAATTTACTTACAAAAGACCAAGTTTGCATCAGAGGTAAATTAAATTCGTAGTAAATTAGACGGGGAAGAATAGGTAATTCGATAGCAGGAGATTGGTCACCATATTAAACGACACGAACTGCTTTATGCATCCTTCGAAAAGTAGGTAACAAGCACAAAGCACAATACAGATCGTTAGATTGTTTATTTACGATACTTATGGCGAATACTTATGGACAGAAGTTCTAGGATAAGTGAATGTTTGGAATCTTAAGTGAAGAGATCATAAATGAGATTAAAATTTACAAATTAATATTAGGTTTGTCACGTGTCAAGTTTCATAAGAATTCTCCGAAAGAAAACTATTTTATGCACGGTTAATGAGTAAGTAAAATTTGTATAATACGAATCAAAATCAAAGTGACTGAACACACATAAGTTTCAGTCGTGCATAACATATTTTACCCAAAGAGGTCGTGTTACAGCCTTCGGTCCGGATACTCATCCATCCCGCCAGCACTTAACCTCCAACCAGCCGCAACTCGAGAACCAGACGGCCTATGTGGTAACCAACGCTATCGTCGTGAGTTCCTGATGATGGGCATAATGGTGCCCGAAACATGTTGGGCCTAACATAAGCATAATAAAGTAACAAGCGGCATCTAGTTGGATTTTATTCTTCATTTAACATATATAATTCTCTACGTCAGTAGAGGGCGGGCTTTTTTGAACACTTTGATGAACTTTCGGGTTCGATACAAGACAGTGAATTTCTTGGATAGCTTGTAAATGATTTTGTTTCATGTGGTTAGTCACATTTGTAGATGATGTAATTGGAGGGATGTGTTTAAAAATGTTAAAGTGCTGAGCAAGTCAGTTTCAGCTGTTCTCTTTGTGTTTGACTAGCGCTTCCATCTGTGTAATCACTTTACATCAGATAGTGTCAACGCAGACTGTTAGAGTCATTTTGTTCTAAGGAATAATGAACCTAAGGAATGATACTGAAAGCCAAGTTGTAACAGAGTTGTGTACAATGGAGAGCATTGTAACAGTAGCATATAAGAAGCACGGAAAGTTGGAACAATAGAACAGGAGCACAGATGGTGCGGGAGAGTTCCAAACTATCGTAGTTTGTGTCCGTGGGGAATCAGTGGGGAAAGTTGCCATTGGCGTGCTGACGAACCTTATAAAGTCAAGTGTGTAATTCATTTTGACACTGCTGACACTTCAACAACTAGCAAATATTTGATATTACAGTGACCCCCTCGGTAGCCCGGATCATGATAATCCAGATCGCCGGTCGTCCGGAACAGTTTGGGCTAACTACAGTCCAGTACTTCCCACTTAATCTATTATTACACGATATTATTATTATTATTATTATTATATACTCTGAGGTATAGAATTCCGAGTTTAAAGAGTTTCACTTTAGCACTGATTGATGATTTTTTGTATGATACCTAGAACACGGAATTTTCTCTCGGTGGTATTCCCAGGTATTCCAGATCACCCCTCTCCCCGTTTAGTCCGGATGACAGAAGGACTACCTATTTTTTTTAGCTTAATTATCATATTTTGTGTTAATGTTTGAACTGTCATAAATATGTTATCATTCATCCACTTAACTGATCATCTGACAAGTGGGGTTCGGCTTCTTAGTTGATATTCCAAATCTAGTTATATGGAAGTATTACTTGTAAGATCGTGAATAAAACACTTTATTATCCAACAGATGCGCAAATATATAATTCGTAGATACAATTAGAATTATTATAAAATATTTAAAAATGTTTAAAATTGCTCCAAAGTTTTTAAATATTTTATAATAATTCTAATTTTATCTACGAATTATATATTTGTGCATCTGTTGGATAATAAAGTGTTTTAATCGTCATTGATGCACGGCACATACATGAAGATTGTACGATCATGATTATAAAATTACCTTTAACACGGAGTTATATAAAGAACAAACAACATTTTTCTGCAAAAAGTAAAAATTTTATGGGAGAATTAAAGAACAATCAACAGTTAAAAAATCTGCTAAGTGAAAACTTTATGTCAACATTCCATTAACTTTTCTTAACACGCTACTGTGCAATAACCGCACTGTTCACGCAAACATATTGCTTTTAAGCAGTGACCGGAGAAGACAAAATAGAAACTATGATACAGACGAAAGATTTAACGTGATATTTTCTTAGCAGGTTTGTATCTATGTAAAATCACATGCTACGTTTTTCTTAGTCATGAACACGTTTAACGAAGAACCTGTGCTGGAGTGTGGACAGGCAATTCCGCTTTTGTTGAGCCGTGTGATTCTAGCTGGAAGACATAGACATCCCTGTTACTATTTATCTCAGTATTTAACCAACTTGATGCACAAAATTTGTTTCACAATAAGTTTTATTTCATGCCTCTACATGTTTCGAGCACATGTGCTCATCATCAGGAGGTCAAAATTGTAGTATCATCACATCTATAGGTGTGATGATACCAGAGGCTGTGTAATGCAATTTTGACCTCCTGATGATGAGCACATGTGCTCGAAACATGTTGAGGCATGAAATAAAACTTATTGTGAAACAAATTTTG
>Ga0123352_10009236_pt1 | contig 15413 bp, 11 predicted proteins | sample TergutLab28metaG_FD_89700 | JGI IMG/M metagenome (GOLD analysis project Ga0123352, IMG submission 89700) | Labiotermes labralis P1 segment gut microbial communities from Petit-Saut dam, French Guiana - Lab288 P1 | ecosystem: Host-associated > Arthropoda: Insects > Digestive system > Gut ... | reverse complement strand
TTCTTTAAGTGTTTTCTGATAGTATCGCATATTCCTTGAAATCTGTTTAGTTTTTTTTTTTTTTTCAAAATCTGGTGTACCGTCTAAACTCAGTTCGCATCCCAAATAATTAAATTGTTTCACTTGTTCTAATATTGATCCGTCTATTTCTATTTTAGAACGCACTGTGTTTTCCTTTATAAGCCATAATTTTTGTTTTGCCCGTAGATATTTTGAGGTTGTAGTCTTTGCTCATTTGATTTAATATATAGACAGATTTCTGGAGTTTGTCTTCAGAGTCTTGTATTATTACCTGGTCGTCTGCGAAGAGTAATGTGTTAAGGTAGAGGTTTCCTTTAAGCATTATACCAGCGTCAGCTTTGTGTTTCCAGTTTCTTAGGAGGTCGTCAATGTAAATGTTAAAAAGAGTCGGTGAAAGATTACACCCTTGTCGTACTCCTTGAATAATATATATATTTTGTCAAGAATTTTCCTTCCTGTGTCAATTTGTACAGGCTTTTAATTACTTCAATTAAATGATAGGGTATACCTCTTTTATTAAGAATTTGCCACAGTTGGTTTCGATTTACTCTATCAAAAGCTTTTTCTAGATCCAGGAAGGCTATGTGAGTTTCTAGGTTGAATTCCCTTCTTTTTTCTATTGTTTGTTTAATGGTAAATACATTATCAATACATGGTCTACCTATTCTGAATCCGTTTTGTTCCTCAAGTAATATTGCTTCTGATATAGTTTTGAAATTTTGTGTAATTATCTTGGCGTATATCTTGTAGCCACTATTTAAAAGACTGATACCTCTGTAATTCGAACAGTCATCACGTTCCCCTGCCTTTTTTGAATATGGATTTTACTCTTGCTTGTCCCCACTCTTCTGGAATCGATCATAAATAGTAAATCTGCCGAATATTATAAATAAGGCACATCTGTATCCAGGGACACGAATCGAGCACACAACACAGACTGTCGATACACAGAACTTGAACAAGTAACGCATTGTTCCTGGAGGTACAGGCATGGCATTACGCACTGTCGCCGGAGAAACACAGATGGTACATACGTAATGTTACAGTTTAACATAATATCCTCTCAATAATCGTTTACTAATTCTCCGAATAACACAGCACTTATAAATGACTGTATATTCACATTCACTGCTACATGTTTCGGCCGGTAATTGCGGCCGTCATCGGGTAGTGCCAGAATTATACAAAAGGGAAGAACTGAGGTACAGGCCTCTGCTCTACATTAAAATATGGGTTTATAATTTTCTTACTGTACCAAGTAATGGGATAATAAAATGTATACCGATGAAATTGTTAAAATGACAAACTGCAGTGTTGGTAACATATGAAATGTGGACAGGGGCAGTATTGTATAGATAACGGTCTGCCGAGCGTAGTCTTGCACGTGCTGTACACGTGTCAGTATCTCGTATTACTTTTATATCTAAATTCAACTTCACTGCGTGTGTTGAAAACCATAATTTAACGGTTTAACCTACTATTTTATGAACTCCTGATATATGTCGTGATTACAGCCGTGCTGCCGGACATTCCTACCGCTCGATATGTCCTGCCTTTATTCTCTTTGAGCTCCCTGTGTTGTCAACATGAGGATAAAAACTTCCTGAACCTTTGCCGTATGTACGAAACTGGCTTTTATCTCTGAATTTCTATGAATTGTTTCGTTTAAAACGGGTTGCCGTTAAATAGTAGATCAGGCGTTTCAATTTTTTTTAATTATACAGAAGATCCGGCTCGTACCGCGCAGTAAACACTCTCCGTCTCTGTTATAAAACCAGTCAGTTAATGCTGTATAGGGAAAGAATCGCTGTTGGTTCTGAGATCCACCCAAAATACATAAATACATTGTGTGGGCAGAACGCAGAATTGCTGAATGTTAAACTGGCGGTACATATTGTAACCACTGGGCTTTAAAGGTTAAATGTCACTTATAAAAACGTCAGTTAATCCCGTAATGGGATATAATCGCTGTTCGTTCTGAGATCCACAACAAACACATAAATTAATATCCTGTCGACAAGCATTCAGGACCTACGAACAACATAAAAACCTCAACCAGAACCGGAATCCAAAGCAAACGCATTATGAATCTACGCAAAACACATTACAAAAAGGGATGTCAGACTGTCCGTTAAAAACTAACGCAGAACAACAGCAATTCGTTAAGCAAACGAAAAAGTTGTGTCTGTTCACGCCACGATGTGGTATAGCTCCACTCATTCTAAACTGCTGTAATAAATGGGGATTAGTAGTCACCTTCAAGCCCCGGTCGTCTTACCGCCTGGATAAAAGTTTCCGGTACCGACGGAACAGGAGGATAGTTGGGCACCACAATCGGTCTGGACGCTTTGCAGTAAAGCCAAATGTACTGCCCTTGCGGGATTCAAACCGCAACCCCTCGATTGGCCAGCCCGTAGTCTAGTCACTAAAGCGACTGAGCCTTTCCAGAAATGGGCGCAATTCAAAAGTATGTTTGTGATCAAAACTGTTGCTATCAACGCCTCACTGGCCACAAAGCAGAGGAGCGGTCGGCAGCAGTTAGGACGGCACCACTGCTGTTGTCCTGACCGCACAAAGAAGACTGTCGTCGCTCCTGCCCTACCCACGGCGCCAAATAATTTCAAACTCACAAATCGTAAAGACTCCAACGATACAGCTCTATTAACAAGATACAGGTGGTCCGGAGTAAAGCGACAACAAAATTAACGTGAAATACGAATTGAAAGGTAATTTCCGTCCGGTAATATCATTTTTTTTTTTAATATGCAAGCCCTTCTTTCCGAATCTGCGCACCCAACGGCATGCAGGAACACTTTCGGTGCGGCTACGTGTGCCTACAGTGACGTGATGACTTTCACGAAGGTCACGTGACGAAAACAGCCGAGATTCGTTTGACGTGTTTGTTTACAAACCATAAAGCTGTGCTGCGGCTCCACATACTACAATCGGAAGGAGGCTTCACAACCTCAGCATTGCTGCTGGCTGCTTCATCCTGTCTTTTAAACACTAAACCGTTTGAAGCCCAGTGTTACCACATGTACCGCCAGTTTTACATTCAGTAAACCTACGTTCTGCCCACACTGTTTGTGGGTTTAGTGTGGATCTGAGAAAAAACAGCGATTCTTTCCATATACAGCATTAACTCGCTGGTTTTTATAATAGATATTTAACCCGTTAAAGTCCATTGGTCACTATATGTACCGCCGGTTTAATATTCAGCAATTCTACGTTCTGCCCACACAGTGTATTTGTGTGTTTTGTGTGGATCTGAGAACAAACAGCGATTATTTCCCTGTAAAGCATTATCGGATTGGTTTTTGTAAGAAAGATTTAATCCTTTAAAGACCAGTGATTACTATTTGTACCGCCAGTTTAACATTCAGCAATTCTACGTTCTGCCAACACAGTGTATTTAGGTGCGTATATGCGAACAAACAGCGACTATCTCCCCAAACCGCATTACCTCACCGGTTTTCAGGCGCGTTCGCAAAATTGCGAAAGGCGACTATTTGTTTTCGTCATGTCTGTCTGCCCATATGTCATATGGTACAACGGATTTTCATGAAAATTGATATTTGAGTATTTTTCGAAAACTTGTCGAGAAGATTCGAGTTTCATTAAAATCTGACAAGAAAAACAAGCAATTTACATGACGACCAATATGCATTTTTGATCATAACTCTCTCTCAGTTCTTAGAACGAGAAACGTTTCAGACAAAAGTTGCAGGGAAAAAACATTTTATGTTCAATAACATTTTTCCGAAAATCGTGCCGTTTAAGTGGCAATATGGAAAAATACTGTAGAGCGGGGCAGGCCATTGATGACAATATGGCGCATGCACATTGCATGCTGAATACCTAAGGCCACAAACACACTCTCAGAATGTGTAACACTCATTGCTTTTCCACCGCAACAACGATTGCACGAATGCATCTTAATGTTACGTTATACGTACGAGGGGTACTAGCAAGTCCTTAGCCCGACCAGGAAGGATACAAGCTACAGCAACCAAACTCGGGATTTATTCAACATATTTCCCACGAAGCTCAATACACTTCTTAGCGCGTTGCTCTAACTTTTGCAACCCACTAAAAAAAAAATTCAGAAGGTCATCCGTCCAACCAGGTCTCCGCGGCAGCAATGACCTCCGCGTCGGACGAAAAATGGCAAACTTTCGGTTTTTTTTTTCATTCCAGGGAACAGGTGGTAGTCCGACGGCGCCAGATCCGGAGAATAGTGTGGGTGATCAAGACAATGGGACCCAAGTTAGGCCAGTTTCTTCTGGGTTGCAAGTGCCCAGTGAGCCGGGATATTCTCGTGCTATAACAATACCCCATTTGGTGAACTTCCCGTGGCATTTTTCCTTCAAAATGTCCTTCAATTGCACCAGCAGAGATAAGTAATACTCCGTGTTGATAGTTTGGCCCTTTGGAAGATAATCAGTGAGGAGGATGCCGTCTTGATCCCCCAAAAAATCGAGGCGAGAACTTTTCCAGCGGATTTCTGAACTCGGAATTTTTTGGGGCGGAGTGAGACGCCATGCCGCCACCCCAATGATTACTGCTTTGTCTCCGGGTCATAGTGATATTGCCAGGATTCGTCCATGGTCACCAATCGCGACAGGAAATCATTTGGATCGCGCCGAAAAAATTCCGAAAGTTGCTCAAACGACTGGCACCGTTCACGATTTTGATCCGCGTTCAGGTATTTCGGGAGCCACTTCGCCGAGAGCTTCCGCATGTCCAAATCTTCATGAATGATGGACCCAATCCGCTCACGTGAGATGCCCAGTTGCTCAACTATTGATGTAGCCGAAATCCGGCGGTCTCCCAAGATTGGCTCGTGAATTTGATCAATAATCTCCGGGGTGGTCACTGTTTCGTGTCGTCCAGGACGAGGGGCATCACAGGTGGAAAAATCACCACGTTTAAACTGGGCCACCCAGTTTTTGACAGTGGCATACGATGGTGCATGTTCCCCTAATGTTTCTGTCAGAATGGCGTGAATTTCCTTCGGCGCCTTGCCTTGCAGGGGAAAAAAAATTAATGACAGCCCGCGTCTCCATGTTGTTGAAATCGCGCGCGTCGCCTGACATGCTTCCTTTCAGCCTCTGTAACATGAACAGGCTTGCAATTCGGCCCATGAAGAGACCTTTCTTTCCAACGACACTATCGATTCCGTCCTACGACATCGGGAAGAAGGTCGGGCTAAGGACTTATCAGCACCCCCTCGTACATTGCCTGTCTTGTCATCATCGAGACGAAATGTATTTACTGCGCGATACGAACTTTAGCTTCATTACATTTCCAGTTCCAACAAGAGTGCTAATGATGCACTCCGTGCCGCTGTGCGCAGACTGTGCCTTCCGAACGCCACGCGGTGTCACGGCACGCGCCACAACCTAACGTTTACAACTTGTTTGAAAAGTATGGCATTCCCTGGTCCAATTCTCACGAAACTCACAAATACTCGACAGCACTATAAGCAGGTCTGTTGTACATAATTTCTTCCAAATCGGTCAGGAAACACATAGAATATGCCTAAAAATCCAAACTCAAATATGGCGTTCACAGAGCCAACTCTCGGGAAAATCACGCTTGCCCAATTACTTCTGTTAAAAATTCCCATACCGAATTTTATGAATGTCCGACGAAAGGGTTAGACGCCGAAATCAGGTTACAAACGGACGGGCATACGGGGTCCTTATGGCGGCGTGTTTACTCCGTAAAGAATGCCTCACATGCACGCAGTCTTCCTCTGTGCGACAAAGCAGAGGCAGTCAAAATTCCGAAAACGCCTCAAGAACGGTGAACAGAACTAACAATCGACTAACTCAATGGAGCAGTCCTTGAGAAGCTAATCTTTCCTCAGCTAGCCGGAAATTCCCCACATTTCATGGAGGGAGGAAGTTCACCACTGCGTTCACAACATCTCGTCACTTTCTCCTATCCTCAACGAGATCAATCCAGTCCACGCCCCCCCTAGATCCATTTTAATATTGTCCCCCCACCCATGTCAAGGCCTCCCACCGCTCAAAAAACCTGCATGTATTTCTCCTCTCCCCTGCAGATACCATTCCCCCCCCCCCCCACCCCCCCCTGGCATCTTCTTTACCACCCCAGTAATACTTGGTAAGTAGGACAAATTATGACGCAACAGTGGTCCACTGTAATTACAATTATGATTCCATCTCTGAAAAACTGATCATTTACAGTGACTGTACTCGAGACATGGCCGGTTCGCAACTCGGCCGCGTCATTGGCTAACCACGCTCATTTTCGTGGTTTTCCTCGCATACTTCAAGCGAAATACCGCGATGGTAGCTCAGAGACTGATTCCTTCCAAATTCTCTCCAATTTCCCATTCACAAATGATCCTGCCACTAGACTCTACTGACGCCAGTCACAAACAAACGAAAGGCAATGCAATGTGATGCGTATCAACATGTTGCCCCCTAAACCTGTAACAAAGTATGTAACACTCACAGTGAACGTCGCGGACAAATTGGCAGCACTTCTACTCGTATCCATGAGTCTCAGGTTCCCACCTCGGACCGGCGACCAGCTACGCCTATTACTTATCGTAATTTCCTGGCTTCCTCCTTGCAAATAGTACTATAAATACCGCCAAGGTGCTGGAATTACGGCAACAGTACCTAAAAATACCGCCTTCGTGCCTCAAAATATCGTCACTGCACGTCAAAATACCGCCAGAGTACTTAAAATATCGCCTCAGGACTTCAAAATACCGCCACAGTACCTCAAACTATTGCCAAAGCACCTCAAAATACCAACACAGTACCTTAAAAAACAGTCACAGTACCTCAAACTACCACCTCAGTACCTCAAAATTCAGCCACGGTACCTCACAATACCGCCGCAGTACCTCAAAATTCAGCCACAGTATCTCAAAATACCGCCACGATACCTCAAAATACAATAACAGTGCCTCAAACCTGCCACAGTACATAATAACACATCCAGAGTGATGACAAATACCGACACAGTACCGCAAAATACCAACACAATACCTCAAAATACAGCCACAGCACCTCCAACTAACGCCGCAGTACCTCAAAATTCAGCCGCAGTACCTCAGAATTCAGCCTCAGTACCTCAAAATACAACTGGAGGTTAAACATGCCGCCATGGCACCTCAACATACAGCCATAGTGCTTAAAAAATACTGTCACAGTACCTCAAAACACCGCCACAGTACCCTGAAATGTCATGACCGTTTCCTTCCACATCCTATCATTCGATGCCATGTAGTCTGGGCTACTGTCAGTGCGCTAAACAATATGTCCTTAATTTGAAAAAGCGAAATCAGAGAACTGACATTCATACTCTGTCACCGCGTTCATCGGAAACGTTATGTCTGTCCACACCAGTTTTAGACATCCCCACCCTCAGACAAAATCTGATACAAATGCTAAATACGTTCATCCGGAACACATTACTGTCTGTGACAAGCGGTTGTAAACAAACGAACAACCAAGAGCAGCCCCACGTTTCCATACGGCCGCAATCACACAGCACCTGGCTACACAAAATGGTGGCACTTCCGAATCTTCGGGTCTCTTCAGTTACCAACTTCAGTCCGCAACTCACCACAGCCGTGTGGACGTATGCACAACAGGCCAACACGACACCGTCCTTTCTTGTACTACAGATGTAGATCCGATGTGGAACATCAGAAATATCACTGTGAATGTACACAGTGGAGAAAATTAGACCAAGAAATGATAAGTTACGTCGAAGTAGGTACCTAAATTGTGTTCATACTGCGGAAGTGAAACACGAGCTATAAGAAGCAATGATACAACAGGACGAGGACGAACTAAAAATAAAATTCCTGTGATCACAACTGGAAGCAATATGGACACAGAAAGTACTTGTGACGGCATGCAGACAACACCATTCACCCTTGGTATACTGAGTGGGAACTAAAGGTACCCAGGCTTGGTCTTTCCTTCAACAGTTCTCGGTGGTATAGAGTTAACAGCCTTACCAATTTTTGTGTGTTTTTTGAAGCCTGCTTTACAAAAAATTAACATTATGCAGCAAGTATGTCTTTTTTTTTTAGTATGCCATATTGTTTTCAAATCCAAGTGGACAATTTTGTACCCATGTTTGTTCTATTTGTCCAACACCCAAACACAGAAAAATCAGACCGGGAATGTTGCCAGTGCTAAGAATGGGTGTGCAAGGACCACTCTAACAAGATAATTCAAAGAGCATGCAGCAATTGCAAGAAACATTCATAATGAAAATTTCATGCACATTCCTGTCCTGTTCTCAACTGTTTTCTTGTTATCAAAAAATTTTGGGTATTTCATTCTATGTAAATGCATAAGAAATTAAAAACCGAATAAAAAAAATTTTGTATTTAGTGGACTCTGAGAAACAAACTTCGGAAAAAAAACAAAAAAACAAGTGTTCTGAAAAGAATTTTAAAATATGGGTACAAAATGTACCCAGAACAGAAAAAGATGAAGTCTTACTGCTCGATAAACCAAGAGTTAAAGTAACTAACACACAGAGAATGACTCAGTAAGACGTCAGCAGATATAGGGAATATCTTTTGTCCTCATAACTGGCCACAAGCACCCAATCAAAGCAAAGACTGCCTTTCTAAGTTCTGCACAGTGTATTATGAATTACTTTGTTCCATGCCAAATGTAATTTTGCATTCCTTTAAGGATCGCAGTTACCAACAAAAAATATGACAATGTACACTAAAAAAAGCTTATAATTCATTCAGTGACACTCGTAACTACACACTATGTATACCTGCCTGTATGACTAAAATGTATGCTACTTGTTTACTTCCAATGATAAAAACTACTTTGACAACCAGACCAGCTGTAACTTGTAACTGTGGGTACCAAGTGTTGGTCAGTAAGGGTGCTCCCTTAATTGAAGAGCCAGAATGTTCTTCAGAAATAGACGAACAACTGCTGCACACTTTCTGGAACACAGACTGACTGCAGCTACTGTTAAGTCCTGTAGGAAAAACTCCTGTCTAGGGCTCTCCAACTTTTACTGTTTCAAACCATATCAGGATGTGTAATCCGTCCCCTTCTATATGATTTATGGGCCCATTACAAGATAAATACTAAATGAATGGGCACAGGTGAAGCCAAATACTCAACGAATTTTCATTTAGTTTTGTATTTCAGTGGTGGAGTTAATTTAAATTTGCAATAAACAACTGAAAAGAACTGTACAAGTAAATGTACAACAAGTAATTAATTTTGCGGTGATGCCGGTATCACACCACACAGTACAGTGTCTACCTGTAGAAACCCTGTTATGTTCACTTTGTCAATATCTGAAACAGGGGATAAAAGTTATCACACAAATTTACAGCTGCCTGTCATCTTGACAACAAACTTATGCAAAGTATTGACAAAGGAGATAAAATACATCTGAAAATTTTGTGTGATGAGAGAAGTGCATTGCCCATAACACATATTTCACTTTCCTCTACAACTTCTATTCAAAATATTTCTTGCCTCAGTAAGACATCTAGTCAGTCATGCTCGAGATACATGCATTAACACATGCAGTTCTCATTTAGCATCCTTCATAGCCAGTGAACTTCAGGCAAAACTGGAATGTGTTAATATGTCAGTGCAATTACCCAACATCGAATGTTGTTACAATCGCCTAGCCGCTGCTGTTTTGTAACCGTTAAGACATATTCTGTTTACTCATGACATTTGTCAACTGCCCATGTGTACGTATGTGACACCGTATGCACGACCTTGCTAATCAGACAGACAACAGTTGGGTGGTATGGCTATTGCAGGAAGGTGAAAATACTTCTGATGGTGCACAATGCAGACGTACTGTTACATTCACAGCTTTCCAATAATCGCTGAGTTTTATGAATATATTACCTGAGGATCGGTGGACATCCATTTAATCAAGAACCTTTTCTTGCAGAGGAATGCCCATCTAGAAATGTCAAACATGTATTCAGGTCCCTCAGTAAAGTAGAACCTAAATGGGATTAAAAGTGATGATGACAAAATTTCCCCTACCCTATGCCACACTGCATTACACTACATATAGGAAGTTTGACCAGGCCAAACTGCACAATTTTTATGTTCTAGCTGTGAGCTGGGATGACAAAGCACAGTGTACAGTAAGAGGAATTCCAGAATGTATCCAACAATGTGTTCTGAGCTGGTCACACAATTCTGGGTTAAAGAGCCTATATATGTTAAAAAATTTAACATGAACACCAACTTTGCAAACTGCAATAATTATTTATTATACAGTTTTTACCACAACTACTTCCTTCAAAATGCGAGTGCCATATCCCAACTACAGCACAAATACTTCCCTCCAAATGCTAGTGCCATATCTCAACTATAGCACAAATACTTCCTTCCAAATGCCAGTGCCATATCTCAAATACACCATAACAACTTCCTTCAAAATGCCAGTGCCATGTCCCCTACACCACAACTACCTCCTTCCAAATGCCAGTGCCATTATCACAACTACATCACAAATATTTCCTTCAAAATTCCAGTGTCACATCTCAACAACACCACAACTACTTCCTCACAAATGCCAGTGTCATAATCAACTACACCACAACTACTTCCATCTCACTGCCAGTGCCATATCTGAACAACACGACTACTTCCAAATGCCATTGCCAAATCTCAACTACACCACAACTATTTCATCGCAAATAATTTTAAATTCACTGATTGCCCTATAAGTTACTAACTGAAAAGGAATTTAATCAACATTCCAGGTGTTTAAGTTTCACTCGATTTTTTAAACTTGTACTTACTCTTTCACTCTTCCTTTAGAGTTATCACATAAGCCAAAAATTCAACTGGATAGGTAACAATGGACTAGGTATTCCCAGCAGCAACAAAACGCAGCCTTCAAGTCACATTTTGCCTCAAGGCCATATTTTGCATGCTGTGTATGCCTATTGGGAAGGCAAGCCACAAAAACATGACAAAGTTATATTAATTTTAACTGTATTCATGTTCATCAAGTGCTGTGTATCAAGTTTTATGTATATCAAACACAGAAAATAAATTAATAAAACACTATGTTCAGTGTTATAACATAAAACTGCACACACCATATGTGGATGATATGTTACATCTACATCACTCCATAAAAACAGTGCAAGTAACATTACAGGTTTCAGTAAAAGACAAATATCTGCAAAACACACCCACCCTTGGAAAATATAACAGAATAATTTTCTTTAATTTTTCCTTCAATTAAATTTAATCATAACAAGAACACATATGGATGTAAGATGTTCAACAGAAACAGAAGACAGACCCACACATAAGTTTTGTACCTACCCAGAAAATAAAATGACTGCATACAAATATCTGATAAGCTAAACCTATACCAAATAGAAAGCGAACATCAAAATATCATATCCATACCAAATCTAATCATTCCTATCAATTACACAGGCAAAGCAACTTTATAACAAATTACTGTTTTGTTTACACAGTCAGTCCAAGTTAACAAAACCCAGTTACAATCCCTTCGCCTATCTTGGTATGCACATGAGGACTATCACAACAATTTCAGAGACATATCTTACAATAATATTCTATACAAACAACGCCCCTTCAGAAAATATTAAAACCTAAAAATACTACCCCAAGAAATTTAATCACTTGAATTCACAAACTCCAGTGTCCCAAGTGCAACAAGGTACAAATCTGAATGTCAAACATAATGACAACATCCAGTACAAATATTATATATAAACAGATCCAGTACATATATCCCAATTACATTCTGTATACACAATCCACACTCCAAAAAATGGCAATTCTTACAGAACTATAAAAGACAACAAAAATATCAGCAGACGCAAAAAATGCGGTGCCTATGAATCTCTTATACAATCCACATATATATATTTATAACAGACATAACACCATCCTTCATTAACAAACAGGTGATAAGGAAAACCCTACCCTTGATCTTAACAGAGGGCATGCCACTGTGTTTCACAAATTAAATATGAAGGAGTAATGCAGTCTACACAATTTAATTTGAAAGAAACAAGTGGGTGTCATCTGTTAAGTTGCACAGACTGCATTACGCCTTAGTATTTAATTTCTGACACACATTGGGATGTTTTCTATTAAGGTGTGTATACTGCCTTACTCCCTGGTATTGCGAAACACAACAGGGCAAAAGACTATTCTCACCAGTCAAGCCCATATCATCAATAAACAAAAGAATGTTAGAAGGAAGGTGCTTCACTTGCAATGCAAATATGTATTTCAATAAGCTATGTAGTATAACATAGCTGTATAGCCTGCAACACTCCTTGGTCTTAGTCTCCTTAAATTGATACACCAATCACACTACACGTGTCTATTAATCCCCTGGAATAAATATGTATCTTGAAGGTCCATCTGCACAATTGGACTTCAAACAGCGACCACATTACTACTTTTTTTATTATCACACAACCATGAACATAGATTAAAATTAGTATTATGAACGTCAAAACATGAACCAATATATATATATATATATATATTTATATACACACACACACATACACACAGTATTCATCAGTTACCAATTTACATGCATGTATGAAAACAGAAAGCATCTTATAACTTACAGAATATCACAATACATCTATAAACACCTACAACTACAAAAAATGTGTGATACTAAGTGTATTTTGTCAAAACAAATTACCACACATAACCCCCACCTGAAACCACGACAAATCTAAACTATAATTTAATAGCTTATAATTTCACTGTTTCTGACACATTATGAATTCTACATAGGTAACAAGGTTACACAACTAAAGTGCATAAAGCTACCTTCTGTAACTACTTCAAATACATCAGTATTATGTACAGCTCTACAACCTCTTTTTAAGAAAAGACTAAATATATCGTAAATATAAATACATCGGCATTTTTTATTCAACGGTGTTTCTTTATGCATTACGTGATATTACTGCACCAGATCATAAAAACGGTTTAAAAAATCAACTTTGAGATGTAACCCCTGAGTATCTGAACATGTGTTTTGAATAATAATAATAAACATTTTTTTAAAACTATGTGCTTGTGATGTAAATTAACCTCGTCTGAAGTTAGGTTAAGTTTGCAAGTAACAGAAGCAGAACCATGTTCTGGAATCGAACAATCAAAATGTGTTTCGGAGTAGCCCAAGCATTTCACGTTTCAATAATATTACTAGCTTTAGTAAATATAACATTGGTAAATCCTACCTCATCGCTGCTAACCAGGTTTTCTTTCCCACCATTCCTCCCATTTCCAATCTTGTTTTTCGTTGGCTCCTGAAATCATGGCAAGATCAATGAGCTCCAAATATTCTTTATTAAATAAAATACCATAATAATTCTTTACATTTTATTTCTACTAAACAATCAAGTTACACTATACGTTACAGAAATTCTTGAAGCCAAACACGACACGGCGTCAAACGTTACACCCTCATTTTCCCACAACGTATTCACCTTCTGCGCTAATGTTTATCACATCATACCAACGAATAACGCATTTTATTAACCAAAATGTGTTCCAGTAACAGAAAATATTACGTACCTTTTCCTTTTTTGGCTTGTTAGGCATTTTTCTATGTTTTATAGCATGAAGACAAAACACCACCACTTACAACCTAAAAGTACACCACCATTGGTTGATTTAGTCACGTGGCCATATCTAAGAGGTCATGAATGTGAAGAATAATAAGTTTTTATAAAAATGGAGCAGACTTGTCTTAGTGACATGCAGCCATTTTACGAAGGTACATTAATATGACAATTGAACATGTTCACCACGCGTTGACGCTGAAATGTATCAAAGCCACTCTGTAATGTTCTTGTTACGTTTAGTCTCAATGTGCCTCGCAAACTGCATCTATTTCTATGTTTCAGAACTAGGTTCTGAAATTGAGGAGCCTTTACCTGTTACCATGGTAACAAATAAACAACGTGGTGTCTCGAGGCGTACTGTCTGAAAAATCCGTGTTACGGTGTCGAATTGGTGTATAAGGTGGAAGCTTTTATTGGCACCTTATTTATTAGCCAGACAACTGACACTGAAATTTTGTTCCATAAAAGCACCTGTTTTCTATTGCCAGCGTTTAATGAATAGACGCAAATTTAGTGTTAAGGTAGTATCTTCAGCTTAAGATCCATCACATTGGCAAATACAATAAAAAAAATAACGTCAAAAAGGTAAGCCATGGTACAAAACTTTTGAACCCATCTCAGTTTCTTCTTTCCTCTTGACACATATTCCTGTACCAATTTTAATAACACAGCCAAAGAACATAGGGACATAGTCATCAAAACCCACAAATCCTCACAAAAATTAAACTACGTAAAGCACATCAAACAAAACGAAATTAAAGTATTACTTGCACACAACATCTGAGTACCATACGTATATGAACTGGCACCACTAGTAGCAGAAGATGCACTACCAAATAACACAGATGAATAAAAAGAACTCTTTTAACATGAAAACAAACATAAATAATAATGGTAAGAATAAAGGGTATATGATTTCCAGACATCTGATCTGTTTAAAATGCCATGTGGAATAAATAAGTCATGAACTAGCACATGGACCAGAGTTGTTTCATAAAAATTAATAATTGCTTGGCTGGTCATGAAATCCCTCATGTTTTGTGGAACCTAAATATTCATTAATCATATTCACAGGAGCCTGCCACTAGTCCCTGTTGAACCAACTAATACTGTCCACACATTTCAGTACTGTTTCCTTAATGTTACTGTTAACATGATTCACCAATCCATACTGAGATCTTCCAAGCAGTCTCTTTTGTATAGAATTCTACCCAAATGTTTGCATTGTGTGTCTCCTATGCAGGTACAAGCTGTGCCCATCTCAGTTTCCTTGAAATGTCAACCTACCAATGCAACTAATCTCAAATATCATAGAATACTTATTCACTTAGGCACTATAACACTAACCATGAGGTGAAGCATTCGTCAGTGAAGAAATATCATGTAACTTATGAGACCAGTTAGTTACAAAAACCTTCATTATAAGTGTGTCCTAACAAATTAAATAACTCCATGGGGCAGCAAACAAAAAATTACATGCATTTCATGGAAACCAAAGGTTTGTGTTCACAAGAGTCCACCACTGGTCCCTGTCCTATGCCAAATTAATCCACTCCAGCCTTTAAGATTCATTTGAATATTAGTCTCACAAGTGGTTATTTTCCTTCAGGTTTCTCCACCAAACCCTGTAAGTATTTCTCTTTCCCCCCCCCCCCCCCCCCCCCCCGACACCCCGCCCCACCCCCCCTTTCCTCGCCCCTTCCCCCACACTTAATGGATGACAGTAACAACC
>Ga0123352_10009233_pt1 | contig 15414 bp, 9 predicted proteins | sample TergutLab28metaG_FD_89700 | JGI IMG/M metagenome (GOLD analysis project Ga0123352, IMG submission 89700) | Labiotermes labralis P1 segment gut microbial communities from Petit-Saut dam, French Guiana - Lab288 P1 | ecosystem: Host-associated > Arthropoda: Insects > Digestive system > Gut ... | reverse complement strand
AGGAGGAGGAGGAGGAGGAGGAGTATAGAGATGAGTTTAGCACTTCTTGAAATTGCGTGTGTAGGTCACCATACCGTCTCCATTCCGCTGTTCAACATTTGATATTAGCCACACAGCAGAAGAGTGGAAAGACATGTATGTCAGACAAGAAGCGTTTACCGTAACACGGAGTGTGCTATAGCGACCACAACTCCAGTGCGGTGTTTGCTGAATGAGGGGTCTCTTTTCGAAACTCACAAAAATGTGTCGATTCTGTCATTAGATCAACAGTCTTCAGTGCACGTATTCGCAAACCGTGGAATTTTAAAAGGAAACATAAAATTTAAAAAAATCGGCTATACTAAGTGCATCATTTCGAGACACTGTAGCTAATATAAGACGTCTTACAACCTTACCTACTCTGAAAATGTGATTAGGGAGACTAGTATTACTTTTTAAACCCTCTTCGTCGTTTGAGGTGTATTTCATGTGCATGGCGTTTCTGCTATTTACTGTTAGTCCTTCTTTCTCTGATGTTTATAATGTTAGAAAGTCGAGATTCAATCTCTACTCTACAGTGGTTAGGATGAGTGTGGTTTTTGAGCACTGTAGCACGCACCCCTGATGATGTGGTCAAAACCTGTGCAATTAAGTAAACAAACCACTTTTCAGGGCAACTAATACATATTAAGACGTATATGACTGTAGATAGGGTACGTTGTTGAGAACTGGGTCATATGTTTAATCGGGTCAAGTTAGATTTCGCCTTCTGCATAAAAATCCAGACGCAGTAAAGCTGGTATTACTATTCAGCGGCAAGAAAGGAGTTTGCAGGTAATTATACGACTGTGTAACTCGAGATTTTAAGGAGAAGAACTGTATACAGTAACTAAAATAAACAGTACACACGGCTTGATACTTCAAATTGTTGAGCCCGCTTCAGTAAAACGGTATGAACGGTATAAAGCTTAAGATAAGAAAAATAACTGTACATGCTTAGCAGCTATTCCTATACAGTATCCTTAACTACGTCACAAAAAATTAATAAATAAATAAATAGTGCCTACTTTGTATAGAAAGATCTGTTGTAACAAGGTACAAAGAAGGGTATTTGGACTGAAGAGAGAGGAAGTAACAAGATGATGGCGAAAATTTCGTAATAGACAGCTTCCTATTTATAGATCCTATTCGTTGTGAGCATAAAGGGGATGAGATGGGTTAGGGCATGCAGTACGCATAGCATAAGAGAAAAATTCATTTAAAATTTTAGTCGAAAAACCTGAAGGGGAGTGGCAATGTGGAGGGTCTAGTGTTGGTAGAAGTGTCATACTATTCTGATTAATAAAGTAGTTTGTGATAATGCATTGTGGATTTATCTGGCTGAGGATAGCGAACGGAGACAGCATCTCTTAAAGATGTTGGCCTAAGGGGTTACTGCAAACAGCGGGCGGTCTCTTGTCTTGCTAAGCGGATATTAGCTTTTTAAAGGAAGAGTGTATTCCATAGAATAAGGAAAATTGTAAATTACACAATTTAAGTGCTGATCTGAGAGAGTCCTCTATGGCCATAAAAAAGGAGTAAATCGTTACACTTTACCACAAATTCAAAAGGCAACAACTGTACTTCTGAGCATTAAAACAAGGGAGTAGCAGAAAAAACTTTTACATACACGGAATGTGCATTCGAAATAAGAAAACACTGATTACGTAGCTTTCCGTGACAAATGTTGTAACATTATGACAACCAAGTATGCTGAGTGATAAAACTAAACTTCTTAAATTCAGAGGTTAGAAATTAATTTGTTAAGTTCTCAATATCTTATCAGTAAATTTAACTTACTTTCGAAGCATAAAATTATTTGCATTTTGTAGGTTCTGAAGGTGCGCTCACTCGCGTGCCGCTTTGCACTGCTAGAATCGAATCTCGTTCCGGACATGGATACCTACAGATTCATACGTTCTTTGAACATTTGGTACAAAAATACCGAACATTTCATGGAGGGGTTGCCTTGTTTCGTACCCGATATTTCTGGACGCACTGCAGCGAAATTTTGAACTGGAGAAGACTACATGAAATGTTGCTAGCGAAGTTTAATTTTGATTCATGCGTGGCAGTCTTTAATCTTTAGAGAAATTTCTGGGCTTCTATATGTCGGGCTGTAAGCTTTCGAGGTTCTTCTAGGTATCGAGATTCAAGGTGTTTAAGTGGTACAAATTACCAGATTCGCTCAGAAATTTGTCTTTTTTCCTGTTCCACCGGTGCCGGAATGATGGAATATAACAAGCTGTCATGAATTGCGATTGGTCACGGTGATATTGATCAGAAGCGTTTAAACGTAACTATAACGCGTGGCCATAACCCAACTCTGCTGCTCTGACTGCTCTGACATAATCTCCTTCGTTACAGCGTGCGGTTTCTGCTCATCGTCAGTTATCCGACATTCTATCTCTCTCTCTCTCTCTCTCTCTGTAATACAAATGTTGCTGCGGAGTCATTCTATCTCTCTCTCTCTCTCTCTCTGTGATACAAATGTTGCTGCGGAGTTTATTTAAGTAACACACCAACAAATGCACATATATAGTCTTTAATAATCTAAAATTTACATTAAAACACTTAAAACGCTCCTACATGTTTCGATCATATGATCATCCTGAGGAGGCATATTTTGTTCCTTGCTAAAGTTACAGTTTACTGTAAATTTAGCAAGGAACAATGTAATTAAAGTAAATTTTAGCTTATTAAAGACTATATATGTGCATTTGTTGGTGTGTTACTTAAATAAACTACAAAATGCACGGTGCAAAGATAAATATAGTTGCTTCGGAGATTTATGTGCGTTAGGAATGGCGATTGGAAATGGAATGGCCGCCTCTCCGCAAGACTGATTTTCCAGTCAAGAATCTAATGCCCACGCTATGCGATCAAAAAATATAACTATTGGGTCAGGTTGACATTGACGTGTAATTTGTCCTCTGTTTTCTTAATTTATTATCTAAATGAAACACGAGATTCATAAGGAGTGAAATGTTTTTGTTGTCTATCCAATTTATAACACCTTTATCAGTTACTTTCCTCGAGATATAAACTTTATAGATGATTTTACACCACGTTAAGCTGCTGAACCCTTAAAATATCACACTACGAACATTAAATCTCTTTCACCAAATTTTACATAATTTTACAAAGCATTTTATTTTTGCTGACCCTGCTTATTTCAGGAGAAAATAAATAAATATGTAAAAAATATATACGGAGAGAATAAACGAACATAATACAGAAGAAAGAAGTGCAGAGTGTTGAACGTTTGGTATAGCTCTATCTTGTGTCACACGTACGATCGCCTAGCTTTTTACGTTCCTTCAGGTTCATACAAATGGCACTCTCCCCACCCTGCTTCTGTACACAGCTGATTCCTTGCGGGATGTGAGGATGCACTTTTGCTGTCGGACTAGCCATCAGATCAGAGCCCATAAAATCACTTTTATAGCATCGCATTACGAGGGCTGTTACTTGCAGCGCTTGTTCCATATTGTCGGAATCGTCACACCCTAGCACCACCAGCGGGCATGTGATCTTTCGCGTAGAGAAGTGTATTTGTGTATTACACGAAAGATTTGTGCAACACGCTAATTGCTGCGAATACAGGTGCATTCCTTTTCTTTAAATGAGCACGGCAACTTTATCGCATAACAAGTCTGTTTCCACCAGGACATCCCTTGACAACGGCGGTACTCAGGGACAAAATAAAACGGGCTGTTCTGTTTTCGTACAGTCTACACACCGTTCTGTAATGTAGGATATTGTCATAAGTATATACTTAGCTGTGCCCTGAAATGATGTTTATCCATTGTGGTAATCGCTTTTCATCTCGTTTAGGCATGTTTTGTTTAATATTCTTAGGAAAATTCAGATTAGTGGCTATCAACAGTGGTCGCGCGGTCTAAGGCCGGACTGTTTTATGCTGCAGCAACAAGAGGAGTGTGAATTCGAATACAACTCGGTGCATTGCTATAATGTGTGTTGGTTTTGTGCTGTGTGGGTATAAACCTTGCGATGGGACGTTCTCTCGTCCAAAGAGCCCCACCAGATATTAAAAGCAAGATGATGGAACCTGGAGGAGGACATGGATCTCGTCTGCCTGTAACCCCGTAGATATAGGCAGAAACACACTGATGTTAAATTCTCATTTCCATGCCTGCTTTTTCGAAGACAATTAACTACGCATCGCTTATGCTGAGAGTCCATTTTATTGCCCGCTAGTTGCTCTATGTATTTGGAACAGTGCAGTTACAGGAACCATGATGGGAAATGTATGTATAACGTAACACTGAGGTGCTGTCGGAAGTTGCATTTTGGTCCTTTCGCGTATGGTCACAATTTAATCCAGTGTGGCAACATTTTTGTTTTTTATAATTGTACATGTATTAAAGAATGTTATTACTTTTCTGGGCATCTGTTTCATTTTATTTGTTTGAAGAAATTATTATTATTATTATTATGCCTACGTAAATTTATCTGTCATACATAACCACAAATCTCAATCCCCATCGAAATATTTTTTTATTTCTGACTTACAATCAATCAAACATTCAATCAATCAATCATTCAACCAATCAATCAATAAAATTATCTCATGTACAGTTTCTGCAATGTACATACAAAATCTCACATTCCTATATACACATATATCGAAGGCAAAGTTTCTAGACTTTTATTTACCTTAGCCATGCATCATGTAAATTGGATGCTAAACAAATCAATACCTGCAGAGGTACGTGACGAAACAAGAATAATATTGCCTCGGTGGATTCTACGTCACACCACAACAAATCTGTATGCAGATAACATTCTCTTTGGCTCTCCCGGTTCTGTCGTACTGGTATAATTTTCTCGTAAACGGCACGGTTTTTTCCTTGATTTTCTATAAAACTTTCATATAAGTGTTATGTTTAAAAAACTTCAAATTAATCGACGAATTTAGTATGAATTGTTAATATAAAAATCACATAAATCCGTCCAGCGAGAGCCGAACCGTTCCATGCGGACAGATGGAAGGACAAACAGAGAGAGAGAGAGAGAGAGAGACAGAATGACATGGCGAAGCTAGTAGTCACTTTTCACAACTCTGCGCAAGCTCCTCATAAGAATCAACTCACTATCCTAGTGCTGAATGTATGGTGTGTAGCGCTTGTTGTCCACGAGTTCTAAGCATAGAAAGTCTGACACTGAGACACAGGCTACATTTTATCGTCGCCTCAATGTTGTTGAGATAGATATACTGTTTAATGTTTTGCTGTGACAAACACGAGTAGACACAAGTAAGGTCGGCTATAATTAGCTCAGTAATCAAGAGCATTATTCGGTATGTTGATGCGATTCATTCAAAAACTTGTAAGAAAACTATACATTTATTTCTTATTTGAAATTATATTGTTCAAAAGACACTGAAAGGTCACGGTTCTTTTCAATAATAGGAATAAAACTGTTTCAATTTGACGGGTACACACCACAAGGAAAATTAATTCAAAGGTGGGCTGTTTTCGTCGTCACTATCGAGTGCCTTTTAAGACATTGGTGTCCAACCCGCGGCCAATCAGGTTGTGTTATGCGGCCCGCGGCGACTTTTGCAAACTATATATAATAAATGGCACAGTGATGTAAGATGTTAGGTACCTATCTGGTTTTTACAAGTACGGCCCACAGTCCAGCCCACAATTACTCTTTTGACCCTTTTCTCAAAAATGTTTTGGGCACTCATGTCTTCACGGATGCTGAACTTCGGAAATGCGTCTGGTTTCATTTAACGTCGGCAAATCTCCGAAGTTATACTCTTGTGGCTTTGGTTTACTGCAACTTGGAAGAGATATACACCTACTTGTGAAATGCTTTCTGTGTTGGAACCCTTGTCAATGACAAGTCTGTTTACAGTCGCAGAGATTCCGCAATATATTCAGCCTTTGTTATAGGCTACAAGCTATGGCCAGGTGTCGGAGAAGATGCCGCACCGGCTTGGCGTCCCGTTTTGGAATACGGCTTGTGAATGAGTAATGACATACATCTGAACGCTCGTGACGCTGATCATGACGTTTACTTAAGTAAGAAAATAATAAGTTGGAGAACAAGGTAAAGAATACTATTAGGTCATGGCCAAAACTTTCTCTTTATGGAATCATCACACCATTCTTTTTGATGAAGGTGATATGACAATATATTTGTCTGGAGGAGAGGTGGGCAGTTGCTTTAGTCTTGGGCAGGATGGCGCTGTTTTAGTGACGGCACACAAACGACAGATACAAATTCTTGTGAATCAAACATTTTCAAACAGCTCTTAATAATTCGCACTGACTGAACTCTTTTGTTACACTAAAACCAAAAAACAAAATGCTGATGAGTAATTCCGACGCAGTGACACGTAATATGATGTTTTAAACAATGTGAAAGTCAAGACTGGTTTTCTCTTATTCAGTTTTATGAGAATAGACAGTACAGCCTTTACCGATATTGAAATGTGCTCCAAAATCACTATTTTTGTATTGTATTTTGTACTGGTTTTATTGTGTCACTGTTGTACCTTCTGGCAATACACAAATAAGACTACAAGCAGAAAATGATGCAGAGCCACGATAGTATTACTGTCTAAACGCCACCGATGTGTGCGTAGATAATTATACGACATGAAGCTTTATATATTATTATTATTATTATTAAATAACACTACAGTCCAATGCGGACCTTCGTCTCCTTAATGGACTTCTCCCACTCAGCTTTCCTTTTTGAACTGTCTGCTTTGCCCACACACTGCAACAAATTTGCCTGTTGTTTAAGGTAGGTGTAAACCTTCATTTGTCACATTGAAAGGAGAAGGCAAGCTAAAGGCTTTCGAGAACAGAGTGCTGAAGAAAATATTTGGACGTGAGACGGAGGAAGTGGCAGGAGACTTGGGAAGGCTACATAATGAGCATCTTCTTGATTTTTTATTTAGGTTCCTCGTCGCTAAACATTATGAGATTGATCAAATAAACGAGGATAAGATACCCGGGGATTGTAGCTCGAATTTTAGTGAAGAGAACTGCATGTGTGTTTCTGTTTGGAAAATCCGAAGAAAAGTAATCGTTAACAGAACTTAGGCAGAGATGGAAAGAATATATTAAAACGTATCTAAATAAAACAGGTAGGGTGTGTGTAAAGCAGATTTTTTCTGACTCAAAATAGGAAACAATGCCAGGCTCTTATAAACAGAAGTCCGTAATTCATGAGAACCTATTAACTTCTTAAGGACTGTATTTAGTGCAGTCAGTCGTTGTGTCTCGCACACCACTGTTTAGGAACAATCCCCATAAAAGATTTTTCTGTTACAAGATAATTGCCTCCACGTTGTGGACATGGCCTGTAAAAAGGGGTCAGGTTTTGTGACGTAACAGAGTCCTCAGGTTACCAGTCAACGCCAGCAATCAATCAGCTGTCACAACCACAACATGCAGTGTCCATTTTCAAAAGTCTGTTCGGTATTGTTCACAGTGGCAGCACCAAACTTCTAGTGGTGCTCCAGCAGACACTATGTCAGTGGGGGCAAAATACTGCCCGCCGGTCCAATGGGGCCTCGTAACGTCAAACCCGACCCGCTTCGATTTTCCGACGTTATAGAACAGGACCTATTTGTAAAATAACATTGTGTTCTTGTTGAATATCTGCACACATGGATGTCAAAGCTAGAAAATTTAGTGACATTTCAATATAACAACTTATTCTTGTGTTCGTGTTATTTAAAATATAATTTTTATTCCTCTCAAGTTGATTTATTTTGCTAGATATATGTAGAAAAATTGATACAGGGAGCTTTTATTTAATTGGATCAATTTCAGCGGCCGGGTGCCACCAAACAGAAAAAAAATGGGGGATTTTGTATTGCTCGCCCCTTCACAAAAAACACCCGACTTTCCTGTACTAGTAGTACCAATTTTCATGAAATTTGCATCCTTATACAGTGGCAAAGAGAATTATTAAAATTACAAAGATTAAACTCCAGATTTCATGCTTCCGCCGCGAAGTAGACGAGATCTGTAGTCTTCTGAAATATTACATAGATTTCTTCTTGGATTTCTTGATCCTTGAAGGTGGACCGATAAGTTGCGCCGAATGGTCGGTAAGGAATTACCACTATACTTTAATACTACACGCTAAGTAAAATCACAGCAGAGCGCAGATCTCAGTAAACTCCGGGTTTTATGGGAAATTCGTGTTTTAGAGTTCCCACATCCTTTATTTTTGTTTGTTTCGAACTAGGTGCGATGAAGTCGAGGGGATCACAGTTCAGATTCCATTGAATGTGTGACTTCACGTGTTAAAAGTGCAAACAAGATTGTAAGACATTGTGTCCTAATGAATTACTAATTATTATTAGTGTGTCGGTATATGTTTATTTTTTTATGGCTTGGCAGTCTTAGTGGGACTAGGCCTCCTCCTTGTCGAGGTTTCGAGATCACACTCTGTAGGACTCCTCTGGACGAGTGATCGTCCTGTCGCAGAGCCTTCTGTATTCCCGACAACACACAACACTCACAAGAGACATCCATGCCACCGACGGGATACGAACCCGCAGTCATAGCAGGCGAGTGTCTATAGACACACCAGATCGCGCTGCCACCGGGATCGGCATATGTTTATATAACTGCATACAGTTGACTTGGCTAGTGATTAAGACATAGCCGGGTTATTCATATAATAACAGGTGGCAGTAGACCCGTAGTTATTATGAAGCAACCAAGAGGTACCTATGCTTCGGATGGCATTGCAGCGAGCTACTTTTCAGATAAAATCTATCAAGTTGTCTCCTAAGAATGTTTACAGATAATGGCGCGAATATTAATAAGACTATGGTTTTGTAATATCCTTCTATGGCTATAACGTACACGAACGAGTCAATTGAAGGGTTATCTGTGGAAATCGCAGCTATAAACGCTGTGGATTATAGCGTGAAGTTATGCAAAACCCGTCACGTGAATGATTCAGTTCTGGTATATTTATAAGTGATTCAGACGATCGGAGATATACAGCACATTGCCTTTTCGAAAGAGATTCATCCGGCCCTCAATTAGAAACAACTGCCCACTCATGTAACACGGTCACAAGTTGGTCTGGCAATAGCTCCATTTCGCCGTATTTCCTTTGTTCTTTGTTTTGCATCTATCCTACAACTCGAAGAAAGAAGAATACTAAAGCAGATTCTGCTGCTGGCAATATTATGTTATGTTTATCTCGGTCGTCCATAATCCCTGTTATATACACAGAGATAATATTGCATAACCGCGAACATCCCTACGGGTATGATGAGGTTATAAGCCTCTTTATGTTGTATAGCCCCCAGTATGTTACCCATTACGTTTATTGTCGTTAATACAATTTATATACCGACGTACAACCCAGGCTCGAAAATTTTCGCGTCACTGTCGGAGATTAGTTATTTAAATATTAATTTCTTTGGAGCAGTTATTCAGTAAAGTGACTGACTTCAGGCCGGACTACTGGGCTTCGAATTCCGGCAGCACTGATATTTTGTTCTTCACATTTAACGTCGTATTAATAAGGCTACCGATGATCTTTCACTGCAGGCATAGTGGTCTGTCACACTCGTCCAGGCTTACTCCATGGAGAAGAATCCTTCTTGGGAAACTAACCGCTCCTCAGTCGGTCAAGAAATTCCCCGCATTCTATGGAACCCGAAGGTTCATTACCACATTCACAAGTTCTCGCCACCTGTACGTATCCCGATCCAGATCAATCCAGTCCATGCCCCCCCCCCCAATTCCACTTCCTGAAGATCCATCTTAATATCATCCTCCCATCTACGCCTGAGTCTTCCAGCTGGTCTCTTCCCCTCAGGTTTCCTCACCAAAACCCCGTATACACCTCTCTTCTCCCCCATATGGACTACATGCTGTCACGCTGTATTTATGAAACCAATAATTCTGCGATGTCTCTGCATCCTTCATACGCCTCCGTGGCGTGCTGCGTAGGCATTGTTATAACTATACTTTTGAGACATTGTTGTGACTGATAGCAGGGCAGAACAGGAAGGTCCGTAAACCCTTTAAATCCTGTAATCAGATTTGGAGCCACAACCCATGGGCAGTGAGAGTAATGGGGTCAACACTGACCCCTATCAGGCATCGCCTGGACAGGGGTTACCTAGAGGGCGCGCGATATATAGAACGCTCATTCGCAACGACATCGTGCAATATGACACTGGAATAACAGAGTGAAAAATGCAGTCAAGATTTTCACTGCCAAAAATAGTAATTGTCGTGCAATTGCATGCACGCGAGGCTATGGTATTATATCTACTAACGCCACGCTGCAGAGTAAGGTGTTTCTTGAGAAGGTGGTAGTTTGCTTCCATTATGAGAATCTAACGACACATATAAATACCGCATTCAGAAGAACCTGTCATTGGGCCATATCTGTCTCATATATCTTGTATATCTAACTTGTGTGTTCATATTAGCCCTTCACCCACACTTTGGTCCGTCAAGTGGTCTGAGGTTCTGGACCAGAATTTTGTATGCCCAGAAGAGAACATTTTTCTCTCAGGTTCTTTGCATATAATGCGTCGAATAGATGCAGGTAGGGAATGTTGCGTCTCTTCGTCCCTCTGTCCGACAGAGACTGTTACGAAGAGTTTACGCTAAAATTTTGGTGAATTTAATTCCGTTTTTACGAGTAACCGGCGTCTTGTAACCCTACCTTATTTGAGGCTCAAAGAATAATCTATTTTTCCGAAAATGGGCTCGACGCGTACTGGTGTTATATAGCTTTAAGTGTATATCTCCTTACTGTCTACAGCCCTTAGCTGAAACAGTTGGCCTTGTAACATTTGTGTTTATCGGAATACAAGGGAATTTAATACATTCCTGTAGGCCGTGTGATATAAGATTTTGTCTTGGGATTACGTTTGTAAAAACTTATTTATTTACAATAAAGTAACAACGACGTCAATAGGACATGAAAATTAGCGAAGCAAACATTTGGAATAGACTGTACTCCATTCAGGTGACACTTTCTGCAACAGGATCATAAATCCTGATATTCAGGAATCAAATATTGACTGTGTGCATCCTAATTACAGTTCTCCGGCAGCAGGAAGCTGTGCTTCAGTAACTAGGTAATGATGAATGTCTGGCTGTCTTTATAATGCTGATTGCCCGATAAAATGTAATGTTTCTCTACCCACGAATAGAGTACACTCTGTGTAGATGCACCCGTAGGGCACCAAGTGCACTTTTTTGGAGACTGTTGTACACACGCTAACGTCCGCTTACACTAATAACAATTTACTCAAAATTAACTCCTCTGTCTGTGCCAAGTGAAAGTTATAAGACATAGAAATGAGTCAAAGAGAACTTGTTAAGCAGACTGGTAAACTTTTCCAAAAATCTTTCTGGATTGCAACATGTCATCCACCCGGATATTCGTAATCAAAGCTGTCAAAATATTTATATTTCAAATTGTGCTGTAAAAAGTTGACACTTTTAATGCGTGGACTTTAGACTGATATTAGATATGGTACGCACCAGTCCAATACAATCCGTATTGTCTCTGCAGTTGAACAAGATGTTTAATTCCTGGCAGAATTTCTCTTCAAACAAAGATCTCGAAGCATGCATAACGATATCTCCCTACATGTAAAAACCCATGTGTGTGTGATTGCGTTATCCTTGATGAATCACACACCTGTTTCCTTGGTTACCGGGTGTGTTCTCTGTGAGGTACGCGCTGAGACCGAAGAAACCGTGTGAGTTGAGCCAGAAAAAGCAGGTCAGCATAGAGGATGTAATATAAACGAACAGAATCAGATAGAAGTACTCCGATGGGTGAAATTAACGCTCGATTTGCTTGAAGAATGAGGAAACTACCGATAAAAATGATCGTGGAATAACGCGTGAATATTGTGACAGCTCGGCATATCACGGGCAACCATAATATTCAACCGCCACTCCACGGCTTATTTCATTGGTCGTTTTGCTTTTCTTATAGCCACACAAATGTTAATATCATCCGTCGTGCCGTAAGGCTGAATAAGGGCCTAAAGTAATAACTTGAAACATATTTTCTACTACACTCCAATCTAGTCTACCTTTTCTTGTTGAAACTCGCAATACAATTGTCATAATCCCTCTATATACATTACTTTATTTGGAGCGAAAACAGGTATGTTTTGTGTTTCCTAATATTTAACAAACAATACACAATATTCCGTGCGCGAATCATGGACTTCGTTTATTAAATCCAGCATTTTTTATTGAATGCACTTGAAATATATTGATACTCACAGTAAGAATGACTGAAAACTGAATCCTGTTAAATGGGAATGGCTATGCCGGTCGTATGATACCTATTCTTGGAATAAATTTAATTTACCCGGAAGTATGACCAATAATGACTATAGCCTGTGTGATGAAAGTGTACAGGCACTTCACGAAAAAATGCATTACCAGCACAAAGAATCGTTGGAGTGAATTTTCATAAACACAATACTGGTGCGCCAATTTTAAGCTCTAAAATGTGTTGCGGCATCCCCGCTCTTTCCAAAGGACTAAAGAATTCAGTAACTATTTCTGTAGAGTGATTCAGGTTGTATTTTGCACGGTACATCTCATAAGCAACTAAAACTACTGTCAAAGTTTCAAGCTTTTTTCTCTTCTTGCGAGGTGTAGCTGCCACAAACAGACAGGCAGCCGGACGCTGTCCGTTTTACACCGACTGTCCAGGTTAGGAATAGGGGCGGGCTAGTAGGGCCGCTGCCGGGGCGCCAACATACGAGAGTGAGACAAATGAAAACCTTGATTTTTTTAAATATTTTTTTTATCGTGGACCATATGGTGTGCTGATCCATGATTCATATCCAGATGTACGGCTATTTCCTTCACTGTTATGCGGCGGGTCCTTCACGATGGCTTCAACTGCCGCAATGGCCTCTGGCGTCACTACTCGGTGTGCCTTACCAGGTCGAGGAGAGTCTGTTATAGAACTAATGCCGTTCTTGAACTTCGTAGCCCATTCGTACACTTGCTGTAGTGACAGACATGCATCACCACAATGAACTTTCATTCGTCGATGAATTTCGATGGGTTTTGCCTCTTCACTACCTTTCACTACTTAAAAAACGCATGACAGAACGCTGTTCGTCTTTGGTGCATGTTGCAAGCGGGGCCGCTATCTTTACACTAATACTGCGCCGTCGTGTTGCATTCCTGTGTCGTACTGCCACCTGTCGGCCATTCTTCCAACCATGAGTATAATTTCTGTCAACGTACAAGACAATCGAGCTGTGTTTCGAAATTTTATCATACTTTTAAGATTTTCATTTGACTATCCCTCGTATAAGAGGCACTAAGACTTCATTGGAGTAATCGGAAGTATAATGCTAGTAAACTCAGGTTTTCCACACGCGAAAGAATTTTTCCGAAGATTAGCCACAGTCTGTGTACGCGCTCTCAAACAGGTTAGCCAACCTCTTCTAGGCCGTAAAATTTCAAAGAATGTCGGTTTGAAGTGGCGCAAAATGAATGCCCTGCCCGCAGCGCCCACACGTCTTGGGCCGGCCCTGACACTCAATATAGAGACTAAACCAGTCTGTGACGTCACTTCGTTCTTTATTCATCGAGAAAACCAATTTGAATTTCATCCATCAGAATTGGGCCTTTTCCGTTTTAAATATTGATTACTATAGTTGGTTATCGATTGGCATCATTTACTCTCTCATTACTGCCACACGATACTGCACGGCCTCTTTCGTCAAATCTTTCTTGATCCGTATAGTAATACCAAGCGTTAATCATATGTACTAAGCCCACGCGGTCGCCACCCCGCGAGAGGTGAGGCCACTTGATGAAAAAACGAGGGCTCGGCACTATGAACAACCCCGTCTGTCGTTTGGGCGGTCGGGTCCCGAAACCATGAACTCTTTTGGGGTGGAATGAGTAAACGAGCCAGGCAATACACAACCAAGTAATATAGAAGTAACAAGTAATATAGAAAATATATTCTGAGTACAAGGAAAATATACATTAATTAAACACACGAAACACAATAATGGCCCAAGAGAAACATATTGGCCTTCACAGTGGATCACACAGCATTCCTAATTTTCTGCGTAACATTGCGATGCATCCACACGTGCATCTACAGGCCTAGCCTAACACATTCAGCTTCCACACAAGCCTCACTGAATAAAATATTACGTAATACAAGTTACAGCCTGACTCGCACTACAGATTCGGCAACCTACAGGCAGGAACATTCTTACGTGCATGACCTCACAACATTACATTGAATCACTCAAGTCTTCAGTGTTTCTCGCTCAACAAACACATACTAACATTACCAGGACAACAGTTAAACAAAACATTTCTTACGTACATGACCTGACACATTACATTGGATCGTACCAATTCTCAGTACTACTCGCACGACAAACACATACCAACAATACCAGGAAAATAATACATCCCCTCTGTTTTGCCCCTAGCCCGCGGGGGCCGGCTTCGAGTATGAACCAACAACCAAAAATGTCGTCTTTAGAAAATAACAAGCCGAAAATGTAAATTTCAAACTTACGTCATACTCGATCGCCGGTCCTACGGGTAGCGAACAACACACAGCAAAACAATATCCCCTCGGCTGGCTAGCCCTCCTTCCTGTCGTGGTAATACACAGAGTAGCCCTTGTCAGTTGACGGACGCGATAGCAAGCCAGAGTCCGGGCTTCAGTAGCCCTCTAAGAAACCTCGGAAACACGCCCCCAACCCTTTACCCACTCGCGGCAGCCAATCCCTGGACGACAGCCAAGGGAAAATGGTGAAAAGATGGAAGATTCGAGACGTCGAACTTCCGCATGGAGATGGCCCTTGAGTCGAGCCCCGCGGGCACGGCTCAGTACCGTAGCGCTGACATCTGATAATATTATGTCGTATTTTGTGCTCGAATCCCACTTGTTGTACTGTGTCTAGGTTCATTAGTTATTTCAGCCTGAGCGCTTACTTCACAGAGAACACAACAACAAAATAACCATAAAAAAGTGTGACTCACCCACACCAAGGGTGTCAGTTGTCCGTGAACCGACTCCTTTCCCGTCGACAGGTACTGATTACGCTTGGCACGTTACATCACAGTCATCCTAAAACTACTGCCAAAATTTTCGGCCTCGTATCTTACTGACTGCCACAAACGGACACAAAGACTCCTGCTTTAGGCGCTTTCGCAAGATTGCAAAAAGAGACAATTAGCTTCGCCATTTGATGTTTTGCTGACCGTGCACCTCAGTATAATCTTAGCAACTGACCAACTTAATGCACAAATTCTTGTTTTATAATAAGTTTATTATATTCCTCTACATGTTTCGAGCACTGTTGTGCTCATCATCAGGAGGTCAAATTGTATT
>Ga0123352_10009232_pt1 | contig 15415 bp, 8 predicted proteins | sample TergutLab28metaG_FD_89700 | JGI IMG/M metagenome (GOLD analysis project Ga0123352, IMG submission 89700) | Labiotermes labralis P1 segment gut microbial communities from Petit-Saut dam, French Guiana - Lab288 P1 | ecosystem: Host-associated > Arthropoda: Insects > Digestive system > Gut ... | reverse complement strand
CTGTCCAAACTGAGTAGTTGTTGGTGCTGTCCACACTGAGTAGTTGTTGGTGCTGTCCACACTGTGTAGTTGTTAGTGCTGTCCACACTGAGTAGTTGTTGGTGCTGTCCACACTGAGTAGTTGTTGGTGCTGTCCACACTGTGTAGTTGTTAGTGCTGTCCACACTGAGTTGTTGTTGTTGCTCTCCACACTGAGTAGTTTTTGGTGCTGTCCACACTGAGTAGTTGTTGGTGCTGTCCAAGACTGCTTAAGAGATTAGGCCTACATGTATCCACCTTCCTTGTCATTAGACCATTTTCACATGGTGTATATATACCATGTACGTAGGTGTGATGTGTGGCTGTATGCGGTCTCGTTTATTGTTTTCTATGTTTAGCAACCATTTTCTTACAAGTACCTTAACTTTTTGTTATTGTATGAACAGATATTTTCTGGATTGATGGTTGTTACCATCTTTTATGTTATATTACGAAATTGTCTTCTTCACTTTATTTTCAAATGTATAAAATAACAAGAGTCTTTGTTCCTGTAAGTTCCTGTTAGTAATTCAGTTGCTTTTACTGACTCAAGAGTCTTCTACATCCCCTTTGGACAGTAAATTTAATAGAATGCTAAATTGCCTAGTTTCCCTACTAAACTTCTGCCGTCCCCTTTTTCCTGATATTCGTTATTTCCAATCTCTACTCAAGGACTTTTATCGAAAGCGCGATATTGTTCAGCAGAGCAATTTGTATTTCGATATTAATGACTGTGTTCCATTATTTTCTTCTCCGATTTCTTTTTCATGCTTCTATTATGGGTTCCCTGGCATTTATCAAACGTACGTTCTCATCTTCATGTTTCGCTTCCGCCCTGCCTCAACATTCAGTATTAAATCCTCAGATTCTACAATTGTCTAATTTTAAACACGAAACTTGTACCGTTGTTTGAACACATTTTATTGTTTGTTAATTATAAAGCCTGCATTTGTCTCGTTAAAATATTTTCTCAATTCATGGTAACGCCGAAAGACCCATGTACAGAAGACGTAGGGTCTTGTAAGGCTTTATTTACATGTTATCGACCTTTCAGCCACGCTTATTTATATTTAAATATTTCCAAATGACACATTAAACATGGGGAGATTAATTGCGACCTGAGACTCATTTCGTCCCATTTTGTCTATAATTATTAGTATTTTAAATTTATCCTCGCCTGTGTGTTATTAGCTGGCGGTCTTTCGGTAATTCCAGATCTCAATAAGAGATCAAAGCGATTTACCTCAACACTTTATGGATGAAGTGTGCAGTGCTCCTTAGTGTGACCTTCTGTAGCTCTATGGCCGACAGGTGACCTGGCAGCAACTGAAGATTCTGATCTAATCCCTTCTTAATTGTACCTTATGCTCCATTTATATAACTGACACATTTTTGTCCTCACTTTCCATTGTTGTTATTATTATTATTATTATTATTATTGCTCGTTTGCAGCTTGATGGTATATTTAAATATGATTATTAAGGTAGAAAATTGTGTATGAATCAGGAAATAGAAAAGTGGTCCGGAATAGTGCAGTTGGTATAGTGACTCGCTGCGGGCCCGGCAGGGGCGAGATTTTTTTTTTCGCTCGTCCAGCCCGACCCAGGGGCCCACCCAACCTTCTACACAATGGCAATAGGGTCATTTCCTGGGGTAAAGTGGCCGGGGCGTGGCGTTGACCACCTACCCCCATCTAGAGCCGAGGTTAAAGAAAGAGTAGAAATTACACATCTTTCCCCCCGGGACTGCGTGGCAGGTTATAGATTGCAATTTACGTTTTAAAATATGCGCTGTTCTGAGATGTTTCGCAGCGGAGAGTGCTAGTTCCGTACAGACGTTAAGCCATGCAGCTTTAAGTATATATAAAAAGTAGTTATGTTCATATTATTATTATTAATTTATTTTATTCTAAGTTGCAAAAGTTAGAGCAACGAGCTAAGAAGTATATGGAGCTTCGTGGAGAGTATGTTGAATAAATCCCGAGTTTGGTCGCTGTAGCTTGTTTCCTTCCTGGTCGGGCTAAGGACTTATCAGCACCCCTCATATATATATATATACCAGCATGTGCACATAAATTGTGTAAAATTGTGTTATAAATTTCACCCTAGAATAGTCCACAAAAGCACAGAGGGAGAGTATAGGTATAGCTCTGCTGTTCCTTTAACCTCGGCGCTAAATGGGGGTGGGTGGTCAACACCACCCCCCCAGGAAAGACCAGATACCCATATTATAGGAGGCTGAGTGGACCCCAGGGCCGGTATAGACGGGTGCGGAAAATCTCGCCTCCACTGGGATTATTTTCCAAAATTATTAAATCCATTAACATAAATCTTGCTGCATGTTTCAGCGATAAATCGCAAGCCTCAGAGATTCGTAAGCACAAAGGAATGTGTGATATTAATACATCAGTTTGACACGTAAAACGTTAAACATTTAAAAGAGTAGATATATGCACAATAAAATGGTTGCCACGAATAGTATGATGTTGGCTTATTCTTGGTTCAAATTCACTGATATATTATTATTTATAGTGTGTATATATATGCATATATACAGATATCAAATGTCGAAGTTTTCGTTCCAGAAGTATCAAGTCTCTATGCCGCGTGCTGATGTGTTCTGTGGTGTGTACTGCGGTACACACCACAGAACACATCAAGCGCAATGCACGGAATGAGTCATATTAAACAGAATGGAAATACCTATCAATATATTCAGCAATATATCTCTCAAACGATTTTATTGTAACACTTATGATGTTACTCATGTTTTCTGTTATGTGACATGATTTTTTCTATTGTTTCTGTCCTACATCTGTGTGTTTGTGGTTGGATATTGGTGTGTTTTCTCGTATTTTCCTATGCTGTCCCTGCAATTGGCCTTATGGCTGTTGTGCCGTCATGTTAAAAATAACAAATTGAAGTGAACTAAAAACAACAACAAACCGAAAAAGCTGACCTAGTGCTAGCGCTTTAGACTTGTATTCTGGAGCTAAGCACCTGTTCAGTTTCCCGGCCGGCATGCTGGCCATCCCCTACCAAGGTCCATCGCGTGTTTCATCAGACCATTCAGCAAGTTCTAGTACTATATCTCGATCAAGGTCATGACCGCAGCCTTCTGAATTCTTTACAATTTTTTTGTCGATCATGCAACCCCATATATTCTTCAACATTATCGTGGTTTCCACCAGTCACTCCAGGCAACTGCCAGCGTAGTACTCTATCTCATTGTAGGGTATGACCACCCCCACGCTCTTCCCAATTCTTCATCTTCTGATCATCTTACATTATGATTATTTTTAAGTGGAACTTCCCTTTGTGGAACAGACACACAAGCGTATGAAAAGCAACTGTCAATCGCAGCACTTTTTGTTTATTCTTATTGTGACGTTGTGCTACACGTTTCGGCGCATGTGCAGAACCATCGTCAGGAAAAAAGGCATATGACAACTTTTCTTTAGTACCTGAGCCGAAATAATATAGCACAATAATATCAATATATTAAAACTGTTTTGAGTGGCAGTTTTTTTTTAATTCTTACAACTCTAAGCTATGTAGGGCCACATACTAATGGCGCCGTTAAGTAACAAACAGTGACGAAGCAACTGGCGCCGACTGGCTTAACTCCCATCACGTTACATGGCACGCAACGAGAATACCAGAATACTCACCATTTTGCTTGGTAGCAAGTACTGTTCTCGTTACTGTCGCCAAGTTCCTCTATTTCTTCTTATTCTTCAGAGCATTGGTTCCCAAATTGTGCCCCGTAGATCCCAAGGGATCCGCGACCAGTTCCCAGGGGATTCTTCGACACATTTCTGTAATGGCTACTTTGAGGTTGACTAATTTTTCTCAATTAAAGGAGCAAAGTTTTGTCAAAAATAACCCAGAAACTCTCTAAATGGAGATATGTTTATTTCGCATGATGTTTAGAATATCTAATTAAGAAACTTCCTGTACCCACGAAGTGAGCGAAACTCATTGTGATTAAGATAAAATCAAGCAATGCATCCTTGCATATGCTGTTGATTTGAATTTGTAGCTATCTAAAATCAATTGTGAGATATAAATATCTAATTTTGGATACTTATCACCCGGATTCTATATTTAATTGATCAAGGATGTGAGGATCCATGGTTATTTCTCGAAGCCAAAAGAGTTCCGCGAGCAAAACGTTTGGGAAGCACTTCTTCGGAGTATTGTACATTTTGGCTGCTTCTCTCGATTAGCGCGTCATTCGTCTGACACATTTTCGAAGTGTAACATCTCTGGCCTATTACCTAAGCGCATGTGTTCCACGTATTCAGTTGTCATCCTGATTTCTGTCTTTCAGGTACATATCGAAGAATTCTGGTGAGTGCTACAACCTAACCGTCGTAGCGACATCCAGCAGAGATGTGACTGCGACCATGGACATCACAATTCGTGTAGCGGAGTACAATCGCTACCCTCCGAATTTCGAGACTACAAACTACACGTAAGTCGGAAGGACAATACGCTTCCTAATGCTTGTTAACTGATAAGTCCGATTCACACTGCAGGGACACTCTCGTTCCAGTCAAGAGACTGTCAAAATCCTTCGGAGCTTCAGCACTAGGGATCACGAACAAATACGTTTAAATGTGAGCAGACGGTGAACATGCGCGAGGTGTGAATCGGGCTTCAATGCGTGGATAAATGGACAAGTGTGGTTTTGGTCCACATGTGTGTGGGAGATTATGTAGTGATAAAGTAGAGATGGTCACGGCGATGACTATGAGGAGTACCGTCTTCTGGGATGTGGGATTTACACAATTTATTTTTGCAGCTAATTTCCAGTGAAAGTGCCACCAGCAGACGAAATATCTGCAATCTAAATGTCATCGTTAAAGCGATGTATGTTTGTCATCATTACAGTGGAAATTTGCCGAAACGGGACAGTGTTGAAACGTTAAAATATACAAAAGAGATACAAAAATGCACCTTGTCGAGATTCTTGAGACTGTTTATCTTTTATGTTGCTACTTTCTAATTAGTATACTAATTGCTCTCTCTTGTTTGAAGTGCAGATGTTTTCTAGCTGTACTGTTTTCTGTTTGGTTACGACATGTTTTTGTAGCAATACTAACTTTCCGTTGTTCAGTGGACAAGGCACACTGCTGGTTTTGGTAACATTATTTTGCTGTCAAATGTCGTATTATTTCAACATGTGAATCGGCGTGTTTTAGTAGCACTGTTGCGCTGTTCTTTGACGATATGGTTTTTTGGCTTGTTATTCTTTGGGTTTTCGAGGACCAGAACACACTATTGGCTTTGGCAATATTATTTTGTTGTTAAATGCCGTTAAAGGTGGCAATAGGCTACCATTAAATACAATTCTAGCCACACTTTTCGATTTTTGTCCTTCGGAAATGGTGTTACTTTATTTCTTAGAGAACTTATTCCTTATATTTCAACGCTGGTGTTGCCCATGGTAAATTAATCGGTCATACATAACCTCGTATATTTAGCCCGACGAAATGTTCGTAATTGCTGACTCACGAACATTACTCCATACAAAAATTGGAGGCTTATTCTTACCCTATCAAATAGCACATTCTTAATCCTTGATGTAGTAACGTAATCGCAAGTTATTTTTCTTAATTATGCCTGGTGTAAATCGTATGAAAAAAAATTGGGGACTGGATACGAAACTTACGTAACAACAAGAATACAAACTTACATGTAGATAATTATGTCTTTGGCCTCTCTTACTATGTCGTATTTGTTGTAATGATCACGTCAATGGCGCTATTTTAGGGAAAAATATGTGTACTTGATTGAAATGTGTTTTGATTTCTTTACGGCTTTCATTTAAAATTTTACTCAGCTAATACTGTTTCAGCGAGATACTGTGATGAATGTAAGTAGGTCTCCATGTACAGTGCCTGCTACGTTAGAATTGTAACCAAACTGAATTACTTGGACTGATTCTTTAATAAAAATCCTCAGTTTAAAATCTCACGAACATCGTCTCGCGGGAGCCGAGTTGTTACACTCAGGCAGGCGGAAGGACAGACAGACAGACAAAAGACATGATGACGCTAATGGTCGTTTCATGCAGCTTTACGAATGGTCCTAAAAACGACAAACGACATAAAAACTCAACAGAGTGACATTATTATCTGTGTGATATTGTTCTAACACTTTACTGTTTGACAGTGGTCATAAACTTCTATTTTAATGATGAGAAATGTACACTGCCGTTACAGTAACTTTTATATTTGGGACATTTCGCCTGATGATGACTGTTTCTGCCAAGACTAGTTGCGCAAATAGATGATGCCACCCACCACACACAAGTGTCTGAGATGTCGGACATTTAACGGTGAGTGCCCCGCGTTTACACTGCAGTCAAGGGGTCAAAGTAGATTAGCTAGCAGTGACTAGTCTACGGACTGGACGACCGGAATTCTGGGTTAGATTTTTGGCAGGGGCAGAGACAGGGTCGCTGAAAGTGGGCTCCAGGCCCGGTGGACAAAATTTTTTGGGTCCTCCAGAAAGGGCGGACCGACGAAAAATCAATACACTGGATCGGAAAGAGAGACTTTGGTTTGGTCTGAAAGGGTTAATTTGTACGGTGGGCAAATGATGATACAACCGAGAAAGATATAAATATATGCAACATAGTCGGGTCCCGGGCCCCGGTAACTTTTACCGCCCCCCCCCTTGCGCTCTCTCTCTCTCTCTCTCTCTCTCTCTCTCTCTCTCGGCATTGGGCAGAGATTTTGTTTTCTACACAGCGTTCAGAATCTGGGGTCCACCGAAGTCTCATGTTTGAGATGTAGTTGGGGCTCAGGTACCGCGGTTAAAGGGGTCGGGACATGAATATGACCATTTACCTACATTTAGTACTGAAGGTAAATACTGTACATTCGCCACTATAGTTGTCCGTACTCCCACATAAGTATTCGTAGCGTGGCTCTCAATTGCTTACAAGAACTAGTAGACGTAGCGAATATGCTATGGGTTGGACAGACAAGGATTCATAACTCGATTCGTAGCAAGTTAAGGAGGCTTTTCTCCAACGTCTACAGACCGTTTCTAGAGCCCACCCAGCGTCCAGTGTAATGGGTACGGCGGTTCTTTCCCCAAGGGTACAGCAGCCGGCGTGCGAAACCTATCACAAACCTGTAACTAGTACCGAAATTAATAATTAGGAGCGTAGGCTGAGGGTGTCTGAGAATAAGGTGTTGAGGAGAATATTTGGACATAAGAGGGATGGGATAACAGGGGAGTGGAGGAAACTACATAATGAGAAACTTAATGGTCTGTACCCCTCACCAAATGTTGTTCGGTGATCAAATCGAGAAGAATGGGATGGGCCGAGCATGTAGCACGTATGGAGCGAGGAGAGGTGTATACAGGGTTTTGGTGGGGAAACCTGAGGCAAAGAGACCACTCGGAAGACCAAGTTGTAGATGGGTTGATAATATTAGGATGGATATACAGGAAGTGGGATGTAGGGGCATGGACTGGATCGAGCTGGCAAAGGATAGGGACTGGTGGCGGGTTGTTGTGAATGCGGTAATCAGCCTTCGGGTTCCATAAAATTCAGGAAATGTCTTCTCTAGTTGAGAATCGGTTAGCTTCTCAAGAACGACTCTGCTCCATGGAGTAAGAAAGTAAGTAAGCAAGTAAGAAAATAAATGTTTGCTGCGACCCAGCGTCTTATGCTACACGCCACTCACCTATGTCGTAGAAGTTGCCGCACAATTACGGCGACCGCTAAACACAACGCCATCTTGCTTGGGAGTGAATTGAGAAAATGGAAGAGTTCTGCAATGTGACAGTCTGTCCGTCAGGAGAGCTACTCACCCAAAGACACAGCTTCACATCCCAGCAGACTTTACTCTTCAGCAAACAGCGCTGTTAGAACTGTGCCTCTCGCAACGTAAAGTAAGGTTATGCCGACCAGGTTTGAGATGTTTACAGTTATGGTGATGAAGATACATTTATTTTGGGATTTGACGCAGTGGCATTAGGTTGGTAGTTCTCGGTCTTTCGACAGGTCATTCGCGTATTTCACTGATGTTTTTTTTTTAATGAGAATTTCACAGCTACCGTTTCTGATTGAAGTTAAATAAGAAGAAGCAAATTTTTGTATACGTAAAAAAAAAGGAAAATTTCTTCCCATAATATTTAATAACATTCCATTACATTTAATAATAAGTATAGAGACTTATGTTCAAGTAATCAGGTTTCATATTTGCATGCTTTCGAGTACACTTCCGGGTTAAGTTTCTTTTGTGGAGAATCCTTTAGACCCTTCAGCCTACGTTGTGTGTATAAAGGAGCAATATATTTACATCATAAAGTTTTAATTCAATCTTATTTTCTTTCTGTACTTTAACAGCAACGACGTGGAAAACCGAGATAAAAATATTTACCGTGAATATAAACGTGCTGGGACCAACTTTGTGACCTTGTTCAGGAACATTGCCTCCTCTAGATGCCTTCATTTCACCATTTTTCCTCTCTCCCCTTGTTCTGCTTTCCCCCTCTACCCACGTCCTTCCCCTCACCATGCTTCCCATATTTTCCTCGTTCAGCGTGACGTGTTGCATGAAAGAAAGCTTCATCCGTCACCAGATCTTACCATGTCAAAAGTCATTCATATTCCGCAAGGGGACAGAATCAATCGGCTTCAGTGTTTGGATTGTCGTCTGGGTTATAATGCCACGTCGTCTGATAGGAATTTGTCAAATTTCCCTAGGAACAAACTTCCTCAGGAAAAAAAAAAATTCCTCCATGGCATTAAAAACAACGTGATACGAAGTAAGTTTAAAAGTAGTTCTGACGTCACACTTTACGCAAAAAAAGTAAAACATCGATGCATATGTTATGAAATTTTAAAGGGAAAACAAGAGGAGTGAAATCAGGAATTGATATTCAGACGTTTTCAAGACCATAGGGAGGATACAACTACAAATTATTTGGCCATATAAAAGTAATGGGTGGAACGAAGATACTGGGAAGGGCGTTAGAATCAGTTATTTTAGGAAAGTGACTTGTGGGAAGATCCAATATACGATGGCTTTTTTAGCTGCCAAGAAGACATCAAGTAGAACAAGTACTCGTATGTCTGTCAAGAAATCGGAAAAGAAAGACTGTGGGAAGAGATAGAGATTAGAGACTTCGTTCATATCCCGTTAATAATGGGAGAAGACTGTAGGGGAATAATAAGAATTTACTGGATGCTTCTGTGATGCCATAACCCACAAGTCGATAATATCAATTACTGAAATCATTTTCGATAAAAAGGTACAGAAAGATTTTCCTTGTTCCGAAGTGAAGGAATTGTAAATATTTAAGTCTTCTGGAATTTAATTGCCTATGTTGAATGTACGGGTTACAGGGACGTGATTGTAGTACACGCAACGTTCATTTGATCGTCTGCATTTGACCATTAATGTTTTTAGTAACTGTTTGAAACGGTGTAACTTATACAAAAGCCTGTTGGTAGAAATACTGTTTACATCCTTTCTCCAAGCAGCAAATCAGTCCCGTAACACGAACAGCAATGGCTGGCTGTGAGTGTCTGTCGCAAAAAAAAAGATTTCTCGTTACGAAGCAGACCAGGTCTGCTTGTGTTTAGTTGGTGTTGCAGTCTCGATCTTTATTCGCTGTTAGGAGCGTCATCTATTTATCAAGCTGTCTGTCAAGAAATGTGTGAAGTACACTGCATTTCATCAATTTAGGAATGTAATGGAAGGATTATCCATGGAAATCTTAACCGGAAATGCAAAATTTCAAGCTCTCCTGTTGATCTGTGTTACAATGAAGAATGAAGAGTTTTGACTCATCAAGACGAAAGCAATCAGTCCAGTCATCCAGCCTTTATCCTACACTGTTGTTACTGCGAACACAACCACGCTGTACGTTGCACTACTGATAGCTGATGCATCACAACTGAAAAACAAGAATTTAGGCTGAGAAAGAAAGACAGTAACTTATCAGGGCCATCGCACTATCTGCCTGTCCCCAATTCGACTTCTAAACACGTTAGCCGATATTCAGTGAACTTGCTATCAGTATTAAACAATGGGGTCAATTCAGTGCCTTACATTGTACTTGAAACATGGCGGACGCACGAAGTGTGTGGTCTGATCGACACTAACTGGCCTTGAGGATTATGAATTGATGTACGGTGATAGATATTGGACAAATGTCCAAATTTGGCTTAGTTAATATATGTATATGATTTAAAATAACAAGATTTTCGGTTCGAGGTACGTAAGTAATGAACAATTGAAGCTGCGTAGTGACGCGAACTTTGTTGCGGGGGTAGGTCATAAACGTACCTTACACACAGCGTAAGAAAGGTGTTACAAACATGGGAACGATGCGAAGCTCTGAGGTTATGACGGAAAAAGACAGGCATTGTGCGTACAAAGTGACATTGAGACGCATTCGTGCAACCATTGTTCCAGTGGACAAGGAGTAAGTATTACATATTCTGAGTGTGTGTTTCTAGCCGTAGGTATCCATCGTGTAATGCGCATGCGCCATATTTTCATCTGTGGCTGCTCGGCTCTACAACATTTTTCCACATTATCTCATAAACGGCACGATTTTATATATAAAAAAAAAGGACTCACTGAACATTCAATGTGTGTTTTGATTTTCTCTACAAATTTTATCTCAGACAAATCTCATTCTAAGTAGAGTTGCTCAGGATATGGTCAAAAATGTAAATTGGTCTTCATGTAAAGTGCTCGCTATCTTGTCGGGTTTTAATGAAACTTGAATTTTCTCGACAGACTTTCGACGAACACTCAGATACCTAATTTCATAAAAATCCGTGTAGTGGGAGCCGAGATGTTCCATGCGGACAAACTGACGGACAGACATAACGAAGCTTATAGTCGCTTTCCGTAATTTTGTGAACGCGCCTAAAAAACTGAACCTAGGCTGCCTGTTTACAAAAGTAATAATCTCAAGAGAGAAATGTAATAAACAAATAAACAGTAATTTCATAATATATTTTTACCATGTACGCCAGTTTTGCTTCGCTACGGGCTGGACGGTCCGGGGATCGAGTCCCGGTGGGGGCGAAATATTCCGCACCCAGCCACACCGGCCCTGGGGTCCATCCAGCCTCCTGTACAGTGTGTACAGGCTCATTCCCGGGGGGGGAGGGGGCGGTAAAGCTGCTGGGGCGTGGCATTAAACACCCACCCCATCTGGCCTTGAGGTCAAAGAAAGAGTAGAGCTGTACCTCTACTCCTTTCTGTGCCATGAGGAGAGGTTATGGGGTAACCTTAACACCAATTTTGTCAACATGGTACATATTCGTAGATCGCTAATGTATTATCTCTTGAATGTGTTCGCCTTCTCGGATATATGCAGGGATGCCACGTAATTCCATAAAAAGAACCCTTTTTTACATTACCAGGTCGTATCTTTCAACACAGGGGCCCAGAAGGTCGAATTTTGTAGGAGATATTAAATACATCCGCGATCGATGAATGTCTACCGTGTTGTTTGCATTATTTGACACAACAGTAATATTGCAACCTCACTAATAGATATGTAGACCATAAACATGTTCCATTAGAAAGTTGGACTTTATGACTGTAGCAATTACTGGCTTATACGACATGCCTCTCCTCCCCACGCCCGTATAAACCTATATCTCTCCTCTAACGGCGGTGTCTGCAGGCTATAGACTAGTAGTGAAATCCGCTCCCTCTAATCTTCTGTATATACGATAAGATCATGGCAGTAACACTTGTGTATTGTTAGACCCCCTTTAAGTACCGCGACGTAACACAGGTTAACCTCCTTACTTCTCACAGGCAATAAACGTTAACACTTGATGCGCAATGTCTCTGTTTTCGTGTTTCTCACACGTTGCGTTGCAGGTTGTACAGCATGTCCCAAAAGTCGTTCGAGGGCAAACTTCTTTACAGCTCAGTGATCGCAGTGTGTAGGGGTCATGTACGTTGTATTTCTTGCCGTGTTCGTCCACTTCCCCAACATTTACGATGAACAACAACGCTTTATGTATGTAATCTTAAGGTATTCGGCCTAACATTAAGGAAATTTGAATCCGTATTTGGGACTACGGTGAACCCTGTGTTATCCGATCTGACTTGGTGGAAAATGTAGGTCTTGAAAGCCGGTAAGGCTGCCGTTTGGAATCCGCTTCCTAATATATAACGAAGGCGAGAAGCCGAATTACCGAACCTGGGCAATGTTTCAGTACAAAAACAACACATGTATAATATGGTATGGTACAGAATAACAAAACAAGTCCCCGAAACACGTGTAAGTCCTAAATACTTCGTCAGGAGTTTGCGCCATTTGACGAATTGTCAGCTTGGCGCTTAGGTGTAAGTAGGTGTCGGCTAGCTCTATGTAAATATAGTTCTGTGCGATACATTATCTACCCCCACAAAAAAAACACAGTGTTTTGTTACCTAAATGCTAAATTAATTCGGAACCGATTTACAGTAATTGCTCTGTAGTTTCGACCGAGCGGGTCGTCTTATACGGTGGACGGTTGATCGGAGGTAAGATGACCGCGTTTCGCTGCAATTTGCTCTGGAATTTTCCGGTCACTCGGTATTTCAACAACAATAACAACACAGTTTTGCCAGCTGAATGTTTTGGTGAGCTCAGGTGAGAGAGTGGTGAAACGCTTACTCATTTGTGTGCGGCACCGGGATGTCTTCTTACTCTCCGTGCATTTTTACTAACATATTTTACAACGTTTTCATTTTATGACTTTGCGAAATTCATGCATACACACTGAACTAGTTTAGGTCAACTCATTTTCATAAGCACTTCCGGAGAGTCAAAGTCACAAAATCCCGTGTTAGGCAAGTTTTTCTTTATTGCGAATAAAAATGTTTAAAGTGGAGAGCTGTTAATTATTTAAGCATATTTTACCACGTACTGGAGACGATGACGTATTCGGTATAGTGACTCGCTGGTCGGTCGGGGGATGGAATTCCGGTGGGGGTGAGATTTTCCGCACCCGTCCAGGGCTTACCCAACATCCTATACGGTGGTTACCGGACCTTTTCCGGGGGTAAAGTGGCCGGGGCGTGGCTTTGAACACCATCCCATCTAACGCCGGGGTTAAAGAAAGAATGGAGTTATACCCCTACTCCCCCTCTGGGCCTTCGTAGCTTGTTCTAGGGTGAACTTTGACCGTTACCTTTACTGGAGACGATGATTTTTAATAAAACTATCCTCAGTACAGGGTCCAGGCAATAGGTAAAATTATCTCTTTGTTCATGTTCCTGAGCCATGTAACTTTATCGAATACGTAGTTTCTTTCCCCCAGGATACTCATTGACAGCTCCGTGCTTTGGGACACCATAAACGAAACACTCTGTACATATATACTTATATGTATGTAGCGGTTATGCAAAACGTATTCAATATGTTATCATTGAAAATTACTGGCTTATTTCTTGTTTATCTTACTTATTTCGGCATTGAAGCTATCGTCTGTACCGTCCGTAACTGGACGAATTGTGCAAATCACAATATATTGTACAAGGTTTCATTTTCACCTTTATATAATACTTAAAAATTTAACAGTATAAATTTTGAAATTTATAAATTTAATATTACGCCATCCAAGAGTTTTCAACCAATTCTTCAAAGCAGCTGTTTTACATTATAGCCCCAATAACAATAGTCAGTTCCTCCTACACCCATTGCTGTGTGCTACTGACACATGTTAATATCTGTTGAGTTAGGTATGATAAGGTTACATTTGTACTTATTTAAGAGCCACAGATGCGTGGAGTGTAAGTACAGCCTTTGTACCGTAATCTGCAGTGGCATTAGCCCTTTGTAGCCGAAGGAAAGCCCCCTGATACACACAGGGTAGGTGGTGGGGAGAGTCCCAGGTCCCGCCAGGATTAAATGAAGAGAAAACAAATTCTTTCGCGAATCAAACACCGCTTGCACAGCCACTGACTGAGGTATCCCGACCTCTAAGGGTCAATATGTTTTATTTATTTAGAAAGTACTAATTATATTCCATCATGGCGCATTTAATTTTAATTGTACTGAATTTATTGAACGAGAGCCTTGATAGCTCAGTAAGTGTAGTGGCTAGGCTACGGGCTGGAAGACTAAGGGATCGCAGTTGGATTATTCCACACCGATTGTGGCGTTTACCCAACCTTTTGTCCAGACGAGACGGAAGGCTGCTTCCCCACAATAAAGCGAAACTGAACGCTTGCCTCCAGCTAATGCCGAGGGTAAGAGCGCGTGGAATTGTACCTTCACTCTCCCACTTGCTAGACAGCGCGGCGCTTGGTTAAACACAGGTCTTCTCTACTTTCACATATTCCTTTCTTACTGTACTGTTGCTAGCAGACGATGACGAACCAACAGAAAGTATCAGTTATATCACTGTATTTGTCTGCCCTCGCCTTTGCAATCAAGGAATCGGTCATCCCAGTTTTATTGTAGGCAAAACTCATATAGTGGCCTCCAGTAAGTGTTTTTATGACTTCGTCTAAATCTATGACGCGGAGAAAGACGTTATATGGAAATTCCTCTCATTACAGCATTTATTTGATAATTAAACTCGTTTAATTACGAACCCCGCGTTATCTTACGAGGAGCCCGCAGTAAGACGGAAGTGGTAATAAAAGTGCTGCGTGTATAATTTAATCTATTAATTGCCTGCGTGTTTGGCTGGCAGAATGGAACAGCAGTGGATTCCAGTAAGACTTCTCCGATTACATAGTGTTAGTCATTATTGTAGCGGTGTGCAATGATTCTGGTTAAATGTGCAAAGATGTGTGTTTGCGTTTTGGCCCTAAGTGTACTGCATTATACCCAGGCTCAGTGTTTCGTGTAGAGTGAAAATAGTATTTATACAACTGTAAAATATAAACTAACGAAATGCAATTTTTTCAAATAATATTTAATTTTTAATTTTGACGTCTTCTACATGTTTCGAACGCGAGGGTTTATTTGCAGGAAGATGGTTGTACGGGTATATGCAGTTGATATGGTGGGTACGTTTTAAATGCTCAAATTACAATAAAAGGCTTTATAAGATATCTAAGTATACAATTTTTTACGTTTTGCTGACCGTGCATCTCAGTATATTTATCTCAGTAATTAACCAACTTGATGCACAACATTTTTGTTTTACAATAAGTTTATTTCATGCCTCTACATGTTTCGAGTACATCTGTTCATCATCAGGAGGTCAAAATTGCATTACACAGCCTCTGGTATCATCACAACTATAGGTGGCCGTCTCGTGCACGAGACGGCTGTGTAATGCAATTTTGACCTCCTGATGATGAGCACATGTGCTCGAAACATGTAGAGGCATGAAATAAACTTATTGTAAAACAAAAATTTTGTGCATCAAGTTGGTTAATTACTGAGAT
>Ga0123352_10009231_pt1 | contig 15415 bp, 8 predicted proteins | sample TergutLab28metaG_FD_89700 | JGI IMG/M metagenome (GOLD analysis project Ga0123352, IMG submission 89700) | Labiotermes labralis P1 segment gut microbial communities from Petit-Saut dam, French Guiana - Lab288 P1 | ecosystem: Host-associated > Arthropoda: Insects > Digestive system > Gut ... | reverse complement strand
CTACTAATGTTTATGTAGACCTATTAATGTTTATGTAGACCTATTAATATTTATGTAGACCTACTAATGTTTATGTAGACCTATTAATGTTTATGTAGACCTACTAATGTTTATGTAGATCTGTTAATGTTTATGTAGACCTATTAATGTTTATGTAGACCTATTAATGTTTATGTAGACCTACTAATATTTATGTAGACCTACTAATGTTTATGTAGACCTACTAATGTTTATGTAGACCTATTAATGTTTATGTAGACCTACTAATATTTATGTAGACCTACTAATGTTTATGTAGACCTACTAATGTTAATGTAGACCTACTAATGTTTATGTAGACCTGTTAATGTTTATGTAGACCTATTAATGTTTATGTAGACCTATTAATGTTTATGTAGACCTATTAATGTTTATGTAGACCTACTAATGTTTATGTAGACCTACTAATGTTTATGTAGACCTATTAATGTTTATGTAGACCTATTAATGTTTATGTAGACCTATTAATGTTTATGTAGACCTACTAATGTTTATGTAGACCTACTAATGTTTATGTAGACCTACTAATGTTTATGTAGACCTATTAATGTTTATGTAGACCTACTAATGTTTATGTAGACCTACTAATGTTTATGTAGACCTGTTAATGTTTATGTAGACCTGTTAATGTTTATGTAGACCTATTAATGTTTACGTAGACCTATTACTGTTTACGTAGACCTATTACTGTTTATGTAGACCTATTAATGTTTATGTAGACCTATTAATGTTCACGTAGACCTATTAATGTTTATGTAGACCTATTAATGTTTATGTGGGACCGCGGTAGCACAGTGGTTAAGGTGCTGTGCTACAAATCGGAAGGTCGCTGGTTCGATCCCAGCTGGTGTCAGTGGAATTTTCATTGATATAAAATTCTTCTGATCGCACTATGGCCCTGGGGTCGACTCAGCCTCTAACAGAAATGAGTACCAGAAATATTTCCTGGGGGTAAAGGCGGCCGGTGCGTAAGGCTGACAACCTACCACCATCCTGTGCCGTTGTCACGAAATCTGGGATCCTTTACTTCCTGGAACCCTCTGGGAATGTCCAGGCATGTAATAGGACTTCTTTATTAATGTTTATGATAACGTCTCGCTAATTTCTTCTGAGAACGAGAAATATTTCGGAAAAAAGTTGTAGAGAAAAAATCTTAACACACATTCTACGTTCAGTAACCTTCTTTTTGTCAAAAATCATGCCATTTATGAGAAAATGAAATAAACTGTCGTAGACCCAGACAGGCCACAGATAATCATACAATACTGCGCATGCGCATTGCATGATGGATAACTAACGTCAAAGACATGCTCTCAGAGTATGTAATACTTACTGCTTTTCCACAGCAACAATGGTTACGCGAACATGCCTTAATATTACGTTTATACATCATGACCTCTCTGTTGGAAGCAACTCACAGACTTTCATGAAACAAGAAACTTCATTACTGTCTTGTCAAGATCCTGTCTCTGGAACCTACCGTAGAGCATATGAATTCAGTGAACACTCCCCCAGCCTTATTTCTGTAGGATAAACTCTAATAACATTTTTCCAATCTAAGTTTAGGTCTTCTACGTGATATCATCAGTTCAGCATTTGAGAAATATTTTCTGCGCTTTTCTGGTTTCTACCATGTGTGAGTTATGCTATCCCTCCTTCCGTGATTCGATAAATTTAATTCTTTTTGCGAAGGACAGTGTTATTGCTCGTTATCAAGCTCTCTCAGTACGCATTCGTAATATTCAACATGCTTTTAATTCTATCATACATAATTTGTATACTTTTGTACCCAATCTTGAACATCACATGATTTTTGGCAAGCGCCCAGATAAGGGCAAATAATTATGTGATCCCACAGCAGGGAATTCTTCCTCTACAGGTTTCATCTCCATGCTAATGTCAACTTAATGAGAACGTCACAGTTAATAACGCTCTAATTGCATCGTCATCACATCATCACCTGCTAGTGTTCGGGTTCTTCATGCAAAAGTGTGAGACGTCTGATCACGTGCTTTGTCTACACAACGAAGTATAACAAACAACAAATACACTTTCCGGCTAAAACTGAGGTTCACAAAGAATGACTGTATTTTCAAAAAACATCTTTTGTCCAGTTTGGGAAGAAATGGATTGTGATTACACAAAACTGAAGAATGAAACTGGGTTGAAAGGAAGTACCTAACATGGAGTGCCTGAAATACCTGAATTTTGACTAAAATGTTTTTGCTTGGTAATATAGGCCTGAATCACATTTTCCAACAACAGGCAACTCGTAACGGATCAAAGTGGATAAAAAAGTTTCTTCGAATCAGGCTGTTCAAATGATTTTATTTATATTTTTAACGACTCGTTTTCAGGTGCGTAAGTCATAGAGGATGTTTAAAGAGGAATCTGTGGTATTTCAGGAAAATCTTCTTTAGGTTTAATTAAAAGGTAAAAGGTAAAGTGATCCCGTTACAGGCCCGGTGTGGCTCAGAAGGTGGGTAGAGGTATAGCTCTACTGTTCCATGACCGCGGCACTAGAAGGGGGTGAGTGGTCAGCAGCACGCCTTGGCCGCACTTTACCCCTGGGAAAGACACGGTACCCATTGTACAGAAGGCTGGGTGGGCTCCAGGGCCGGTCTGGACGGGCGGAAAATCTCGTCCCCACCGGGATTCGATCCTGTCCCGTCCAGCCCGTAGTCGGTCGCTATACCGACTGAGCTACCCGGCCCACTCGTTAGGTGTAATTACATCGGTATAACGAAAAATACCTCTTTGAGTACCCTCTCCAGAAAAATACCTCTACCTGAATTTGAAAGGTCAAGGAGGTAATGAAGAGATAGGTTGCAAAGAAAGAGAACTGTTATGCATTTACTGAATACCACATAGTCTGCTCTTTACAACGAGAGGGAATTGTTAGTTCTTGTGATGTTAGCATCTGTGCTTGCCATCTGATTATCAAGTGGGTGATATAAAGACATTAATTAAGTGAGAAAATTTCTCACTGCTTTCATAAAAATCAGTTTTAGGCTTCCCAGTACTTCATCGTTTAGCGCACTCGGCTCCGTGTGACTTGCTTGACTCTATTCTCAAGGACGAACCTGCGCAGTATACGGATCATGTTAAAAAATTTCAGTACGTAGAACCGCAAGGAGACCACATTTTTTCGCGTCATTATCTACGTAACGGTTCAACTTCGGATATAGGTGTGTATGGTTATGCCGATATACATCGTAGTAAGGAGCTTTCTCCTGATGTAAGGTAGATTCCTCCTGAATCACCCTGTATATATCTTCAGATTAGACATGGCGATGTTCATGTTGGCCTGTAGTTAGTAGGATGCCAGTAGTGGCTTTCTTGAAGGGTCTACGTCCTCTGACCACAGAAACTGTGCAGTTCCGCCTAAAGCCTCCGTATGAACGACTAGTATCCAGCAGCAACTAGAGCCCTGTGTATTACAGATTGCATTGTAGATCGGTACTCCTGCAACTTTGAGCTTGAAAAGAATTTTCAATTGTAAAGAACGTGACACGAAACTGTGAACTTTCTTCAGCACTATCCCAGTGACATGCAACGTATGTTCTGATATATGAAAGTGCCTGCACCGGTGCTCTTTTCCTTCCTTAGGTCTGACAATACTATCATTAGAATGCGAAACACAGACGATAAGTTACACCACAATTACTATATAACATTGCTTTTTGTGTATATCTAAAATATTGGTGCATAATCTTTCCCCAAATGTAGCAGCCACCTTAATCTCCTAGCCGCCAGAATGGTGACAGGAAGCAACTTTCATCCCATGGATTTACATTAAAAGTATCAGTTGCCACCGTGCAAGGTTAGTCGCCACGTTGTCCTGGCGCCCGGAGTTCCCACATCTCTTCTCTGAAAAAATAGGTCGTTCTGATTAACCAGAGCTTAAACATGCACGCATTCTGTGGCATTTTTCAGAAACTGGAATAGCAATTGCGACTCCTAATGGATGATGCGTTAATGTGATGCTTTGGCTAAGGAGGTCTTACGGTATTTTGATCTACCCTTTGAAATAAGCCTTCCTTTAATTTATCTTTCTGATAGTTTTTAAGAAATGTATGGAATGGATTCGACATGGAAATAACAAGGAAACACGGTGACATTACAGTCTCTTTCCAATAGCAGAAACAAATACAAAGTGCTTCCTCTGGAAAAAAAAAAACTAACTGGAATTGTAACATCTGGAGTAATAAATGTGTTCGAAGACACGATGTTGAAGGATGGGAAAGGAAATTTATTGGAGAGGAAGAAGGTGTAAGCAGCTACGTGGTGATCGAAAGGACAAGACACAGTGCTTAATTCGAGAGAGGAAGCACTAGACCGCACTCTGTGAGGAACTCGCTCTTAAGGAGGTTGTGGGCCTGTCTTAGGACAGAGTGTTTGACGTTGATGATTAGAGAATGGAGGCAGACAAGCCTTCAGCTGAATAAGTAGGCTTACACAGATGTTCTGCACTGTGAAGGTAAAGCGTTATCTTGGGATTATGCCACGTGTCTCCAGATTGAATGTCGGCATTACTCAAATGACTCCTTCTCACGAACCCTGGTGAGGCTGAAGGAGTCTACATTATAGTGGGGTGACTGTTTCTCGTACACCGAGTAGCATAATAAGACTTCTGGTGCTTTTTGTAATTTAAGCAGTGAAGAGGGGCAAGGGACAGGTTCGGTAAGTAAGTATTCTTTTGTATACCTCAAAATGAAGGAAGGATCTACAAGAAAAATTTATTTAAATATTCAGAACTTCGAAACAAAAAAAGGTAAATCAGTCCCATTACAGGCCCGAGGTGCCCAGAGGGTTCCCAGATTTCGTGACAATGGCCCAGAATGGTGGTAAGGTTGTCAGCTTTACAAACCGGCCGTGTTTACCCCCAGGAAATACTCCTGCTACTCATTTCTGTTAGAGGCTGAGTAGACCCCAGGGCCATAGTGCAATCGGAAGGATTATATCAATGAAAAATTCCAATGATACCATCTGGAATCGAACCAGCGACCTTCTGATTTGTAGCACAGCACCTTAATTACTGTACTACCGCGGTCCCCAGAACTTCGAACTATGAAATTCAATTTTACACCAGCATACCGCTCATCCCAACAGACGGTACATCCTATGTCAATTATAAAGAGCGATGTTATTCGTGGACTGAATAGATATTTATTCTGAAAAGCGTAATAAACTTACAAATACACTGTGGGTGTGTGTGTGTAAAACGTGGAACTTTGTACTTTTGACGTAATGCTAAATATAACGAGTAATTAACATTAAATGGATAAAAATTTTAGTTGCTCTAACAGTGAATTGTAGTTTTTACAAAAGTCACAGATGAAATTAGTCTTGAAAGGTACAAAGCGACTTTATGGGAGAAACAGGCAACATCGAGTTCAGAGAGATGGCTGTAGTGTGTAAAGGGAGACAGACGCCCGGCGGCTCCGTAGGTTATACACCATAGAGTATCAGCATGTTTTCAAATCCCAAGTTTCGCCACTAGATCAACATTAGCTCTACACTCCCTGAGGACAGTGTCGCCTCTAGTGTTTGTAGCGGCTACTCCGGTAGCTTAATTAAATTATCTCTTTACAGGCTTGGGGAATGAGGAGAAATTTATTAACCCCGGTCAGTCGAACATCATGACATCATCAAGAGCTTAATAATTCTTGTGAAAAAAAAATTATTCCTGGAATCGGGGAGCTATTTTAATTTGGCATTGAGGGTCATTCGTAACCCTGACATTACAGTGCTTATTTTATTCAATGAAAAAGCATATTTCTAAACAAATTAAGTTGTGTCATTAAAAAAGTTTGGTAAATATATACATTGGTGCTGTGTTCACCTTACAAGAGAGCATTGCTAAAAAGCAAATTATCGGAAATAAAATTCAATTGTTACAGAAAACTCTTAACTACACGAGTGACAGTTGTTTGAATATAGACCTAATGGCTTAGAAAATTCTGCATAAACTGAATAAAATTGACGCTCCGAAAATAAAATATGTTTCTTCCCACTGACGTAGGATTATCTCAATAAATAGCAGAAATATGAAGAAAAGAATAAACACAGGAAAAGAACGAAAGTGGAAGGCGAGAAAGAAAATATTAGATGGGATGAGAGGAAAACGTAAATTAAAGAAAACCAAAGGAAGTGAAAGGAAGATTTCAGCTCACGTTTTCAGTTCGTGATACAAAACTAACGTCAATAAGATAAAGAAAAGTGTATTAGTGGCTTGAATTTTGCAGGACTCTTACAGATTATTTTGCTTCAATAAAGACCCAGAAGCGCAGAAATTAAAGGGCTGATTTAAAGCAGCCTTTAATCGCTCTCCAGAAATTTCAGTCAGTGTTTCTCTTACTTATCTCTCGGAATCCGTTTGTTTATACTTTTATATATAAAAGAAAGACGTAGGAAATTCCTAGAAATACACTCCATAGCAGGACATCACTTGAAGAGAATGAAATCCCACTTATTTCAACAAGCGACAATAATACTTTATCTTCTAAAATTATAGCATTGTGCGTTAAATTTGTTTGTCACTTACGAATATGTAGGCTAATGTATTTCTTTTAAAATAATAATAATAATAATTTTAGTAGTTGATTTAATATTTTCCATATTCCGTGCAATAGGGTGATTACACAGCGTTCAATCGCACAATTGCAAATCGCTTTATGGTGTTTCTCCTACGTGTTTCGGCTTTCACGTGGCCTTCCCCAGGGATGTCTCCAATAATGGAATAAATATGGTAGATTTTGTTTCTAGCTGTGTACATGTGGAGTCGAAAATAAACATGTTTGAAATAAAATTGATAAACGTGTTTAAAATATGGACGAATTACAAATACGTTTCTTATAAGTGTTTTACACTTCATGTGCATATCCAGCTATCCTTGCAGTAAAACACCTATCAGTTTATTTATCTCAGTATTTAACCAACTTGATGCACAACATTTGTTTCATGATGCATGAAATAAAACTTATTGTGAAACAAACGTTGTGCATGAAGTTGGTTAAATACTGAGATGCACGATCAGTAAAACGTCAAAACCTATCAGTCTGTCGTCTTCATTCTGAGGGAGTTATCTCTGTGTTGTCTGAAAATGCTTGTACCCTGGTAGATCACGGAGTAATCAGATTCTACCATGGTGGAATCACCTACCGACGAAAAGAGGTAAGTAACTCTCTCAGTATGAAGATCATACGTTCATACAGATGTCAGCAACAACAGATAGATATTCACACGAAATGTAAAACTGTTACATGAAACGTGTTTATAATTAGTCTGCATATTAAATATTTGTAGCAATTTAATTGTAAAGGTTGTGTTTTGACCCCGCATATGAACATCTTTAGCCGAGTTAGATCCCACCTGCCCTTTGCTAGCATTATTCGGAGCTCACCATATTCTCCACTTTAGTAGGTAAAGGGTTAATAGAATCTGCATCTGTTTTATTCCTTTGTTGGAAACCTCCCTGAGGTTGGCCATGTTGAGGCCGAAACATGTAGGAGGCATATCCTAAAATGACAAGTGACTGTTGTTGATTGTACAGTTGTGGATTAAATGCTGCTTAATTTATTAGTTGCGTTTGAAATACATTTCATTGGATGTGGTGGCAACAGCAGGTTTTCACCAGAACACTTACGCTGTATCACTAAGTCTACAGTTCGTTTGTACTATTTGTTATGCTCTGAATGTTCTGGTCTGAACCAAGTTATTTATAACCTATTGATTGTACTTTAAATACCGTTATTGCTGTCTGCCCGACCTCAGTTCTACTGTATTCACTGACTCTTCCATTTACATTTTTTTCCTGTAAACGAGGGTGCCTAAATCTCTCTGTTCAGTGGGATTTTTGACGGTATCTTCCTGAGTGACATGTCCTCGTTGACGTGCGGCCATTTGCTGTTCAGGAGCGAGTCTCTTCACCTCTGCGTTTCTGGGCATTTCAACAATACATGAGACTCGCTGTTCTCCGCGCATAAACAAGCTCTGTGGACCATAGTCTGGTGTTAGATACGTCAACACATCCAATCCAATCAAACCGACATTACGCAGGTCTCTGCCAATATTATTACGCCCCGCATCGTATCTGACAATCCAATTTTGAAATTGTTTCCTAACAAAAATTTTGTACTCGTTGCTTACGAACCAGCCCTAGTAAAATACTCGGCTTTCATTTAACAGCCAACAAGATGCAGCAATAACAGATTTTATTGATAATTACAATCAGCTCAACATGTTTCGGGCGATAATTTCGCCCATCCTCAGGAGCACTAGAATGTGTTTACAGCTTGTGGTGTAAAGCACCGGCGATGCTGTCTGCTGTCACCAGCGGGCATCGCCGGTGCATTATACCACAAGCTGTAAACACAGTCTAGTGCTCCTGAGGATGGGCGAAATTATCGCCCGAAATATGTTGAGCTGATTGTAATTATCAATAAAATCTGTTGTTGCTGCATTTAGTTGGCTGTTTATATTATTGTATCGATGATGCACGGTCACACAAACATCAAATCCTGGTGTGGACTTGTGCTTAAACTGAAGCTTCTTACATCAACAGGCCTACAATAATGTCTGTTCATATTTAATTTACCTCCCGGTCGAGACCTTATAAGCGTAGTAAATAAAGAAAAGTGCTTCTATATTTTCTCTGCTTTTGACTTAATAAGGAGCATAAAATGTATTTATGTAACTTAAACGTTTCCTTTTCTTGAGATATATTCACAGACTGCTGTCCTAATGCAATTCATTTCAATTTATATAAATAATTGTCCAACGAGACGCAACACAACGCAGTATATTTATTATTCTGCAAGTTGACTCTTGCCTGGCCACGTTGGAGGGAGGTAGCTGCACAAAAAATATGACCAGTACCGGAGGCTGTAGTTACAGTTTTGTGTACTCCTGGTGATGGGTGTGGTTGACATCCGAAACATGTAGAGTGAACTTGCAGAATAATAAATAGACTGCTTAGTGTTGCATCTCGTTGGACAATTATTAATATAGACCAGCGATGCACGCAACCATAAACATACAATTAATTTCAATTTGATGTTAATTTTTTTCCATTTTCATTAAAACGAACACGGAGCAATAGCAGTTGCAAGCAACAGCAGTTACGGTACCTTGCAACTTGCCTGCCACATCACATCTGTACACTCTTCACCAGAACGTGAGACCACAAGTTTTCGTGTGTGTGAAGTCTAAAAGTAACCGACCCACGACACCAAACGAACAAAATACACAAACGTATTCCTTAGATATTCACATTGCATTATCAAACTTAACAGTCCCACCCGCTTCGATCCGCAAGGGACCATCATCAGGGACTCAGATCAAAGTAACACCGCATGAAACCGAATTAGCCACTTTTGTATACGGCTACCGTGGAGTGAGTCCAGCAGTCAAAATTTTAACATTTCTTTGTACAGTGATTATATGAATAAGCTACATCTTCATACGGAGTATATTAGAAGCAGCCTACATACTTTACTGGGTAGATAGTACCATAGCTCAGTCATTCACTTCTTAACGTAGAGATTCGGTTTCAATCCCAGGGCAGTCTATACGGACTCTGATTTGATGAAATGTCACCGATTTTGGTTCATACCTCAAAGAATTGATTCGGCTGTCTCCTGTCAGTCATCATTCCTTTCCCACCATCATGTCTTCGGTATCTAATGTAATTACAGGGGTATTTAATGTAATTACAGCTGTACGAGCCCCTGGTGATGGTTGTCAACGCCCGAAACATGTAGAGCTGCCTACAGATATATAATAAACTGAATACAGTCGCATCTTGTTGGACAATTATTAAATTTAAAAAATTAAAAACTACGTTTCACTATATTACTTGAAGAATAAAAGACCAGCTTGATGTCATTTGCTATTTTATTTCACGTCTTATGTTCTCAACATGTTTCGGACATTAATATATCCATCATCAGGAGCTTGCGACTGTGCTGTTGAATTACCACATTGGTCGTATTGTTCTTGGTTCGATTTGTGTTGAAGTTTCGGTGTGGTTGGGTTGGAGTGGTATCCGTGTTGCAGGCTTCAAACACGGAACAACCAACCACACCGAAACACCAACACACATCGAACCAAGAACAATACGACCAATGTGGTAATTCAACAGAATAGTCGCAAGCTCCTGATGATGGATATATAAATGCCCGAAACATGTTGAGCACATAAGAAGTGAAATAAAATAATAAGTGACTCCCACTCTCATGTCTTCGTCCAGGTGTTACAGCCCAGTGTAACCCTTATCCTTCTAAATACGTTTCTATCCATCTCTTTTCCTTCCATTCTTAAATTCCAAGAATTTGGAGGTCTTATTCGAAACTCTCTGTTTTTTTTGGTGCCCTCTGGTTTGAAAAAAGTTAATTTTCTGCGTACTGAGTATCATTTGTTCTGTGGAGGTGGCCAGGCTGTTCTTGTCTTCCACCCCCGGCCTTGTGTGTCTCGTCAAAAGTCTGACATAACTCAGCATTGTATCCACTTCGCCATAACCCGTTAAACTCATTTATCTTCATTCTTAATCCCAGAGATTAGATGGGTTGAGTTACTGACAGGGTCGTTAAATAAACAAATTATTACCCACCACCTTAACTCTCGATTAACCAAGTGTACATTAATCAGACAGCTAGCATTTCCAAGCACAACTTCCACTGCCAAATTTTCTCCTGTTTTGCCTTCTAGTGCTACAAGTCTCTTAGTATCATTTTCGTCTATAATTTAATTACTGTGGTTTATTACGCCGGGTCTTTTGACAATTACCGACATTTTTAGCAGCTTTATGCGTCCATCCAATCGTCTTGGACTTACTGGACTCTGAAGACGTCAGTTACAATTTGTGATTACGCTGTGTAAGTCAAATTTGTCGGATCTACCTCCAGAGTTTCTTATTGCCGTCATGTTTGCAATGGTACATTTATAAACAATATTTCAGACACAATGGGGGACCGCGGTGGCACAGTGGTTAAGGTGCTGTGCTACAAATCGGAAGGTCGCTGGTTCGATCCCAGATGGTGTCATTGGAATTTTTTATTGACCTAATCCTTCCGATCGCACTGTGTCCTTGGGGCCGACTTAGCCTCTAACAGAAATGAGTACCAGGAGCATTTCCTGGGGTAAAGGCGGCCGGTGCGTAAGGTTGACAACCTTACCACCATCCTGAATCTTTGTCAAGGAATCTGGGAACGTTAACTTCCTGGAACCCTCTGGGCCACTCCAGGCCTGTAATGGGTCTGCTTTACCTTTATTTCAGACACAATTTATTTTAGTGCCCCAACTGGTGCCAGCCTTCACTTAACCAAATCCGATGGCTTATTACAAAAAACCATCCCCTTTCGCGGGAGTTATGTTCTTTAAAACTGAAGAAAGCTGTGAAAGAACAATTTATACATTTTAAGACCTTGGAAGAAAATGTGATTGGAGGAAACACAGACACACGATGTGTAATTTACTAAAATTACTTATCAAAAGACACGAAAATATTCATATTGATTTTTAGTGTAATGACTTCGGTGTTTCTGGTTGAAAGATGTCAGGACGATCGAAGAAGATAGCATCCGTGAATAAGGGGAGAAGGAAGACTTTGTGAAGAAAGGCCTGAACTTCGTATCCTTTGTCCCCTACTGCGTGTCTTCATACACTTTCTTTATGGTGTTGTGATAGCCTTCACTTTAAATTCCATCAGTACTCAAGGCCCTTTCCATATCTTCTAAAATGGGCCACAACGACTTACAGAAGATCTCAACATGTGGACGCGCGAAATTTGTGAGGTGGGAGTCGCACTATTACCAGGGGCATTTAGAGCCTGAAATGATATAAGTTTTAGACGCGTAGACATCGGAAAAGTGTGCTAATTCTTTTAAGTAAAAAACACAAATTACCTTTCGTGAGGAAAATTTCCAAATTTGGTAGTGAGATAGATCATATATATGCCTACATATTATACTCAAATATTGCAAACTAGATAGATAGCAAACATATCAATATATTATTTCTTATGCACTTACTCACTCACATACCCCATGGAGCAGAGTCCTTCTTGAGAAGCTAACCGGTTCTCAGCTAGTCAAGAAATTCCCCACACATCATGGAATCCGAAGGTTCATTACCGCCTTTACAAGATCCTGCCATCCGTCCCCATCCTGAGCCAGACCAATCCAGTTCATGCCCCGCATTTCACTTCCTGAAGATCCATCGTAATATTATCCTTCCATCTACGCTTGGGTCTTCAAAGTGGCATCTTTCCCTCAGGTTTCCCCACCAAAACCCCGTATACGCCTCACCTCTTCACCGTACGTGCTACATACCTCGCCTATCTCATTGTTCTCGATTTGATCATTTCCACTCCCCTCTTACCTCACCCCCCTCACCCAAAATATTCTCTTCAACACCCTATTCTCAAACACCCTCAGCCTACGTTCCTCCCTCAATGTGAGAGACCAAGTTTAAAACCCAAACGAAATATATATTTTTGGAATATTGTCAAATGTTAAAAACGTGGCTGTCTTAAGTATCTTTATTTTGATACCGGACAAATTCAGTATTTACAGAAAGTGTATTTAAGAATGTAGGTTTTCGTAAAAATAAAATTGAACAGTAAATGACAAAGTACGAGTAGGTACTTATGGCTATAAACTTGTATAATATTTAAGTATGTCTTGAGTTCTGAACAAACTCCTTGCTGAATATCTGAACGGACGTTGAATTGCTCTAAATCACTGAAGTGTTATTAGGACACCCATAGAGGTCGTTCAGTTGCTGGCTTGTCAGCAGGTCTTCATCTCAGGACAGCTGGTGGGTAAAGATCATTTTACTTTCTACTGTCGTGGAAGAATACTGTCATTATTAATACTGCACGATGCATCGTAAAATGTTATCGAAACTGACAGTAAGACAGTGCGGAACGTTTTAAGCAACATTGTCTTTCGTAATTTATCAAATTAAATAACTGATTTGATGTTATTATGACCGTGCGTCACTGATACAACAAAATAACCAACTAGATGCAACAATAACGGTTTATTGATGATTTCAATCAGCTCAACATGTTTCTGGTGATAATTTCGCCCAGCCTCAGGAGCATCGTCGGTGCATTGTACCACAAGCTGTAAACACAGTCTAGTGCTCCTGAGGATGGGAGAAATTATCACCAGAAACATGTTGAGCTGATTGAAATCATCAATAAACCGTTATTGTTGCATCTAGTTGGTTGTTTATTTTGTTGTAACTAACTGATATATTTTATTGTAACTAACTGATATATTTGATTGTAACTAACTGATATATTTTATTGTAACTGCTATATTTTATTGTAACTAACTGATATACTTGATTGTAACTAACTGATATATTTGATTGTAACTAACTGATATACTTGATTGTAACTAACTGATATACTTTATTGTAAATAACTGATATATTTTATTGTAACTAACTGATATATTTTATTGTAACTAACTGATATAGTTTATTGTAACTAACTGATACATTTTATTGTAACTAACTGATATACTTTATTGTAACTAACTGCTACGTTTTATTGTAACTAACAGATATATTTTATTGTAACTGATATATTTTATTTTAACTAACTGCTATATTTTATTGTAACTAACATATATATTAAATTCAAATTGAAAACATGTAAAGTCGTCGTCGAGCTCCGAGCGTACTGAATTGAACCCTCGCTATGTTCAAGGGCTCCCACGAAAACCTTGATCAACTTGCAAATTGCTGTAACAGAACACTGTGTTGTCATTCAGCGGCGCTGAGAGGTACCACGCATATCAAACAGCTAACAAATCCGAAACAAACCCCACACTCTTGGTTAAAAAGAGAAGAGAAAAGCTGATAAATTGAAGCGTATCACTTAATGAAAAGTACGTTTTCAACGTACCAGTGCGTTATTAAAACCAACAATATTCCAAAACTATCGTGGCTGAAATGTTTGGTATTTCCCGTCCTGTCGGACTAAAATGTACAAACTTTTTTCGGAACACAGATTTGCATCATTCTTTAGGTGGAGCGGGCAAAAAAGGAGAAACTATTGTGCTGGGATTGTTACGAAGAGGTAATTTTAAGACAGAAAAAGGCGCAAGACCTGGAAATGTTTCTATGGAACGGGCCCATCGGTATAGATTTTTCCCGTTTACAGTCTGAACCTGAAGATGGAGGCCAATTCAGTCCCCGAAATGTCGTGGGTTTTGCAGACTGACACAATGGACAAAGTCCAGAATTTGAGCATCGAATGTGACAATGCAGTTACAATAGAGAGAACCAACTGAAGATGAGTCTGTAAATTATGCAGTGTATCTTTTAACAGGTACCTTTACCAGAAGGAATTATGTAGGGTATGCTAATATCCATGTATAAGTATGCATTTCAGCCTGTTTATGTAAGTTTTATTTGAGTAAACTAAACCAGCATTTACGTGTTTGCATAAAAATATATTTAAATTATATACGCATATACAGTAGAATCTCGATACATCGAAATGACCAGGACCAAGACTGCCTCGATTTACCGAAAAAATCGGACTGCACGGATTAAGAAATTTTCTTACTTTTAGCGTTCATTATTAGGGCAGACTTGCTTTAAAATACTTAAAACGCATAAGAATACCCAAGAATACGTAAGAAAGTGGCTGGAAGGAAGTTAAGTAAGGCCTGAGGAACAGCTATAAACACAGAAGACAGCAGAATTCTACACCCATCATAGAAACGACCTTGACTACAGCGCATCGTCTCAGAAGAAACGGAAAATCGAAAAATCGGTACCCGGAGAGTCGAGCCTGAACAGTACTTAGTTGTGTGTGTATATGTAAACATATAGATTGTAGACTTATGTATTCGGTTGGATAGAAGTTTCGTTGAATTGTGGTTGGGAATAACAGTCTCAGCTAACTTTTGCGTTTATTCGGAAAACCATTCTTGATTGTTCCGTTCGGAATTTCGACAGGACTCTGTTCCTTACGCAGTTCACACACTCACCAACAAATGGACTATTTATTAACTTGGTTAAAAGTTTTAAATTTACATTAAAATACACAACAATGTCGCTACTACGTGTTTCGGTCTTTAATGACCATCATCAGGGAGCTTTATCTGTACCTAACTGAAGTTATATTTATGTCAAAACACTCGGCAAAATTACGTCGTTCTATGAATTAGGTGATGTTGCAGCATGTCGTAGAGCGGCATGTGTGTTGTGTGCTGTGCAGAGTGAGACTAGCGGCACGTGTGTTGTGTGCTGTGCAGAGTGAGACTAGCGGCATGTGTGTTGTGTGCTGTGCAGAGTGAGACTAGCGGCATGTGTGTTGTGTGCTGTGCAGAGTGAGACTAGTGGCATGTGT
>Ga0123352_10009230_pt1 | contig 15416 bp, 10 predicted proteins | sample TergutLab28metaG_FD_89700 | JGI IMG/M metagenome (GOLD analysis project Ga0123352, IMG submission 89700) | Labiotermes labralis P1 segment gut microbial communities from Petit-Saut dam, French Guiana - Lab288 P1 | ecosystem: Host-associated > Arthropoda: Insects > Digestive system > Gut ... | reverse complement strand
TGAATGGAGCGAGCTGCAGATCTTTCTTTCCAAAAGTGGACCAGAGACTCAAATTACGGATCCCAATAACACCTGAATTCACTGCCATCATCAGCGGTCGCGGGAAGACAAAAGCACATTTAAACTAACAGACAACCCGATGTGCCCATGTAATGAGGGAGAACAGTCCGTGGAACACCTAATTTATGTATGCAGTATTCTGGCCCCCCACAAACAATGAACTAGTAAACAAATACTTAAACGTCTTTACAAAATTTGTTAAATCTATAGATTTCAACAAACTGCAATAGACAAGTCATTATTTAGTAAAGTATAAACTAGAACATGAAGTATTACTCTGTAATGGAGCATGTTGTGAATAAACTTATTTAAAAAAAAACCCATACCCCCACAAACACACACACACACACACACAATGTACGCACACGTACACACACACACGTACACACACATACACCCACGCACGCACTCTCACACATCCACACACACACACACACACACAAGAACCCCTCCAGTGGTCTCTCCACCTTGTCATGGTAGAGGGTCTTGTGAGTTCCAGTAACCCTGAAACCTAAACTAATTGGATTGCTCACATCTTGTTTAGGAACTACTGTCTAAAACACGTTATTGAAGGAAAGGTAGCGGGAAGGGTAGAAGTGACGGGAAGACGAGGAAGAAGACGTATATAGCTATTGGATGACCTGTTGGAGGTTGAATGTTGAAACAAAGACGAAAAGTACGCTGCACAGCATTCGCCGACTCAGTTTTAATGAACGCACGAACGCAAAAAATCTTCTGGTGCATAGTAATCATTTTTCTCTCAACTGACGCTGCTGCACGGCTGTGCGCTAGGCGAGCACTCTAGCGGTGTTATATGAAACTTTAGAATCTCCTCTTTGAAATCTTATGTAGTTTATTCACACACCTTGTATAGTTCAGGAAACATAGACGTACGAAATTGAGTCCATAGGTTTTAATCACGCTGTATTTGTAGATCTCCCACGATTTCCACTTATAATAACTTACAATTAACTTTTGTCTTTTCAACACACTTGCCGATCAGTAAGTTTTAATTCCAAGATTCTAGAATTGAAGCACAAAATTATCACTAAAATGTTCCCATGCTTAGTACCTTATTTATTGCCAGTCAGTGAACTTCTAATTTTCCAGGTTTTATTCAGTTCCACAGCCGTTACCATGTCTAAAGCCTATCGAACAACCAGACACATGCTGCAGCCTCGCAGATCTTTGTTTATGACAAAGTTGATATCAGTGTAATTTCTATGAACCTGATCAGTAGAAATAGTTTACTCTAAAGGGGCGGAATTAAACCATGTCGATAAACGTGAATGCCTCAAAATCCTTCGCATTCCAATTTTAGGAATTTCACACATCATTCGTTGCCAGTACTACTGATTACAACACAAAAGTGTCGGTTACGGCTTTACTCCCTGTTACCCTTTCCACGTGGGCCGGGTAGCTCAGTCGGTGTAGCGACTGACTACGGGCTGGACGATCCGGGATCGAATCCCGGTGGGGACTAGATTTTCAGCCCGTCCAGACCGGCCCTGGGGCCCACCCAGCCTCCTGTAAAATTGGTACCGGGTCTTTCCCGGGGGTAAAATGCGACCGGGGCGTGCTGCTGACCACTCACCCCTTCTAGTGCCGCGGTCATTGAAGAGTAGAGCTATAACTCTACCCACCCTCTGGCCCACACCGGACCTGTAACGGCATCACGTTACCTTTCACCCCTTCCACAAAATAAGAACTAAGGTTCCATAATCAAGGAACGCCGTCTCTTTGCTCTGCTAGTTTATATTTCCCCTGTTTTTGTTATAACTCTGTTCTCTACGTCATAATAATAAGCCTGATAAGGCTGTAATGTAGGTGTAACATTCGTAGCCATTGACAGCAGGTTACAAGCCGCTAGTAATTCTCAAAAATTGGATGCGGGGCCCATTTGCGGGTAGAACAGTGATTCGTGTTATTTGTTGTTTCACTGACAGATAAAACGCGAAAAGGCTGCCGAACGGAAGAAAGACATTACTATTGAAAAGGGTCACCGTGCTCATGATAATGGATGTAACGGTACTTCGGTGAGTTGGCATGTGGGTAACATAAGGGAGACAGGGAGTGCTTACAGAATTTTGATGAAGAAACCCACTAAAAATAATCAATTTGTAAGGCCGAAAGAAGTTAGGTGTTGGGTGGGTCGTATCCATTGGCTGATATTTATGTTGATGTATAACTTTCGGCTCTCGTAACGTTAAATTCTTTGGGGCCAGCAAAACAGTAGTTAGAGCCGTGAGAGACGGCACCTTGACACTGTGCCACACTGTGCCACACGTCTGGTATTCTAGTGGTCTGGTTTTGACGGCCAGATCTAAGCACGTTCGGTTGCGGTTTACACGTTTACATACTTATGTATAACAACAGTCTAAAATTCGCCATCACCACCCGATTGAACATTCACACTTCGAAATTACGTAGGTGAGCTTACGGCGGACTTAATTTCAAGATCCCTCGCGTCAGCAGATAACGGAAAAAAAAACAGCTAATTGTATCTGACTTAATTGTCGTGGGTTTTTTTTCAATGCTCTATTCAACGCGGAATATTACTTTTGAAAACGAGTCGAAAACACGTTAAAAATCGGTAGTTACAAAATAATTCGCCACGACGTCGCGCTTCTTCGGGTTGGGAATAGAAGAGAAAGCGTGCAACATGGGGTCATGGGATCATGGACAGAAGGTGTGAATGTATTGAATATGCAGTTACAAACTGCACTGTGCTGTGTTGTGAAAATGTCTTCGGACGAATTGCACGTCACGAATATTACGTAAGGAAATAATACCAATTTGAAGACTTATGTGTAAATGGTACAACAATGTTGAATTGAATTGTAAACTTTGTTATAAAGAAAGATTTGCGAGGCTGCGGCACGTGTCTGGTCGTTCGATCGGCTTTAGACATGGTAACGGCTGTGGAACTGAATAAAACCTGGTAAATCTGAGACTCACTGACTGGCACCAAATAAGGCACTAGGCATGGGGACATTTTAGTGATAATTTTGTGCTCCAATTCTAGAATCTTGGAATTACAATGGATTTAGCCTACATAAAAACACGTTTTTATGTGGGCTAAATCCATTTGACCAAAGACAGGGCTTGGTGACGTGCTAATGTAGAAAAGGTGACGAGAATTTGTGTCCCATAAATGGTGGAGGAATTTTTTTATACAGCTTCGTGACTAACTGCGTCGGACTGGTGCTTCTGTACAAAGTGCTACACTTTGTGTCAGCTATTGGGGCTTCTTTTGCTTTTGGCCACATTCTTGCGCACTCTTGGGCGTGTCACGCTTTCATCTTGATTATTTGAAAGAAGAAATTCGTAATTAGGTCGGGAAAGATAATTTTTACATTTTCTTTTCGTCCTTATCTCCGATTGCTACGCTGCGTGATTCAAATTGTTGTACTCGCAGTGCGAGCCAGCATCTGACTCCTGTATTTTGTGCATTGTGTGCGTCTTGTGGGGCACAACAGCTCGCCTACAGCACGCTAAGCTTTGTTGTAGGCTGCATAGTTAAAGACGATCTCCTGACTGTGAAAGAAAATCCTATTGCTGCCCAGTTCTTCACGTCAGGTGAAATAATGAAGTGTTCTCATGCAATATTGTATTGCGGTGTTAGTGTGCATGACTGGCCGACGTCATTTTGTTGCAGTGCCAATAATTTCACCTTAGTGATTATGAGAACTCGTCTGCTGTCGCCTTTTCTGATCTGAACCTCACACCAACTCCGTTTCCTGTCAGATTTTGTTATATTTTTGTACGATTATTAATAAACAGCTGTTTACAAGAGCTCACCTCCAGATTTTACGTCCTGCGTGTTACACGTGTAGATGTGAGGTTTTCCCAGCTGTCAAGCCGTCCAAGAGGAAATTTTTCTTCGAATTTCTGACCCTGAGGATGCAAGGCGCGATAAAGTGGGGACATCTCAGAAGGCCGGATTTGTCATAAGTTACTTGCGAGTTCAATACGAAAGGAAGAAATGTGGTAGAAACACAAGCAGCATAAACAGAGTTAAATTGCTGATGTAAATAAATAATTGTAGAATAGGGGGTAACAGAACATAAGCTGAAAGAAACAGCGAGAGAATGGTAGATGAATAAAATATGGCTATAGAGCATTGGCAGAGTAATGCTGACAGGTGACAACACCGGGTTTCCAATCCGTACGGCATCATAGCCTGCAAGAATCCACAACGCTGCAAACACCTAAAGTTATATCAGTATAGTAAAACCAACTAGATGCACCAATGTAACAAATTTATTTTATTTTGGAATGACACTCTACGTGTTTCGGACGGTCTTTCCATCCATCATCAGGAGTTCAAGACTGTACATACAGCAACAGGAATTTGTCGAACAGATACTGCTGTCTGCTTGCTAGCAACAGGCATTTGTCGAACAGGTACTGCTATCTGCTTGCTAGCAAGCAGACAGCAGTATCTGTTTGACAAATTCCTGTTGCTGTATGTACAGTCTTTATCTCCTGATGATGGACGGAAAGACCGTCCGAAACACGTAGAGTGTCGTTCCAAAATAAAATAAATTTGATACATTGGTGCATCTAGTTGGTTTTACTATAGAAACAACATTACGATACACGGCCCTATGAACGTCAAACCTCAAGTTACGGTTTATAATTTTAATGTTTACCATCCCGAAATGTTGAACACACATATAAACATACCATTATGTGTCAGTCAAACGCAACAAAACTTTATTATGTTTATTATTGTACTAGGGCAACATGTTTCGATTCTTACAGAATCATCTTGAGGCCTTTCTAAGAAAATAGATCCTTACTTAGCAATGTTTAAAAATTAAAAACATTGCTAAGTAAGGATCTATTTTCTTAGAAAGGCCTGAAGATGATTCTATAAGAATCGAAACATGTCGCCCTAGTACAATAATAAAAATAATAAATTTTTATTGTGTTTGACTGACACGTCATTGTATATTTATATACAGTTTATAAATAAAAAACTCGTCACAGCAAAATTGGTACATGACAAAACATAGACCTTATTTTTACAAATTACAGGCCATGTAAACTGTATCTCCATGTTGCGTGTATGAAGAAATATATTGTAAGGGAAAATACGAAATATATGAATTGTAATGTCACTGCATTTGCAGAATTGAATTTGAGTCGCAAATAATGGATTTGTAAACGCAATAAATGCACATATCACCAGGAAAGCATTAAAAGTTAAAAAGCATTCAATTAAATAATTTTATACTTCATTGAAGGACGCATTACCAATATTTATTTTAAGGACCTCTTTACTGATTGGTATCGTTCAGTAAACACAATTTTCATCTAGTATGAAAGTAGCTTCAACATTCAGATCAGGTCTGTGCCTACTGTCGTTATAACACGAAACTGTGTACTGCACTTGTCTCTTGTAAATTACATGAAATAGGCGAAGAAATATTAGAGATATGGAATTTTTTAAGAATAAAAGATCAACTTGATGTCACTTGTTATTTTATTTCACTTCTTATGTGCTCAACATGTTTCGGACATTAATATATCCATCATCAGGATCTTGCGACTGTGCTGTTGAATTACCACATCGGTCGTTGCACGCTGAAACAAGCTTCAGCCTGCAACACGGACACCACTCAAACCCAGCCACACCAAATCTCCAACACACAACGAACCGAGAACAAAATGACCGATGTGGTAATTGAACAACACAGTCGCAAGCTCCTGATGATGGATATATTAATGTCCGAAACATGTTGAGTAAACATGAAGTGAAATAAAATAGCTAGTGACATCAAGTTGATCTTTTATTCTTTAACTATTACAATGATGCACGGTCCAATAAACGTAAAATATGGAATTTTATTTAGACGCTTATTTATGAGCATTGGCGCCATGTTTGGTGCCAAGATTCAAGTGCGGTTGTTGTCGAAAGTATAGAAATTGTAACTGTAAGTCATGAACTTCGACGAAGAATCAAATCGACACCGTTTTAGTCACACTGAATTTGATGATAATGCTTTACCGACTTCACAGAAAAGCTTATGAAATTAAGTTACTTACTGTACGTAACGAAGAGAAACCTGAAGAGACACGGAAACCTAGAGGTGCGATGTGTTGACCCGTCTAATACAGGAGAACGACTTGAATGGAGCAAGTAAAGTACAAATGTTGGCACAACTGATGAACACATTTCCAGGCATTTGTTCTGCAAACAAAGTGACTTTAATCAGAAGGACATTCAACAGTTAGCTTCAGTGTAACTTAGCTGATATGGCACAAAATTGTGTCAAACAACTTTGCCTTCAATACCCGAAGCTTGGTAATTCTCGAATAGAGTGATACCTCGGCTAACGAAGATAATTCGTTCCGGAATCACATTCGTTAGCCGAAATCTTCGTTAGCCGAAACACACATACAGACGGAAAAGATAAGCTCCCGGAATGGCCCTACCGTTCATGTTTGTTGCTTCATGTTAGCGCGCGCATCCACTAAAACATTCGTTAGCCGAAAAATTCGTTAGCAGGGTCACTCGTTAGCCGAGGTATCACTGTATTATTGTCCCGTAGAATGTTACGAAATATACCGGGCTGCTTATCGTGTTAATAGGACAACCGAACGCACAGCTGTACCATTTAGCTATAATTTATGATGTCACAGTTGTACACGTCGAATATTATAATAATGAAATATTTGATGTATGTCTGGTGCAGTGCAGCAGTCAAACACAGTTGTCTTATCCGTACAGATGAACAGTCCCTGGCTAGCCTTCTTGATGGGCTGTCGTTTTCAGTTCAAATTTCATTAGCCAGCAACCTTCCACACTGTCCGTAACGTCTTCAGTTTCAACATGTAGCACAGCACTACGTTTCTTCAGATTTAGTTGTTATTCTTTTTATTCCCTCTCTCTCTCTCTTCTCTTCTCTTCTCTCCTCTCTCTCCCTCTCCCCCTCCCCCCTTCTGTGGCGCAACAAACAGCCCAATTCTGGCATTGACCGCTTCGATATTGAGGCTTCTAGATTACACACATCTGGACACAGACACAGAGAACCAGCAGGACTCCTCTGAACGAGCGAGTGATCACCTCAACGAAGAGGCCGCTACCAACAAGTTTAATTATTTCGAGCGAATCATTACATACTTTGGTCTTAAAATTTTATAAGAAATATTGAAGTAGTGGAAACACTATAGAAATTTATTCGAAATGTACCGCCTTTGAATCTCGGCCGGATCGCAGGCTACCCTCACTGTAGACCCCTCTTCTGGCACATTCCAGGGTCGTCGCCTAAAACAGGTCGTCTGTTCCCAAATACTAAATTGTACACCCACAATTAGTAATAACAGTGATAAAGACAATTATCGCATCCATGCAAGAGTTACACGGACAAAGACCATCAGCGGGAATTAGGCACATTAAATGTAACTTGTAAATAATACATGTGAAAACGGTCAACTGTTACAACAAAATTAATTTAATTTAAAGTAAGTGAGCACAAGAGAGCAAAGTAATTACGGACCGTGAGGCGGCTCAACAATTGAGAGTTTAACTTCTTTGTGTATGTCAATAATATTGTGCACAGCAACCACAGAGTGTGCAGCACATTTTTGGAACAGCTCTGCACACACATTCAGAAGAAGTAATAATCAAGCATCAATAAAATTGTACAAGACAGTGTCGGTACCACCGCTCCCGTAGGAGTATGAGGACTCAGTTTTAATACACTTCATGTTTGCACCTGCATCAATAACAAACACTTTATTATCCAACTAATGCACAATATATAGTTTGTAGATACAATTAAAATTATAAAATATTTAAAAGTGCTCCAACATGTTTCGGATCACAGAGGATACATCATCAGAATGTCCACGTCAACGGACACGATAGAATCATTCTTGTAATTTTTAGCCAAACACAGTACAAGGCTCCCTGATGAAGGATCCTCTGTGATCCGAAACATGTTGGAGCACTTTTAAATATTTTATAATTTTAATTGTATCTACATATTATATATTGTGCATTAGTTGGATAATAAAGTGTTTAGTCAGTTTTAACAAGTAACATGAAACAAGAAATGAAACCTCAGAGATGAAATTCTCAGTTCAGCGGCTACGACATTTAGTGTACAGATTCATTCCTTCTGGCATTTGAAATGTTGGTTTGTGATAGGAGAGATGGAGAGACAATTATCCATGAAGATGTAACAAGCCGGAAAGTGGTTTGTTGTCGCTGCTGTGCTGCTACAGACATTTATGACACATCAGAGTTAGGCCTACACAGCAAGGCAGTTCAATCGACCCTTGCGCCGGCGCTGCCCATTTCGAATATCGGCCATGACGCTGGCGTTGTTTTTTTTTTTTTCTACGATGCAAATGTGAAAATTTTCTCCGTAATAATGGGCAACTCTTTGTTACAGAGATACAAACGGCTTTACTGCAAAGTAGTGTGCTTAACTGCGCATATCTGCGTTCATCGGGAAAGACAGGCGAAAGAAATGAAAGAAAGAATGAACGAAGGAACAATGAACTTAGTAACAGGGAACGAAGGATACAAAGTAAAATAAAAATTAGTAGCATTAATCATTCCCGCATGTGCGTGTTTCTTAACAAAGTTCTTTACAGGGAGGGGTTGTAGCACCTCGCCCAACCCCCAAGCTGGAGGGCCACCCCTCGTCGGCTGTCCGCGAATGCTTATTCAATTTATTCGCAGCTACCCTCCTTATCGGAGGCCGTTCCTCTATCCGCAACCTGAGGACGCGCCATGCCGTGGTGACAGGGACCCACTACATCATTGGACGCTTGTGAGTGCGGTAATGAACCTTTGGGTTCCGTGAAATGCGGGGAATTTCTTGACTAGCTGCAAACCAGTTAGCTTCTCAAGAAGGACTCTGCACCATGGAGTAAGTTAGCATTAATCGTGACACCAACAAATTTTAAAACGCACATATAAGTGAGACGGATGCCAAGCAGTCGAACGAAAGTTAGGGAAATTGTTTTGAAAACCGTACAACATAAACGAAATTAAATTCACTCACAAATTTCTTATCATATCGTGTTAGTAAACGAACTTGTTAAACCTACAACGGACACCCCACTTCACATGGTTCTGCTTCACTTATTTTTGGTTATACTTTTCTTCAGTATTTAGCCTGTTTGCTTCCTTATCACGTACAAACACAGTGCATGCCAGTCTAACAAAGTCAGACATGTTTCGTACACCACAGCAGCGCTGCCATAGGGCAACCCGTTCAAATACGAGTCCGAAATTCCGGGAAATTATTGTTACTACTACGTACAGTTCTGTTCAGAGCCACATACCCGACATAAGCTGTTTCAGTATGCACATTGTTATGGACACTATTGTAACCAACATTTGCTGTATATACACTTAGTACAGGTATTGTGAAGGTAAAGGTAAGGATCACCCATTGTATTCCATTGGAGGCACAGAAAGGGTGATGAGGTATAGATGTACTCATGCTTGAGCTCGGTGCTACAGGAGGGTAGACGTAGAAGAGATAAGAGGTAGAAAATTGTGACCATTGTTGTTGTTGTTGTTGTTTTGGAATAGCCAACTGTATGATAGGTTGTAATGGTGGGAAGAAAGTGTTGCGATTGGCAATTCTACCAATTTGTATTTTGTATGCAATTTTGAAACCAGTAAGTGCAAGACGTCTAAAGACGACTTCGGAAAGATTCTGTAGGAAGTCATGTGTTTAGCGTGATGGTACATGTTGGTTTTACTGTAATCACCTGCGAATTGTAGTGGTTTGCGTCAAGATGAAACGTCTGATTCTTTGGGATTCATTAACTAGTATGAACTTCTAATGTGTTGTGTTTTGTTGTGTTGGTTAAGGTAACACATTGCATGGTGATAAAAAGATATGCCCCCCCCCCCGGCCCAAGGTAAAATTGCATTTCTTTATTTAACAATCTGACGAATAGGATACAGTCGCTTCAATATTTTGCTACAAAATCATCCTCTTTGATAGAAACTTCGCTCTTAATTTCACTGTTTTTTTTTAATTTCTTCTTTGCACGAAAATGAAAATTCTGTATTATTGACAGTAACTGTCTTCATTCATGTCTGGATTGCCGTAAGAAACATCTGAACATTACTGACAGTCGTTAAACTGTTATTCATAGCAGGAATTCTCTACTCAGTTTCTGTTTACATGACAGGCTCACAGGAAGGAAAGCCAATTTAACTTTTAACTTCTCTAGCATGCGAGAATATGTAATGTATAATACATACACTGTACTTAATATACGATACATATGTAGTATATAATAATATATAGACCATAGTTTGAGTTTCCTAAACTCAGGGAACTGTCAGTATGTGGGTAATATGGAAATAAAATTTCTTTCCTGAGTCGTGTCAAATCTTATGCCCAAGGAAAGCATGTGTTGCAACACTTCTCGTTCCACAGTCCGCTCACACACCTTCACCCCGTCCTCTGGACTGCACAGGCTTGCAAAAATTACTGAAAACGTGCTTTGTACTTAATGCGATGGGTTAATTGTTGGTAAAATTTACTTACTTAAATACTTTACTTCACTTTTTACTTTACTTTACTTCACTTTACCTACCTACTTACTTACTTTAACTTACTTTACTTAATTAATTACTTCCTTACTTACTTACTCACTCCCTCCATGCAGCACAGTCCTTCTCGAGAAGCTAACCGGTTCTCAACTACTCAAGAAATTCCCCTCATTTTACGGAATCCGAAAGTGCATTTCTGCCTTTACAAGAGACCGCCACCTGTCCCTGTCCTGAGTGGTAAAATGTAATGACTGAAAATGAACGTGGCTGTGTAGTAAAGTGTTATAACAGCACAACACGTCGGATAAGAAGGAATATCGGATAAGTGAAGGCCGAGTAATTGGGACTATCCTGTAATTGTAGAGCACCAGTCTACAGTTCCGGGTGGTGTTCTGTACTGGGCGACAGAGTCTGAGGATGAGTGGCGTTCCTGAAGGTCCAAGTGGTAGTTACTGGTAGTTACCGACGGTTCGAAGGTATGCGTGTAGATCTACAACGATATTCTCAACGTCACCAAGTAGGCCCATTTAACTGTCGACAAAGCCATACACCCCAATTACCCGCCGCTGTAAGCTGTCTCAAGGCAGCACCCTCATGCGCGGATGAACTGCACATTCAGCATCATATAGTGGCCGGAAGAAGGACACTTAGTAGTCGAAACATGTAACCGTATTATCCTCTGAGTAAAGGTAATTAGTAGTTATGTTCATAGTGAGTGGTGAGATACTTCTAACGGGTTTTCCCTTGAAAAGATTCTCCAGGCGCCACTATTTATAACAAGGAGCAAACTCGGTAACAGAGTGTACATTTTCCTGTTGACATCCTGACCGACTCCTCGGCTTGTACAGACCCAGTCTGACGCATTGCGGCTCACTTTATCCTCACAGAGATTCTGGAAAGCTTTAACGAATGATCTTTTTACCTGCAAATCAGATTGTCCATAAAGACGTTTTCGGGTTAAAGATATACGCAAGGTTCCTACACCTAAACAACGTCGCCCTGAACTGAAAAGCGTACAAAGTAGATTCCACCTTAGAAATTCTACTCGCATTCCTGAAGTTTTTACCATCTCGGGGTGTTTCCAAGCCAATTTAACAATTCTGCCCAACCCTTTCCGGTGTTCAGTATGTCACTGCTTTGTCTGAAAGACACTAACTAATCCTCAAACCCAGTTTAATAAGCCACTTTTAGAATCCTTCGAAGTTCAGGCAGCACGTTCTTCTGTAAACTCGATAGCCACCTACCAGACTACGCGGTGTCACAAACCAAACTACCATACAGTTATGGCCACTTGACGTGTTCCCTGCTACATAAGACACGTCGCTTACTCTGAAGCAATGTTTTTAATGTACGAGGGAGTTAATTGTGTGTTGTTAGTACCTTCACTGTTCGCTTTCTTCTGCCCGCATAATGGGCTAATATTTACTTGTATTGTGACTGAATAAAACAGATTAAAATGTTTATGAACGTACCAGTGAATAAAAATTATCAAGAAATACACTAGAGCACGCAGTTGACAGTACAAGATTATTTTACATATTTTCGGTCACACGTTGTCACGTTAACACATCAGGCACATAAAACCACAAAGGGGTCCTGCTCTTATTTGTGGACCTCAGTACGTTTAAGTAACACATTGTCGATGTGAAATACGTAATGTGATTTATGGGAAATTCTTCATCCTGTCGACTTTCGTTGGAAGCCGGGGTAGCGTGATCAGTACCGTCACTGCGCTGAGGTCCGGGAGACCAATGAATCGTTATTCGTTTCCTGGCAGGAGCAGGAGATTTATCTCTAATCCAAAACGTCCCTGTCGGCTGTGGGGGCCCAAATATCCTTCGATTCAGTGAGTATCTGAAATCCTATTTCGGGAGTAAAGTAACCGGAGCTTGAAGGCAGTGAATCACCTTCATCTAGCCCCCATATTAATAGTAAATGGATCTCGTATTACTTCATGGCTTGCTGGAGGGAGATTTACTTTATTTTACTTTATTTTATTGACATACATGGAAAAATGTAGATTTATGATATCACCATGCTGTCTGTTGGTGTTTCAACTTTTAAAGTCATTTACCAATTTTCACACAATTTGGTGCGAACGTTGTATTACCACGAGTCACCACATCGATGTAGCTTTTTACTGTTCTTATCACTGGGAATAATAAAATCTGAAAATGTTTCTGTTATTCGGTTCAAACCTCTTATCACCCCATCTACTTCTCAAATAATACGAAAGTAGTAAATTTGCCTGTCCTGTCGCATGGGTGTGAAACTCCTTTTTTAAGTAAAGTGACTTGCCAACTTGATGCAACCAGGTAATTTTATTGATGTATTCTTAGCTCGACATGTTGCGGGTACATACACACATCATCAGGAGCATTAGATGTTGAGTTGCAGCATATGGTTTTCTGCACCGAGTTTTTGGGTGGGTGGTGGTCTTGAGAGCCGCTGCGTGGGTCGTGTGTACGGTGCGGATGGTGCCGTGCGACCGTATTTACCCGAAACATGTCGAGCTAAGAATACATCAATAAAATTAACTTGTTGCATCAGGTTGGCATTTCAAGTTATTTCATGAGGAAGATGCACGGTCAGACAACCCTCAAGTCTCCTTCTTTTTCTCTGAAGAAGTAATGTAAATTATACATTTGAAATTGCATATGCACGAAAATATTTGGGCAAAAGAAGGACGTCGTTTGTGAGAAATTTAGAGCATTATACAAGATCTGTTCATTTCACCTAGCGCTGGTAGGGAAATTAAACACAGGAGGTATACGAGGGACAGTTGTGTGCTTAGGAGAAGGGAGACGAATAATACGAACAAAATGTTTATGAGGAAACGTCTATTTGGAAGACAAAGAAGCAGATAAGACTGTATTAATATATATCATGTGGAAACGTATTCTGAGGGATTTTACTGGTATCAGATGCAAATGAAAAGATAAATAGTTCGAAAATTGTTCATTTGAAACGAATATCATACTTTCCATACAAATCACAGAGAAGAATCGTGAAACGCACTCACACGTATTCGTTGTACATCAAGCTTGCACCAGCGGCATCGCTGGATGTTACTCTAACCAGCCCATTCATACGTCAGGCACATAAAACTTTATTACCTACACGAAAAAAAAATCATTTTCCTTAACGTTTACATTAAACTTAATTCTAAAATTATCCCACACTTTCCCTGTGTCACTATCGTTGCAGTGTCCGGTACACTATCACACTTGGGCAAGTAAGTATGAAAACATTGCACAGTGCCCTTTCATAAGTACGGTGAGAAAGTCATTCAAAGACAATGTACCCTCTCATAGTTAGGAAGTCACGTATCGTCTTCAGCGCCATATTGCCACTCTAATTCAGTATGTTTATTGTTGCAGACTGTCCTTGAGCATCGTGGGTGAGCATCTTCACCATTGGGCTCATGGCTGTTGAAAATATCGACTCCTACATAAACATAAGAAGATCTGGAAGTGCAACCCATCTCGAAAGAGTTCATCCATCACTCGGACAGTTGCATTTAGCTAAATACAGCAACATATCTCTCCTTGTAGGGGGGCAAAGCATCTCGAATATGAGTAGATGATACTTGATCGGAATCTTTTTTGAACAAAGAAGAAATGTTAGCAGTACTTTTAAGCGTTGTGTTAAGGAAAGTCTTTTCTTAAACCTCTTCTTTCTTTTTTTGAATTTACCAACATGTTATAAGTCGTTTTGTAGTCATAAGTGGCGTGTTCTCACTGTTCTTATGCCTCAGCAACCTCTCAAACTCGAACACAGTCAGAATGTTTCCTATTTGAATATTCAATCCAAGCCCATACCTACGAGTACATACAGTACAATAAGTAATTTCCTAATTTCTTATTAATAATCTCGTTTTAAGAACAAAATAATCAAAGAAGTAGGTACGTTAGGAAATTCTAGTTCAGCAGGACCGTCATACATTGCAGGAAAGCTGCCTGGAAACAATACAGAAGAGAGGAGTTGCTTCATTTGACGTGCCGCCCAACATAGAGACCCTTTCGTTCTAACGACGCAAAAGAACCGCGTCCAGAAATTTCTGATAGGCGTTCTTACTTGCTGGTCCAGACAGTAGACAAAGTGACAGTAGTAACAATAGTGAAAAACGTCTAAAATCAGACGACACCATCCGGCGTCAATTTTTGCCAGCGATTCTGAACGTCTTTTTCACCAAGAAGCTCTTCTGTCTTTGAAAATGAAGTAGCAGGTTACCAGATCAATAATCTATCATTTAAAGTTAAATGTTCGAGGAATTGAACCCATTTCTGTAAATTTAAAATCAAGAAACTAACTGAAGCATAGTAAAAAGGTAAAGTGCACCCTTGTACAGGCACTGAGGCTCTGTACAGGCCGAACGGCCCATAGGGGAAGTAGAGGTATAGCTCTACTCTTTCTTGACCAGGGCACTAGAAAGGGTGAGGGGGTCAGCGTCACGCCCCGGCCGCTCTTTACCCCGGGAAAGACCTGGTACCTATTGTACAGGAGGCTGGGTGGGCCCCAGGGCCGGTCTGGACAGGTGCGGAAAATCTCACCCCCACCGGAATTCGATCCCCGGACCATCCAGCCTGTAGCCAGTCGCTATACCGACTGAGCTACCGGGCCCACAATTGAAAATTTTTTCCCCCCGTGGCGCTGCGGCCCAACGCGGTCCTCGGCCTCCTCATTCTTGAGGTTTCGAAATCACACACAACGACGCATCACAGTCGGTAGGACTCCTCTAGATGAGTGATCAGCTCGTCGCAGAGACCTCTACCTGACAACAAACAACACTCACAACAGACAAACATCCATGCCC
>Ga0123352_10009229_pt1 | contig 15420 bp, 19 predicted proteins | sample TergutLab28metaG_FD_89700 | JGI IMG/M metagenome (GOLD analysis project Ga0123352, IMG submission 89700) | Labiotermes labralis P1 segment gut microbial communities from Petit-Saut dam, French Guiana - Lab288 P1 | ecosystem: Host-associated > Arthropoda: Insects > Digestive system > Gut ... | reverse complement strand
GTGACATACGCTTCGGCTACTGCCATTTTTGTTTCAAGACTGAATTTGAATTTGCTCACCGAAAAACTCCCCTCTCTGCTCCAGTGGTTTTTTTTCACTGTCTACTTTGAGGGGAGCTTATCATTTCTCATGAGCCGCTAAAAGATACATATTTAATTTTACTTATACTGCCTCTTGGTCTTCCGATGTTCCAGAAGTTATCGTACTGACTGTCCCAACAGCTAATTTAGCAGCTTTTTTCTTGGCTCTATTTTGCTTATCCCATTCTCGCCTATACTGCTTATGCTTTTCGCGACGTTCTTCACGCTTCACTTCAGCCTGTAACAGTAGCTCCTGTTTCTTAGCATCAATCTCTGCTTGAGTAATCTCCCCTGCGTCCAAAGACCGTTGCCATTCAGCCTCCTGCCTTTTTTTGTCATGGTAACGACGGCTGGCTTTACGTTGCTGTATTCTCTTTTTCCTCGCACGAGCCTGCTCTTCCAGTTCTTCTGTTGTTGGCACTTTTTGCTCTGTAGGTACAACGAAATTCCCAATAAAGTTGAGATAAACATCCACTTGCTGGGTTTTGTCACCATACTCATCTACTTCACGTTCGTGGATTACGATTTTATGAATGAACTCATTTATCATGGTATTTGTTAATGCCTCAAAATCAAAGTTGGCATATTTTCTTGCTAGGTCAATGAAACTATCAGCATTCATCGTATCCTGCTCGAAGGTTTCGATTTCCAACCGTAGGGTTTCATTTTGGACTTTCAACTCAAGTTGCTCACCCTCATAATCAGCAGACAACTGGCTAAAACGCTCATCTGTTAGCTTCTCATTAATATTATCTTCATAGGCACGGCGGAAAAATTTATCGAGTTCCATAACACGACGTTCATTTTTCGCGAGCAACTTTTTATGAGCTTTAGCTGTAGTAACTTGTTGAATAGCGGAAGCCTCATGAATCTTTTTTGCAAACTCTTCTTCATTTTCTATGGCATAGGTTGCTACACTTTTTATACTATCTAATATGATTGCGTGGACAGCCGCTGTGGTGATGAAATGTGAAGAACAAGATTCACCAAAGTTTGCATTTGCCAGTTTATAAGTGGAACATTCGTAGTCATTACGAGAGCCTCGTTTTCTAGGTTTTTGATCCCGATGACTATACTCCACAGACGCTCTAGAACGCTTGTAGTACAGCTTTCCATTGCAATCAGCACAAAATAATAGTCCCGTTAATGAATTTGCTTCGCCGATGGTATCATTACGGCGAACAGTTTTACGCAAGCGTTGTACCGTATCAAATATCTCCGCAGTAACGATTCGTTCGTGAGTATTCTCAAAAATCTGCCATTTGTCAGGGGCATTAATTTTTGACCGTCTATCCTTAAAATGCTCCTTGTTGGTCTTGAAATTAACGGTATGACCAATGTACTCCATACGACTAAGGATATGCACAACTGAAGCACTACGCCAACCATATGGATTTTCTATATCGTAGCTGTTACGTTTATTACCAAGACCACGCTGCCCAAGGTAATAAGATGGACGCTCAACTTTTTCATTACACAGGGTCTGAGCTATCATCCAAGGCCCCATGCCATCCATTGCCATTTGGAAGATGCGACGTACTACTGCCGCCGCCTCTTCATCAATAAGCCAATGGTACTTGTCGTTAGGGTCTTTGACGAACCCATATGGAGGGTTGTTGGTCAAAGGCTTGCCGTTGCGCCCCTTGGAGTTTAGTGAGGACTTGATTTTACGAGAGGTATCTCGTGCATACCATTCTGACATGATAGCGCGGAAGGGAGTGAAATCATCCTCACCAGTAGCAGTATCAATATTATCGTTGACGGTAATCATCCGCACGCCTTTTTCACTGTACTTGGTTGAGAATTGAGTTTGACGGCCCTTGAAGCTCGTCGTCTCGCGACAACCGCTCGTAAAGAGCGGTCAAGCGAGTTGAATTATTGGCAGTTTGCGGTAGTTGCATTGTAGCGTGCGTTGACACTGGGTTCAAGTCATTCTTTGCCAACCTCAAAACCTTATCGCTGTAGGTTTCTGTAGCTGATTTGTTGAAATGAACACCCACCTTGTAAGTGGTGGAGCCAATCCGCTTAATCAGAACAATTTGTCCCTGCTCGGCATCGACGTTTCCGCCTTGCGTCCTAGCTTCCATTTTATTGGACATTAGCACTTGATTGACCCCCTTTTAGAATAGTATAATTAGATTAGATGTGTTTCTGATTTGTGTAATCGGTGCTTTGCAAAAGCCCCTCTATATATAGGTCAAAATAATATAGCAAATCAGAACCACTATATTTATATTTTGAAATTATTTTTTTGAAAAGCACAAAAATCCCCTGAAACAGAGGATAAAATGGTGGTGAGGACATGGGCGAAAATTTTACAAAAGCAGATACATATGCAAAAACCAATGATGAGGATTGGGATATGCTCCATATGATTGTAAAGCATGAGTCCATTAAAGTTGCTCTCATACGCCAAGAAAATGCCGCCCGAACAGAAGAGGATTTTGAAAATCTAACTAATACTTGGGATAAGCTAGATAGCAATAGAGAGCGACGAGAGCGCAGACATGAAATTGGTCGCACGGAAGATATGTTAGAGTGGGAATGGTCAGGAGAAACAGTAATTCCTCCTCCCATAGAGCATATATGGTGGCGTGACTTGCTTAAAGGCAACCCTATAGATGTGATTCATGACTGCCCGCATCAAGTACAAGAGTTTACCTCAAGTAGAAATATCTATGAGTTGATAGATGCACTAAAAGAGAATCAAAAAGAAGTGCTATATTATCGGGCTATACGATACTGGTCATTCCAAAAAATAGCCGCACTACGAGGGCAGACAGATCGTAATATTCTGAAAACATACACACGACTTATTGAGAGCATACGGTATAATTTATACATGCGCCTGCTCCACAGATATCTTGAACAGCTACCTCTCACGCAAAGTCAAAGAACATTTATGGATGATAATTGGGATAAATATGGCTTGGGCAAGCCAACAAAGAAGGGAAAAGGGGGTAAAAAAGTATGACTAACTTATTTCAGAGGACAAGTTCGTTTTGGGCAAAGTACAGCGAATATGAGTACAGAGCAGGCAATGATGGGCATTTATACCTTACCCCTGCTTCTAACGCCAAACCCAGCGTATACGACCCCTTGAAAGACGGAGAAAGCCTCGTGATTGATGCTCTTAACGTGGGTATGCTTATTATGACTAAGGCAAGCGATATGAAGATGAAGCAAGCCATTTTGGAGTTTGTATCGAAATATGGGCTGTTGGGTTTTATGACTGCTCTGCCTACCACACCACAGTTTATGGATTATGAAGCGGTATACTTACCGAAGAACCATTTTATAAAAGAAGAAACCATGCTCACCCATGATTACTTGGATATATACTTTCCATTTAGTAGCCCCAACTTCTACAAAGATAAGCGTACAGCCCGTTGGAATACTGATGGTGGCAAGGAGATGAAAGCGTTAGCAATAACTTTTGCTGACCAATCAATGGCAATGAGCATGAGCCTACAGAGTGAATATGCCGAACGCTATGACTGGCTAGTAACACAGTTTAGAGATTGGGCATTTATATTTACCACAAGTTTTCTTTATTATCTGGATTATGATGGCTTAGATGACGTTCAACGAGAGTTATATCGGCAAGGCATGTCTGCATTTAACGGCATTGCTCCAACCTATCATATAGCCTTGTATGATAAACCTACCATAGTATGGGATTTTCATTCCCTGCTGTTGGGCATCCAAATGATGTTTAGCTTTATGCTTGTGAATGAAGTGAAACCTCTTAGGTGTTGCAAGCACTGCAAAAGAGCCTATGTTGCTACCCATCCAAACGTCGCGTTTTGCGACATTAGGTGTAAAAATCAACATAATGTAAACAAGTATCGTGGCAAAAAATGATTAAGGGGGTGGAAGTCCGTGGAAAAGAAAAGAGGCCGTGGGCGGCCTAAAATAACGGAAAGACTTGTAGGGGATAGCGCAGAGTTTTATGAAAAAATCATGATGGGTGGTAGAAAATTTCGCTCACGCCGCTCTGTAACGGACACAGTATATGCCATGAAAGCTGGCGAAATATTATTGGAAGCCGCTTCCGATATTAACGACCTCAATCAAATTTTTATACCAGATGAATATATGTGCAGGAGCATTCTAAGCCAGTTAGGGCGTATGTATTTGGTTGAAAACTTTGATACCAAAAGTGTTGTAACAGTTGCAAGGCTCGCTATAGACAAAAAGATGAACGGCTGTAGCGTGAAAGATATTGAAAAGTACATTAGAAACGGTCGGCAGACAGATGAATGGTAGTGCAAAAACCGTCATGCCAAGAACATGACGGTCAATAATCGCATTTTGCGATGTTTGATTTGCTATCGACGTTTTCCGATTAAATCGAAGAATCCCAGTACGCCAAGACAATCCTTTATGCCCTGTAGGTAAGACTCGTCTAACTCGAAGCAAGATTTATGAACCTCGTCTTCATAATAGCGAGTAACAGATAGACGGTCTTCTTTCTCTAGCTTGAAGAGAATAGCTTTGATGGACTCCCATTTTTCCTCTTGGGATTTATGGACTTCATTATATCGAGGGTTGCTATCCCTTAAATTTAGTATAGCAAACTCAGTACGTGAGCCGATGATTTCTTTCATAAGCCTGTATTCACTTTCTGACACTTTAAGGCACATCCTTTCAATTTTATTACCATCACAGTAGTAAGACACAGGCAACAGCAATGACCCGTGTTAAACGAGCCATTTGCTGTTTTGATGTAAAAGCCTGTGTTTGTAGGTGATGGCTGCATCCCAAGTGCATGTTAACTTGGCTCGAAAGGTGTTAGCAAGTCATTTTGAATGGTTTGATAATGTTTGTTGGGTTTGGGTAGTATGTAAGGGTTTTACGGGATTTGTTCTGTTGGATTTGATGACCCTGCCATCCGTGGGCGGTGGGGGGGTAAGGGGTGTAAAGGGATGCAATAAAGGTCATTTGCCTATTAAGGGAAGCCGCTTCCCTTAATAGTAATTCGGACTTATTTTCGCTCTAAGACAATTTAAGAATATCATTGTCAATAGCCCTATTCGTTTGATGAAGTTGTGATATAATGGCTATGCTTAGGTAAGACGATCAAGAAGGTCAGTAAAGTCGTATGACCATGTTGACCTCCTTGATCATCTTACGTGACCCCAAGTGATACTTTACTAATGCAATCCGCTGAATGTTCCGCAAACAGGCTGGTTTTGCGTATTGTAGTAGGCACATATCAGATGCACCCTTTACACAATAACACTGACTTTATAGACTTAACACCCGGAATGCAGATAAAAGTATAACCAGTTAACGCGTGGGCAATATCCCCTTTAAGCGCACCTTCAGTTATAAAAACCCGCTTTGCCGTAGGGTCGCCAATGAAGTGTATCGGAGAACCTGAACTATTACCTCCATTTTCACCGCTTGATGAAAACCATATATACTTCCTTTTATTTATTGGGTTGCTCAAACGAATCTGCATTCCAGCAATCTTCCCATCAATAGAACGAATAGGAATGAGAATGCCGAGAGCTTTCAACTTTACACACCACTTATCTTTTTCATTTTTATAGAACCCGGGCACGCCGTCTAGAATACATCCCGCGCTTAACAGTTTCTCACACAAGGCATCTTGCCCAAATGCTGGAACGCTTTTATATCCGAAACTTGCAATATCCTCATGTGTTAACCCTCTTTGAAGAAGATTGTCTAAATGAGGTTTTGCAAGGGTTAGACTACTAAGCAACATCAAATATGTTTGGTGTATCACCTCAGAGCTTGCTTTTGGTGGTTCAGCGATGATGTGACAATGGTTATTATCACTATGGGATGCCGACTCAGTGATTCTTTTCCTACTTTGACCATATTTATTATTGTTATCATTTAGACCAAGCAAATCAATTATTTCACGGTAAGCATCTTGATTTGTGACACCATGATATTCTGCATACAAAGCAATCATACCACCACTTTTACCACAGTAGTTACAACGAAAAGCATTTTTTATTAGGTGAATATTCAACTTACCTTTCTGTTTGCAGAATAGACAATCAGCATCTCTACTATTACCTCTGATTTCACTACGGAAGGTCAAGTCTAGCACTTTTGAACCTGTTACATCCGCTATTGAGAACGGAATTTTTCCTTTTGGCATCATCTCACCTTTTCTATGTCTTAATCATACAAAGAAATGCAGGATTTATGTCCTGCACTTCTTAGAATTTTATTTATATACCATTTTCGTAAATATAGCTTCGGCTATAGCACCCAAGCTATTACCTGTGATATTTATTTCGTAAGTTGATGCATTTTCACACGTTACTACAACATACTCATCATCAGGTGCGAATCCCGTATGATGGTTCTTTCTTGCAATATGCTTGCCTAACACAAACTCGCATTTAAGCAAGTGTGGTTTTGCGATATTTAAAAGTTCTCCACATTTTTGCACAAAATCAGTGCGTTGCTTAGTTTTATCCACAATAACATCATCCCTTCCTTGTGTCATATGTGTTACAAGCTGTCTAAAAATATCAGGAATACATTTAACATTGTAGTGGTCTTGATAATCTTGGACATCCATTAGACTCCACATTTCATTCCTAATATCCTCAACAAGCTTTCTACGATTACGCTCATGAGAGCTGTATTCTATGGAATCAAGATACTTTTCTATATCCGTCTCCAATTCTCTCAGTAATTCATTTGACAAAATTTTAATGCAATGGGGACACATGCGGCTATCTTCGTCACTCCATCGAAGTAATGCTTCAGAAATTTCAGCACCAAAGCAGCGGCAACAAATACCATACGCTTCATCACAACTTACACAGACATGAATGGTTTTCTTGGGTTTGTTCCCACTTGGGTCACCATTTGCCCATTCAAGCACATAAGATGCCATATTCTCACATGAATCATATTCATCCTTTGAGTGGTGGCATTTGTGAATGATATTATTGCAATAGTTCGACATAAAATTTCTCCTTCTCATTTTTATTTTTGGGTTATTTACCTTTTCAGATGGTACAAAAAAGTGCAGAGTATATTCCCTGCACTTTAAGTCTATATGCATTTTGTTAATGCTGGTCTTCAGCATCATCCTTTGCAGTAAGGAAGTAAACTATCCCTGAATCAATATACATCCAGCAGGCATCTATTCTAACACCTAGCCAGTCACTGATTTTTTCCACAACCTCGAACTCATCACAGGCATAGTTATATTGCCGGCTAACAACAGCAACACAGGAATGAGTGTTGTCAATTTCTAAGGTATTGTCATCTAATAACTCCTGCATCACTTTAATAAAGTTATTAAGACTAATTTCAAAGCCCTTTCGCACATGAAATCGACTATCCATATTTTTTCCCCTCCATATGCAAGATTAACCAGCCATCTTCTGTCCTGCTTTCAATAATAGCATTGCACCTGCTTTTAAAGATAAATCTTTGCCGCTGTATTCATTGGCTATCCACTCTATATTTGAAGCATTTTCCATTGCTACTTGCCCCAATGTTTTTCCTTTTTGTTTTCCAAAGCTTATTTTGCAAGCTTTAGCGGATTCTAATGTCATGGTTGCCAGAATCTCTTCTACTGTTCTTGTATCAGAGGTTTGAGATTGTGGCGAGGTCATTTGTTGTTGCTCTGGGGGGTTCGACGGCGAATCTGTTGCAGATACTTCTGCTGATTGCTCAGTCGTTGACTGCACTTGATTTGATTGTGATATAGGTGCATCTACAGGAGTCTCTTCAGAGCTGTTAGTATCAGTTTCGCCCTGTATATTAAATCCTGCGGCGGCTAATGCACGTCCAATAGCTCCTGTTTCTGCGATTTCCAAAAATCTTGCATCGGCGGCATCATTTATATTATGAAACCTTTGCCCATGACCATTAGATAAATATTCATTGACAGCATCTTTTGCGTTTGAATACACACAAGCCTCTACCACCGCCATATGGTCTGTAATATTTATTATTTTGGTTGATATTCGCCCTTGAGGATAAACTAACCTAAACCAAGATATACGGTGTTTCACGTCAAGGTATAGGGATGGATTTCCATTCCAGTCAAGTGTTTCTCTAGCGTAGTCCATAGGATTAAATCCCTCCACTTGATTGATTGCATTAAATGCACATGTTTTTGTATTATTATCCATTGATAACACCATCCTTTTTTAAATAAGCGAGTGTCTCTTCCAAGCTTTCATTTGCTTCTGAACGCCACTCGTGGTTATAACTTGCTCCCATTTCTTATTCTCTTTTCAGAAAAAAATGGAATGTTGAGCCTTATTTAGACTCAACATTCCATTTTGTAATTACACATAATTTTATATGCGCTTATTTTTGTCCAAAACCCTGCGGCAAAGCTCATAACTTGATGCCTGCTGATTGTCACGTAACAACTTTTCAAATGCTTCCTTTTCGGAATCATTAAGCACATAGGTATAATGATTTTTAAAGGAATACGTAACACCCCAATTCTTGCCATCCTCTTTTCTCATTCGGATTTGGTCAAGGAGAAGAACAGGGTCATTTACACTTGGACCCATGGTTGATGTTACGTTCTCCACATCCATTCTTTCCATAAAGTTCTTTAGAAATTTATCTGTGGATTTCTTGGAAAGCGTTCTTCCATGTTCATCCATCATAAATAATAACATTGAATCCCTCCTAATTTTCATTTCTTATTTTCATGTTTGTTTCCCCTTTCTGGATTATAAGCATTTTAAGCTTCAGTGGCAACGAGATAAGCGTCCATTGCATCATTTATAATATTTAGTACATTTTCTTTGATGGTGTCTAAAACGACATACATATTAGATTTTGTAATACCAATGGCTGTTTCTACACCAATGACCAGTACTGGTGTTTTAAAATTGGCTTTTGCGTTTCCGAAACGCAAACCAAACTCCACTGTGACCCCGTCAAACACCATAGAACCAAGCTTTTTCATGCGATTCTTTTTAGAGAATGCTAAAGTGATGTCCATAGGAACACCAAGGACAAAAATGTCTGTGCCTTCAAATCGGTCTTGCTTGGTTGTAGAAAAGGTTATACTTTTTGCTCCCCATTCACGCTTTGACATTTTTGTTATAACATCCACCATAAGTGATTCAAATTCAAGTCCTGCTGACTCAAAAAAATAATGAGTACTCGTATACATTGTCATTCCTCCATGTTTTTATGTTTTTAAGAAAACAATTATGTTTTGAAACAAAAAAAGGCAGGAATGATTGAAACCTCTACTGGTTTCATAATTCATTCCCGCCTTCATAGCGTTTTACATATTTCTATGCGATGTCTAATCAATGCTTCTTAGTGTCTAATCCTTTCTCTCAATCTCAAAAAGATGTGAAATATTTTGACATTTTCCCAAAGCATTCGTTAAAGTGCCTTTTTGTACGCTCATTTAATTTCTCCTTCTAGCCTCTTTGGGCAATAAAAAAAGAGAATGGTTGCCTGCAAAGTAATTGTTTGCAAGGTCTAAGCCATTCTCTATATGTTTTGGGATTGAAAATAAAAAAATACCAGATAAAATGCCAAAGCCACTTTATGCCGAATTAGCACACGTGATTCCGCTGCGTTTTAATCTGATAAACTAATAATTCCGAAATAATATATTCAAATACTAGCATGAGGAGAGATATTGCGTCAAGCACAGATTTCACATGGATCTTAGCAACAAAAAAAGCGAGAAATCATATTCTCTCGCTTGAGTTCATTACTTTATTAGAATTTGCAGGCGTTTAGTTTACGTGTCACTTTTGTTTGACATGGTTTTGTTTTTTACATATAAATCTATAATATCTAATAAGAAATTTTTATCTTCCTCTAATAACGTAGAGATAAGTGGATTTACTTTAATTGTGTAAAGGTTTTGCATTTCTGTTTTTTCAATGTCTTCACCAATGAGATATCCAACTGTTACATGAAGAATATCTGCCAATATTCTTAACTCTATGAGGGTAGGAGCGTATTCACCACACTCTATAGATAACATGACTTTTTCATCTATATCTAATGCATGAGCTAATTCAAGCATTGAAATATTCGCAGCTAATCTAGCCTTTTTTATCTGATGTCCTACGAGTAAATAAGACAACGGTGTTTGCAAGATGTTACCTGTATAAGCTATACATTCTGCAATTTCGTTTCTTATATTTTTATACAATCTCTCTTCACCCGTTTTTAATAGTTCATCTAATCCTTCGCTAACCATATCATAATTGTCATCATAGACCCCGCGTCTGATTTTCAATACATATTGTAAAGGAGACTTGTTATTTTTGGCTCTTATATATACATAGTCATAGCATTCTATAAATGCGTTATCTAATTCTGATATATTGATATCAGAATCAATATATTTTGCTCTAAGCAACCTAAATGTCATATTTACTTTAATTGTAAAATTGATAACTTTCCATTCTACACTACTAGTATCTGAAGAAACCATGTGAGTCAATTCTTTGTATATTTTTAGAGTTTTCTTTACTGATGTATGATAACCAATAACAGAACTTATTGTTTGGATGTCAAGCTCTGTCCAAATCATATTATGTTCTAAGTAATGAAAAATCTGCGAAGCAATATTACAACATTCTGCAAAAGATTTACTACAGCTTTCTGCATCCCAAACATTTAGAACATGTAAAATCAATTCTAATTCAAGATCATCTATAGATGACAAATAGTTTTTATATTTTTCTATCAACATATTTAGTTCTTCATTTGAATCTTTTGCTATACTAAAATTTAGAAATAATTTAATCAAATTCTCTTTTGTATCTATGAACATACTAATATGCCCCCTAGCATTAGTAGAAACTCATAATGTTGATTTTAAGACTTCTAGAGATCCCAGCCTTTAAAGTCTCCCGGTGCATATCCTTGCCCAAAAGGCACGAAAGTGCTACACATTAATGAAAACAAGTTTAATAAATACATGGTTTTTCACATCCTTTCTAACCAAACAACCAAACTGTTATCTGGAATTTTGTCATATTGTATCACCTTACAAGTTACAAGTAAAGACTATTTTTTCAATTATAAGTGTTTTATTTGAATATTCATATTGTTAATTTGATTTCAAATTAACTGCTTTTAGTCCAATCGCGTTACTTTATCTTCAAGTAAAATTACAATAAAAAAGAACTATTGCTATGCAATAGTCCCTTTTTTCACTCTAGATAGCTGGACACAGTCCAATGCTAATACTCAATGCCCGGTCTATGTTTTCCATATCTTCTTTACACAACCGTCCAAGATGAGTAGATAGTCGAGTTTTATCAACAGTACGAATTTGCTCTAATAATACAACTGACGCGCCAGAGAAACCTCTATCCTCATCATTAAGCTTTACACATACATGCGTAGGAAGTTTGGCTTTTTTAAACTTACTTGTAAGCACTGCTACAACAGTTGTAGGACTAAAGCGATTTCCGGTATCATTTTGGATAACAATAACGGGTCTTTCCCCACCTTGCTCCGAACCTTTCACCGGAGATAAATCAGCATAGAAAATATCACCACGGCGTAAGTTTTTTGCTTTTTCTTTCATAGTCAAGCACCCTCACTATTTTCTAGAACTATCTTCAATCGTTTTTCATTTATTCGGTGACTTATCATGGCATTGGCTTGAGTTCGTAGGTGTTCATCTACGATATTATCAATCCATACATTGAATCTGTAGCACAAATATAGGATAAGTGTAAATATAGCTACCAGAATAATTTCTGTCAGCAATCCTATGTTTCCACGACCAATAACTCCATATACCACTAAGAGCAAAATAATGGAGATGGTAACTATTGCAACGGTTAACCGTTTGATGTTTTTTATGCGATTTTTTATTTGTTCAGACATAAATTCATTCCTTTTATAATCTATTTTTTTGTCTAGTTGGTTTTTATTTATCTAAATAGACACCTATAAAGCTACATTTTCGGTGTTTATTATGCCAGTCATGTTGCATTTTCCTATGAGTTTATTGATAAAGTACTGCTGACCGTTGCCAGTGACTCTTGAGGTAATGGCAATCGTTGTCTCTCCGCTGAGATGAAGTATTATAGCTTCGTTAATTTTAAACAATCCCAATTCCATAGACTTTTGGCTTGGGGTATTGTAGCTTGACCCTTTTCTGCTTACGAGATATCCATTATCTCTCAACCACTTAAATAAGCGGTTTTGACCAATTTTTATACCATTACTAAACAATATCTTAGCCAAATCCCTAATAAGGATATTATCTGAAGATGTTGTAATTGCGTCAGCTAAAGTGATTTTTGGCTGTGCAGCTTCTTTTTCTTGCAATAAAGTGGTATTTTCTTTGCTAAGAGTTTCATTTTTCTGTTGTTCTTTCTCCAACACCTCAAGCACTCCAATTAAAAAGCGTGGATTTTTCATAGCTTTTTCAAGTGTTGATGGAGTTAGGTAAGCTCCATGCTTGCGAATGGATTTTAATATTTTTTTAATTTCTTTTTTAAAAGTTTTGGCGATAGACTTACGTGATTGCATCAGTACTTCATAAAGTCCTTCTTCGGTAAGAAGCCACATTTCCTGGGATCCACCAAGGGTCGGAACCGATTTCCGAACCTTTTCATCTTCATCTACAGAATTTAGAAGCTTATTGATACTAGAAACGTCGTACTCAATCATCACCGCTACATCTTTTGCCAAAAACAAAGGATTTTCAAAGTCTCCATAAATCGAAAACTCTTTCCCCAGCACCTCACGTTGGTCAATAATTTCCATGTTATTGTTATACATAGTGATTCTCCATTCTAGTCCCTTTGGACAGTCATCAAAAACAACAAAAAAGCCAGTAGCGCAACGCTACCAGCCTCCTTCTCACATTTATGCAGACTACTATATAATGCCCTTTGCTAACTCTTCAGCAACAGTTTCCTTTACATGGGCAACAAACTGTTCACCGCTCCATTCTCCAGTCAGCCACGAACCAGCCCAGCAATAATGCCTGATATTATCATGGTGATCACTTATACATCCGCAATTATATTCATATTCTCTCTTTTGCCCTATTCCCACTTGAAACGGCAACACATATGGTTCACCAGTAGATTTAATTGACACAACATTAGAGACTTCGTGTCCATAAATATACTCAACAGCTCGCTCCAACTCTTCATTAGATAGTTGGGTAGCAAGGTATTCATAATCTGCATTGCTTTTGAACATTTGAATTTCCCATTTTTCTAACTCAAAAACATCGCCTAACAAAGACGAAAGATGAGCATGTGCATCTTCAACATCAGCAAACTCCTGTGTAACCACATAATCTAGGATGTTGCACACTAAACGCAATGCAGTACCATCAAGATTATAGTTATTCACAATATAGTTATAAAACTGTTTTGCATTCATTCTGATTCCCTCTTTCTTTATATTTTATAGTATTTCTCATATTGTTTATATTTGCTTCATGTTACTTATACTGTTGCCAGTAGTCCACAGATTTGTAGTAGTCACATTCTTCTTGCGTGAATCCACACTGCTCGGTCAAAATGTCCCATAGAGAACCCTTATTCCAAGGGTTGATAACATCTTTAAGATGCCGAATTGCATTGCATACAAGATAATCATTGGGAGTCACTAGCGGCACACCATAACTATCAATGATACTTAGACTATCATCTACAGACATTGTGCGTGGGGCTTCACAACTATCTTCTTCATCCACCCAATCAGAGCAGAAGTCAACAATACAGGCTATCAATTCGTAATATCGTAGATGCTGTCTGTTCAAGAAAGGTTTTTGCATTTTCCCATTTTCTTTTTGGATAGAATCGTGCATTCAAATCGCTCCTATCTCGTTATTTGATATCTTATAAAACAATAAGAAAGCTGACAGCATAACACCACCAGCCTTCCTAATAGTTTTTTGCAGGCTATTTTTTTGCCCACTTTTCAATGATGCTATTTCACAACTTTTTAGCCTAAAACGGCAAGTCGTCATCCTCGTCAATACTCTGGGCTATGGGTGTAAAATCAGCGTTTGATGCATCAAACCCATTACTTTCGCTTGTAGTCGCTGAATTATCATGACCACGAGATTCATAAGCCGCCTTTGATTCGGTGAAATTTATTTCATCTGCATTGACTTCAGTAATCCACCTACGCTGTCCACTATTGTCATCATAAAAACGAACTGAAATGCTGCCAGCAAGAGAAACTTGCATACCTTTTTTGATATACCGCTCAAGAAACTCTGCTGTACGCTTAAAGGCGACACAACTGATGAAGTCAGCATCTGGTTCTCCTTCTTTTTTAAATCGCTTGTTTACCGCCACAGTAAAGCGTGCTATGCAAACTGGGTCTGCACTTTGGGTGTATCTGATTTCTGGGTCTTTTGTTAATCTTCCTAATAAAATAACTTTGTTCATTGTAAATCCACTCCTTTAATATTCTCAAACTTTGCGTAACCTAACGCAACTTGCAGTAAACATATGCCTTTCTCAATGATTACAATGGATACAGGAATTTAGAATTTGCTTCTCCATACCCTTAATCCCAAATGTAATTTTTTCAGAATAATCTTCTTGTGTAGAATTACCCCATATATATGCCCTTAAAGCTTGCAGGCCCTCACGAGGCTCATCAGATACGACTTCTACTCTTACCAACTGTCTTTCATCCTCACCATTCTCTAGGTAAATAGCAATCCCAGGATAGTTTGAGTCTGTAGTTTCTGCCACAATCATTCCAAATGGTGTTTGGATTTTGATGGATTGGGATAGGGTTGAATATTTTGGCTTTGCGGCACTGATGTCTTTTATTTTTTCTACGCTAAGACTTTGTGCTATGAAAGCTTTGATTTTATCAATAGCGTCATTGCGCAAGTCTTCATTAAAGTAATCAGTTTGCGATGCCAACTTGATAAAACCCGTCATTTTATAAAGACTATAAAGGGGTTTATCGTTGTTAAATATGAAGTCAAGCTCATTATCATCAAACTCTGTAATGACTTCATCCATAAAATGTGCATAAGCTTTTAACTGAATTGCTATTTCATTTTTGCCTTTTGTGGCGTTTGCTTCAGCCCATAGACGGCACTTTAATATTTGGTCATATGCCCATGGATAAGAACCACTGTGCAGGTTTTCACATGTAAAGTAAACATGAAAAGGGTCTAATTGTAATTCCCATTCTTTTATACCCTTTGCAATATCCCATGCCCAATCTCCATTAGGTCTGCGAAATATAACAATCTCTACATATTTGTCTCCATTCCGCCGCCTCCGTTGGCGGCACAAATAATTTATGAAAGCGATACAGGCCGCAATCAGTTGTGTTAAAATAGTGATTGAAACAGCGGTAAACATCAAAGCACGTGGAG
>Ga0123352_10009228_pt1 | contig 15420 bp, 13 predicted proteins | sample TergutLab28metaG_FD_89700 | JGI IMG/M metagenome (GOLD analysis project Ga0123352, IMG submission 89700) | Labiotermes labralis P1 segment gut microbial communities from Petit-Saut dam, French Guiana - Lab288 P1 | ecosystem: Host-associated > Arthropoda: Insects > Digestive system > Gut ... | reverse complement strand
CTGTCCACGACTGCTTATTCAATTTATTCGCAGCTACCCTCCATAAAGGAGGCCGTTCCTCTATCCGCAACCTGAGGACGCGCCATGCCGTGGTGACAGGGACCCACTACACATGGTTTGAAACGTATCTTACAAATTCTTTTGTTTATTGGTTCAAACCCCATTACATTCTTGGTTATTTCCTTCTTGACTGTAAATCCTGTTCCCAAATGTTCTGTTTGGTCTTCTTTACAGATGTAGTAGAGGTTATATTTATCTTTTTTAATTTGGCCTTTTCCTTTCCATCTTATTTCTTGTAGGGCAACAACTTGTAGGTCTGTTTGAAGTATTTGTTCTGCAACTTCTTGCATTCTGCCTGGTTTAAGCAATGTTAAAAGTTCCATGTTCCTATATATATGTTTTCTCTCCTATTCCTTAATACTTGCGTTGGTCATCTACTAACTATTCGTCCATCTTTCAATAATTGAGCGTTTTTAGCGGTATTGAAGTTTTTCCGGGGTGAGGGAGCTGGCCCTGTGCCCAACCCCCAACCTGGAGGGCCAGGGTGTCTCTCTTTGTCTGGCTTCTACCCTTTGACCTGTCCAGCTTGGGTGTCCCTGCCGGTAGCTACGCTACCGCCGGCATAGATCTTCTCCTACATTCCCATAATCCTTGCCATTTCTTTACATACCAATCTATCAGATTACCTTATGTGTACAAGTCAATGAAGCTGGAATTTCAAACAGAACTTCATAAAACAAGGACCCTTTGATACGAACACACAGGCACACAAAACTCATGCTGACACAAACATATTTTCTTCAATTTAATCTGTATATTTTCAGTATCTGGCTTGGTATTCTAGTCTGTTTTCATAATTTCACTCGTGTCTGTGTGTTGCAGGCTACTCCACCACGATTCTGGCATCAGATGCGTGAAGATTACAATAGTCTTTCTTGCCTAGTTATGGAAGTGGACTCCTGTATTTCAAAAATTGTGTTACTTTCATTTGCTAATAACCTCTACACTATTTGCATACAGTTATTCAATAGCTTACAGTAAGTACTGCATACACAAAATGGAAGAGCACTTGGTTTTGTATGTTTTGTGAGACTGGAGTGGAGCTGGGTTAGGATACTGACACTGGAGGGGGATTCAGTCAGTATACTGACACAAACACAAGTGAGTGGAGGGAGGTTGGGTCAGTATACTGACAGAAATAAAAGTGACTGGAGTGGGGTTGGGTCACTGTACTGCCACAAATAACAGTGAATGGAGGGGGGATGGGAAAGGATACTTTCACAAACAGAAGTCAGATGTGGGGAGTTGGGTTAGTACAGGTGGTCCTTGACTTTCATACAACCCACACTTTCATACATTATAAATTCTCACCCCTAATTTGTCTTTCATATGCCAAATTTGGACATTCAATCACAGATGACAAACATTTTGAGCTACTGCGTGGTGGTGTTGTCTGTCAGCAAGGGATAGTTTTCAATTTTCTCTTGACCAGTTCTTCAAAAAAGCTGATAAGATGGCACCAGAGAGTACTTCTTCTCAGCATTAAAATCAGCTACCAATGGCTTATGAAGTACAAGTTTCATTGGCCATCCTTCATAAAGCCATCCAATCATGGAGGATATTCACTTGTTTTGTGGCAGGAATGGAAACAATTACCTTTTGGTCAAACTCATGTATGAATATACTATAATTGTTTGTACAATTGTTTTGTTTGTTGCCCATAAAGAGGGATTTTTATGTACTTTTAAGCAATGGGAATGGAACCCCCTTATAACATACATATACTTTGCTTGATTTTCGTAAATGTTTTCAGGAACATTTGAATAAAGATAGACCAACTTGATGACACTTGCTTCATTATGTCAATTTACTGCTCATCAAGTTGGTCTACCTTTATTCAAATATCAAGATGATGCACGGTCCAATACACATAAGTTTTCAGGAACAAATTACATATGAAAGTGTGGGACTACCCGTAATTGCCAAAATAAAGCCACTAATGGGGACTTAGGTCAGTACACTGCCACCAAGCAAAAGTAACAGATGAGGTGTTGGGTTAGTAACTGCCACAAACAAAGCCATTGGGGGGCAGTTAGGTCAGTATACTGCCAAAAGCAATAGTGACTGCTGGGGAGCTAAGTCAGTATACTCTCACAAACAAAAGTGACTGGAGGGGAGATGGTTGTCTTGGAGAAGCATGACACTGACTTGGCATAAGCACTGTAAGTGCCTGTGTGACAAATGCATTAATGATACAGAGAAGTTTCGCATACCACATCAGAATAGCTCGGCATTTGAATGTGAACTCTTTTTGTATTTGTGAACCACATTTGCCCAGTGGTGAACCTACTCCTTGTGAAGACAGCAAATAGTGATATTCAGCATTTGAGCAGAGAACTGTGAGAGACTTCGTTATGCACGTTATTTTTAACCTTTTAAATATAATTCAATCTTATTTATTTTTACATAGAAACTCACTTTTTTTTAACAGATGTTACTGTATATTTCATACGACTTCATACATTGTGCACTGAAATGATTAATAATGTTGTGTCACTTTAGAAATCGAAGTTACTGAAATAAATTGTATGGAATTAAATGACAATGTTCCTTGTACAATTATGCAGCAGAGATCTGATCAGCTCCAGTACTAAAACTGTTAGACCACAGTGAAGTCTGAATTGCATATATAAAACTCTTTCATAAACTGATATCCAATTCTCCCTTTGCTTTGCACTGTGTTTGGTCATGCTGCTAAGAAATTATAACCAATCTGTAATGCAAAAGGGGTCTATGGCCACTCCTCTTGCAATGTTTCGAAATTGTTTAAGCCATGTGTGTGTAGCCCATAGCAATAAATAGTAATAAACTTGTGAATGGAAATTATGTTCATGAAACTGCCGTAGAAAATATGCAATTTCATTATTTCAATTTGGTTCCTAATAATGTGACTAGAAATGTTTGTAATTCACCTCATAATATTTGCTGTATTAAATCACTAGTTTTCATTAGTGCTGTACTGTTTTAACTTTTTCACAGTTTGCCACAGAATGCAGTACAGATGGTGTACTTTTGCTTGTCTTTTGGATATGTACTTCTACGTGTAGTTTCAGTGTCCCTTTCTGCAGCAAGTATCAATGAGCAAAACTCTCAAATAAGGAACATACTGCACTCTGTACCTGCAACCAGCTTTTCTACTGAGGTACGTCAATAGCTCCATTCATAATAAATGAATTAACAATAATCAATCCATCCACAGCAAGGGATATTCAACCAATCTTAAGCCATAAAACAACTAGGTTACTGGCTGGACAATCCACGGTTTGATTCCTAGTAGGGCCAAGAGATTTTTGGTTATTCAAAAATTTCCAGACTGCCTCCGAGTCCTACCTAGCTTCCTATTTAATGGGCACTGGGGTTCATTCCAATGGGGGTAAAGTAGACCCCATGTATGTCTTCATGGCATGGACAGGCCCAAGTATACCTTTGCTGGGAGCTGTAAACATCAGTCATCTAAAGCAGATGTTTTTCTCCCTCTTGATTCTGAAACCCCATTTTCTGGAACACCTGTCAGTGGTCCACTAGTGTAAATGTGAGCATTAGTGTGTGTGATGTGCAAATTACTACTAAACATATGCATTGCAGGTTCAAGTTTCTTATCTTTACTTTTCAGTAAGAGATAAAAAAGTATAGCTAATTATAATTAAATGCTTTTACCTGTGCCACTCCATAGGTTTAAAACACTAGTAAGGACCTATGATATTTGCAGTCAGAGGTAATTTTGTGTTCATGTTTTTGAGTAGTTATTCAGGATATTCATAGGTGTCCATTATCAACTCAAACAGTTCATAAATTCTGTGTGAAAATCATGAATGGAACTACACAGAGGTCCTGTTTCATGCAATTTATTTTTGTGTGATTTAACTTTAAGGTGACTTGAAACCTACACCACTTTACAAATTTATGCGAAAACTTTCAGTGTAATGTGATTTGGCATAGGTGATCTATGGCTGCAGTTGTCTTGTGTTTGAGGCTAGCATGTCACTCATTTTTATTGCATTAGAAATAAATAAGCATATTGCACAGAAATATATGTATACTGTACAGAAATGTATGTATGTGTGTGTGTGTACATATATATATATATATATACATATACTCTACTTTTAAAAGTTCATATATCCATTAGTGATATAGTCATACACTATATGGGATAAGGTTATCTTCCCTAACCCCCAGTAAATACACTTTTTCACAGGGGAATTTTGTGTTCGATATGTGCGACTTTTTCAGGAATGTAACCCTGGCTTAAAACATGACCTGTCTGTACACAGCTGTCAGTTCTGTTTATACAAGAACTCTGACATATCATCTTATCTAAATTTTTCCAGATGCCATTGTAGTCCATAGGCCTTCAGCTGGCTATCACTTTGCTAAGATTAAATATTTAAGAGGGAACATAATTATTTGCAGGTGCAGAGATTCCTGCAACAGGTGACAACAAATGAAATCGCTCTCACTGGATTCAACTTATTTTCCGTGAAACGCACACTTCTTCTCACGGTTTGTTCCAATTAAATTTTGGATATAATTAAATCTGGAAACTATATGTCTAATTTTTGGTGGAGTACTAACAGACATTTTATAATACCTACATATACATCAAATGTGACAACTTAATTATGTTAAAAAGAAATAGTGTTAATTGTGGGAATACTTTGTAAAATGTGTAAACAACCAACAAATGCACCTTAATATTATGATGCATCTTTATTCATAATATGTTGATAATGTTTATAAATTTTACAAATCTAAATAATGCATGGAATATAGAACATATTAAAAAATGTGGGAGTACTGTTTGTTGGTTTACTGTACTTCATACATCTCATCAGTATATTTATTGAAAATGGTGTGTGTGTGTATGTGTGGGGGGGGGTATTAAGGTAATAAGATGGTTATTCATGTAGTTTCTTTAATTCTTTCTGCTGATATTTACTTGAGAAAAAAAAGTAATTTCTATGAGCAGGTGGTAATAACTGCTTGTCCTTGTCTTATAGTCTGCACTAATAACTTTTATGATACGCACGTACTGTGTAGCACAGCTGTATATCATGCTGCTTCATGAATCCAATCGCTTTTTAGTCTGATTCTGTTATTCTCCTAGACAGATACTGATGTACAAACAGCAGAAGCCATACGAAATGATCCATTAAACTATGTCACTAACTTCTTTCATTTCAGGTGGCTGCAACTATTGTGACATATGAAATTGTACTGGTACAGTTCAGTGCCATACATGCAGATGAACGTGACCTGACGGCACACAGTGTTGCCAAGCGATATTGTCTCTGATGTAAAGACACATATGTTTATCTTTGATACCAGTAGAGTCAGAAATTACAGAAAATATAAAATCAAGGATACAATTAAAAACTATAAGAAGTATTTAGGTGTACATTCAGCAACGGTGACAGTAGGTTCTGTTATCTACATAATTTATGGAAAGTTACCCGTTTAAAAGTAATGTGTGAAATTCAAGCTTTCGAGCAGCTGAAGTAGCACCAGAGTATAAGTGCATTAATTCCCTTGTTGTTGTTCTGTTCTCAAAACTGGTTATTGCACTACTGTTAATTCTTGGGTTATTTAAAATCATATATACCAACCTCATGAAACAGAATTATCTGGTAAGTTGACACTCATGCAGCTGGTGAAGAAATATCCCATCAGGTACAATAATAAGCTATAAAAATTATGTTTTTCTTATTTATTCTTTTTTAGTTTAACAAAAACTAGACAGACTCTAAACTTGCCTGTTCATTTATCTATGACATCAGAGAACAATGATGGTGCACACCAGTTCCCATGCACATACTAAACCAGACAGTTACATCACAAAATCTTTCTTTTCATAATCTTTACACAGTAGTACAAGAAAAGGAAGGAAAGACATCTGGAAGTATTAATCCTACTAGGGGTATATGTGGTAGCCAAATAGTTGGTGAATGCTTTCAGTAACCATTAAACAATTAAGTATTTTTAACAGTTTGTTGGAGTACAAATAGATATGTGCGAAAGGCATGGGAAGAAATTCATTCTGGTGTGTGTACTTAGTGAAAATAAAATTTACCAAACCAAATTTATTGTGATACATGTTATGCTGTGTGTACTTTGCACACACAGCATAACAGGTATCACAATAAATTTGGTTTGGTAAATTTTATTTTCAAAACTTGGTTCATAATAATGTCAAGCTTTGAGGAGTGATAAAGTCAACAGAGTTCCTGGCGATACTGAACACATTTATCACATATAATGTAATGTGAATGCCACCTTTTCACTTGACAAACCACACACATTACCATGGCTCATACTGGAAGTACAATATGTACCATCACCCATGAAGCAGATGTTTTGTGCAGGCCACTCAAAGCAGAAATTGATGGCAAAGACGTCCCTTGAGCACTAGGGTAGTGTTTACCATCAGTTCATTCAAGAAGTGCATAACAAGACTCAGTACAGAAATATTTTTCACCATCTGGAGGTAGCTAACCCCTGTGAATACCTTCACCTTTTGTAACGGGGAAACAAGGCTGCTTCACATGACAATGTACGTGTTGAAGAGTCTCTTTTTGGAAACTAACCAGAATTAGCAGAAGAGATGAAAAAGTTATAAGTGCAGTACTTCAAAAGGTAGCAAGAAAAGGCATGTAGGGGGACTTCCAAACTGGTAGATATGTGACAGTGAAAGGGAAGCTGTGAACTAGTGTGCAGCATGCCTGTCATGAATGGGAAGCTCAAACAGGCAAATAATCGCAAACCTTTTGACTTCACCATGTATAAACAGAGAATAATGAGCCGTAAATAGTCCTAGTATGATTTAAAGGTAAAATTAAATTATTCAAAGACATAATAGGGGTAGTCAGTGCACAGTTAATAACTGCACAGAGGCACACATGCTCCATTATTTAAAGAAAGTACAATGGCTCATCTTCTTGTGCCTAAGCACTTCATACTTTAATGCTACTGCATATTCAGTCATCCACCAAAGTCTAAATACAGAATCATACAATTCAGCAATGCTATAATATCTGTCATATTAATAACAATAAGATTACATTTAAAAAAATCTAAAAATGTTACAAGACACAGTTTACAGAGTCTAAGAAACATGATGCCCAACATTACCTGCAAAATCGCAAACACATACTCCAAGCTTTAGCACATTTAAGAATTCATTTCCCAATTTATAATACACTTCAAGTACACCTTTCAGTCCTAATTATTGATGCATTCTGGTCAATATTTTCAGGAACTTTCCTCGTGTCATCTCTTTAGCCTCTTCCAAATCCAGCTGATAAGCAACATCATATAGTTTCTTCACTTCAGCTATAAGACCAGATGATGTGAGGCTACCAAATTCTGCAATAACATAACACCAGTCTTTATGAGTATGAAGATGGCAAATGCCGAATTCTATACAAAAACATGCATTTTTAAAAACACAGTTCACTTATCACAGGGACAACTTTTTATCAAAATATGCATAAATATACAGAGGTCTCAACAAGTTTTACACATCTGTCAACAACTTCTCAATTTGATGAATATTGAATTGTAAAGAGTACTTCCCTTCAGTCTCTTGTAATGAAGTTCACACAACTAAATAGCCCACAGTATTACAGTCAAGGTATTGGAGGAATGTTTCATTAAATAAACTGATCAAAATGCATTTCCTCAGAATGCCAATAATATGAGTCATATATACACTAACATGTAGGACTCAATATCTGAAACATACAAAATGTTTAAACTTATCCCCTAAAGTATTAAAAACCCCCTAAGTAAGATGTCTATTTGACTTTTTTTAAACTGCGTTTTGATATGATGTACATAATGACAGAACTGCAGAATGTGTGTGTATGAATTGGAAAAGGTATCAATGTCATTGTGTTTTAACATAATTATCCCAGCATTTGCATGCAGCCATTAAGGAAACCCACAATTCTATCAACAATGTCAGTTTCCCGAGAAGGAAGCTGAAGTACTAATCTCTTCAACATCCTTACTTACGATGTAAGAGGTTAATGTCATCTCGATCCAAACTCCTGGTCCAAGGTTGTGGGGAATTAGGCGTTAATGTCTGCAACGACACAAATTGCGACGAACCTGGAACTGACACACATACACACACTATTAAACGTCAACAGTTATGCTTTTCATTCTAGTAGATGGATTTTACTTGTCATAAACCATACTCTGCTCAGGCCATAATTCCGGGGATGTTCTATCAAGCTTCTCTAGGCTCAACAAGCTGTCATCCAAGGTTTTCATTGTATCCTCTAAACACTGCAAGAGCACGCACACATAAGCCTCGCAAATATAATGACAACCCTTGTGGATATTAACAACACACTGCTTAAGTACCCCACCAATTCACTCAACCTCCCATTGGTTGCCTTCACTGTCCACCTACAATTTCCCACCTACCCTGACATGTGTGACTGCAATAATCCGTGACAGGAACGCGATAGATACGCATGCGCAAAATTACGTGTGGCACGATAATTCCTATTACCCATCCTGATTGTATTTACACAGTGCACGTGCTTGCAATAGATGTTTGACCAGGTGATCTTTCGGAAAGGGGGTGTGTCGCGATGTTGACTTCAGAGTGGGGCTACAGGTTGGCCATTGGTGGAAGCGACAGCCAGTTCTGCTGCTACAAACTTTAAGACATCTCGCATTTCGAATATCATGTAATGCGCCACTGCACTGTACAGATGTTTTAACGATTGACAGTTTTAACTTGTCATTCTGCACGACAAATTGCTCTTGCACATCAACACATTTCTAGCAGATATCATCTCCTTGTCGGTGGACTATACAAGCTAAGGGAAATGCTTTAGCAATTCTCAAATCCCCCCTTTAGTCACTGCCATGGATCAGAGTCGTCAATGCTTCGAACTCTAATCCATGGATCTAAGTTAAGATAAGCAAGTGAGTGATAATCCGTGGCAACGCGGCTACCTGTGCTGCCTACCATTAACTCGAGTAAGTTGGAACGTTGGTAAACAGCAGCTCTAGTGGTACTTTCGGGTACTATGCGCATTAAACTCCATAACAAAATCTATTATTACTCCCCTACTTCCCCCCCACAAAAAAAAAAGATTGCTTCTAGTCGTTAACATAACTTCAAATCCGCCTATACTGCCCACTTTAAAACATGTAGAGAAATCTATGCTGCTTAGCCAGGCAGAACAGCCCGATCGCCCAGCGGTCCACAGATTACTACTTGTAGTTCTGGTCTGCCATCCCAATTGACGGCGTCACCAATCACCACAGACAACATAACCATGGATTAGAGGTAATTATGATATCTGTGGATTTTGGGTTCTAATCCGTGGCGCTTTCAGCTGAGAAACGAACTGTGGGGGTGGGTGTTGTAGGTTGGCGGTTTGCGGATTGCTTTGAACTACACTTGCAGCTAATATGAACTCGTGTATTGTAATGCAGGTTGTGTTGTGGGACGAAATTTAACTAGCACACAGTGCTTCGCTAGTAATTATGTATTTTGAAACTTTTAACACGTCACTTTTCTGTATGTTTAGCAAATAATTGAATTAGGTTGTAGAGTGATTATGCTGATAGCAGTTTACTTGATTTGTGACAGGTATGAAAGTAACGGAGAAACCTGTAACCTACCCGTGATGACGGAAATTTGTAATAAGATGAGGCATCAATTTTTCATATTTGCAACATACTGAAATTAGTCACTTGTGAACTACGTGGACGCGAACGCCGGTTACCTTAATTAGGTATTGGAATGTATGTCCATTGCAGTAACATGTATTGTTGAATAATGAAGGTCCATATGATTGTTTTGTACAGTTTGGCACGATTGAAATAATAATTTCTGTGAAGTCATTGCTTCCTCTACCGGGTAATCATTTGGGTGGAATTTAATACTTTTTGCATGTGTTATCGTTTTGTTTTGAAGTTTCATTCCTTTTGCTCCATAACTTATCCATACATTTTGATTGAAAAATGGCAACGATGACCCTTCGCGTGGGAAGTCAACAAAGTAGATGTAATAGAAGTACTCACATTGAACGCAAAGAAATGCGTACAGTTGCTGTAACAAGTGCTCACATTGATGGGGCCAGTAAGTATCACTCATTGTATACTGTCTGTTAGTATGTAACGAATATTTTGGTCGCAGAGTCTGAAGGTTCACCACAAATACCAAAGACCTCTTTGGACATGACTGGAGCCAGTTTTGTTCACCTTCCATTGTCTTTACCTATTTTTGTATATTACTAAGAACAGCAGTGTCCCGTTATCACCATCATGCCCTTAAGGTAGGTTTCCCAACAGAATCTGTATGCATACCAGGTTTTTGCCATCCAACCCAGTTGCTTTATTTCCTTTCAGCAAGAATTTGATGCAGTGTTGTTTCAGCACAGGAGGTACATAATTTAACATCAACTTAAATATAAGATAACTGCGAAGTCTTTTTTACATGAAACCCATTTGGGGATTATTCTGGATGAATGGTAACAGGCCATAAAAATAGGTTCCATGGGTGCTGAGAAGGGAATGCCATTAAAGTAGCAGCTGATGTGCCCCCTATGCAAAGAACTCTTCTAGCTGCTGCCAGAACTGTGGCTATTATTTCTGTATGAGCTCTTTGGTGCCTAACAACATGCAGTGTTATGCTGAAAATGCTGAATGTCAGGTGTAGATGATGGCCATTTAATGACCTTTCTGAGGTATCATTTAAATTCTGGTACCAAAGGTTTACTAGGGAAAGGGATGGGAGTGAGGAAATGAAAGTCGTATGAGTTAGTATTGTTTACTACAGTATGGAATTTCATTAACAAAACTGCCTTTTTTCTAGACACTGAACATTTCTTGATGGCAAGTAGTATGATTTATGCATATAGTCAAGTAATTTTGCTGGTTAACTGTTCAATAAAATTTAAGCTTGAACAAAACCTGGATAGTGCCATGTTGGGAATCACAGAAGTCTTTGATATACCTGAATATAGGACTCTTAAGAATTTCTTGCTTTTGAACCTGCTGAAGACATTCTCTCATACTGAAGACTATAAAACACTTTTGTTGTAGGAGAAGTAGATGAGGCTGAAGGCACATCTGTAGCTGCCAAAATTGAGAATCTTTTGTCAGCTGCCACAATTGAAGAACAGCTGCATATTCTGAAAGAAGTGAGTAAATTCTTGGGTGTTATAATCCTAAAACAATGATTCCATCAGCAGAGAAGAGGCTATAAGAATTTTTCGTATGCTTAAACATGAAACTGAGAAGGTTCTATGTTGATGACCATGCATTTTATAGCTCAGAATTTGGTGGAGTTCAGTGGTCAGCTCCACAGAGGCCACGTTACTTTTCAGGATATTACCTTCAGTACCAAATGGGTAGAAATCTGAATGGTCTTAAGGATAGTATGGAAGTGGTACTGAAGAGACATATCTTTACATCTACCAGGGATTGTACTGCAGTTTACCAGTCCATAGCCAGAACTAGTCCTTTTACTGACTGAAATATAGCTGTGCATAAATGACAGTAATAATTAGTAAATAATAATTTTAGTGGAGCAGTATTCAAGATGCTAAAGCAAGCAATTAACTGTTGATTTGTAACTCTTCAGTGCTTGCTGGTAACCAGTTATTAAATTTTTCTTCAATGAAAATCCTGAAACATGCATAGTGGGACATGGTGGCATTTTGTAATAAATAGGTACTTGGTAAAAGATTATGCAGGGAGTGGAAAAACTCCATGCCCAAACTTTGTGAGGTGAAAGGAGGGACCAAAACAAATATTTATTGTCAAGCAAATATATGTTGGACATGTGTCCTTGCAGTGCCACAGGCCATCACAGTGGGTCTAACTGAGGTTGGAAATTAAGTGTAACCACTTTTTTGGTTTTGCTTAATTTACTTAATTTGTGCCAACACAGCAGAGATTGACATGTGCATTCAGAAATGCCAAGTTGCTGCCTGATGGTTGCTGCTGCCTCATCAATCTTCTTCAGAACCAACTGGTGATGTATAAATTAAGTTTTTCATGTACATAGCATTCTTGTGGACCATCACAGATTTGGTGAAGTGCCTCATATGATGGCAGCTCACTCAACCTGTGTGCATGTTAACTTTTCTCGAACTCTCTGGCATGCTGGAGAATCAGTTGTTTCATAGGATGAACTCAGAACCTCACAAGTGTGTGTACTGTAGTTAAATCGATATCATCACAGAGCACTTCACCTGGGCCAAACTCACTGACATTCACCGGTGTATGGTGCAGTGTTTGACGACAGCAGGGAACCACAGAGGGTTTATCATGAGCGTTTTCTGAACAGAATATGTCCAGACATTCGTATGTTTGCTTCTGTCGACCGTCGCCTAGGGAAACTGGTACATTTGCAGTGAACAGGCAAAACACAGGGCAAGGATGATCAGTTCACATGCCACAGTTTGATGATGGTTTGCAGCGTTTTGAGAACAATCCCTCCAAAAGCTCCTGCACTGTTGGTCAAACAGTCGGTGTGAACCGTTGTCTTATGTGGAATGGTGTATGTATGCAACAGCTCCATCTTTTCCACCAGCAGAAAGTGCAGGCTCTAGGCCCCAGTGATTACCATCATCGAGGCCAATGTGCATTATAAACTAGAAGAATTACAAATTGACTCGATGTACCTAGAACGAGTCCAATCCTACAAATATCTGGGATCAACTGTAAATAGTGATAACTCAATAGAGGAAGAGATCCAATATAGAATAACACTTGGAAATAAAGCATATTATGCGAACCAGCTTCACTTTAAAAGTAGATTGGTCTCCAAGAAATCAAAATTGAAACTACTGGAGTATTAGAAGACCAATAGTAATATATGCCTGTGAAGTATGGGTCTTGAAAGAAACCATAAAAAACAAGTTAATGGTATTTGAAAAGAAAGTTTTAAGAAAGATCTTTGGTCCTACAAAAGAAAGAGATGGTACATGGAGAATCAAAACAAATGATGAATTAGACATAAGAACGTAATAAATCACATAAAAGCACAGTGATTAAGCTGGTTTGGCCATTTACATCGAATGCCAGAAGAGAGAATGGTAAAAAAAGTATATAAGTGGAAACCGATGTCTATCTGACCACAAGGGAGACCAAAGAACAGGTGGGAAGATGACATAAGAAATGACATGAAGAAATTGAAAATAAAGAACTGGATTATCTGCATCCAGGATCATAATAAGTGGAAATCGTATGTTGAGAAGACCAAAAGATTCGAAGATTGAAGTTGTAGTACCTAAAGAAGAAGACGAAGAAGAGGCCGATGTGTACATTGGTTTGTACGCCAGAGAACAGAGAAGCCCAACTTTCCTTCAGTGGTGTTGTTCACGGATGAGGCTTGCTTCACCAGTGAGGGGATTTTTTTGACAGCCACAACAGCCATGTTTGGCCAGACGCAATCCCTCATGCTACATCTATACACTGCTACCAACACTGCTTTGTGGTCAACTTTCAGGCTGGCATTGTGCATGATTTTTTGATTGGGCCTACTTGTTATCCTGAGATGGCTCATTGCACACATTTACTAGGTGTTTCTGGAGGAAAAGCTACCAGAAATGCTGAAGAAACTCCCATTAGCACAACAGGGCTGTGGCTGTCTTGGCACGTCAGGCCAAAGAACATCTCACTGCCACGTACAATTGCTGGATTGGACTGGGTGAGCCTGTGGCTTTGCCTTTCAGGTTCCTGGACCTCACACCAACGGACTTCTTCTTATTGGACCACATTAAAGCCTTGATTTATATGTCACCGGTTGATTCTGAATAGGATCTTACTCTTTGTATCGCTGAGGCAGCAGCAGTCTGGCATTTTTGAGCGCATGTGTCAATCTCTGCTGCATTGTTGTCAGCTTTGTATCAAGGTTGGTGGCCATATGTTTAGACATCTTCTCTAAATTGGTACAAAATATAACTTTTTTTCAGAATACTTCGTGATTTGCTTGATTTCCAAACTTAGTCAGACCCACTTTGACAGTCCGTAGCACTACAAGGATGCAGGTCCGACATATAGTTGCTTGACAATAAATCTTTGTTTTGGTCCCTCCTATCACCTCACGAAGTTTGGGCATGGAGGTTTTCCACATTCTGTATATTTGGGATTTGGGACAGATACTTTTAACAAGACAGCCACAAATTTTTATTGTTGCCCTTTGATGCAGGAATTACAGTTCTGTGTTCAGAACTTCGACTTATCGTGATCACCCATTTTAAACCCCTAATTTCGACCTACTATTATGACTGGTTCTGGTGAATCAGGCTGAGACCACATGGCTGCCAAGTCAGCTTTTTTGACTCAGCTGCTACTGCACAGATTGGTGTCAGCTCAGTCAAGCTCTTTCTTGTATTGTGAGGTTGATTTATTTTGTGTTTTATGGATGAGACCATCCTTCAACAATTTAGTGTATTTTATGCATCCTAAATTGTTCACATAATATTAAAATGAAACGAACGTATTTTTATGCTTTTTGGGGTTATTTTATGTTTTACTTACCTGTATTTCGTAAGTTTCTGTCACCAAACAGGCATTTTTACATTGAAAATTGTTTGTGAGATATGTCATCCTCATGTTTCTGATTCTGATGTTTGTTGCAGTTTTATTGATGCCATTTAATCACTAATATTGAGACTGTCTTGTATTCTGGTAATATGATCACCACAAGAAATGCTTACTTGTAATCTGTTACGAATTTTATAGGAGTCCTCTGGCTGTGTTAGAGTGCCATGTTTTATTTTGTGGTTTCAGATGGCTAAGAGTCATTTGGGAAATGGAAATCCATATGGAAAAACAAAAGTATCTGCCTTTTGTATTCAGCTTCTTGTTGACTTGTACGTGGCAGCAACTCCCAAGAGTCCATTTAAGTGTGCCATTGCAAGGTTTGTGTTTCAGCTGTTGGAATTTTGTGTTGATTCTGTTTTCTGTATTAAGACCTTCCTTGCTGGACAGTAAACTTAAGTTTTAACCTGTTGGCCAAGCAGTTGATGAGAGATTTTCAGTCACATTAGAATAAAAGAGATTATAAGAGACAAATTGCATACATAACTTCAGTTACATTAGAAGGTCTGGTATCACTGTTGGTTCATCTTGAATTTGAGTTGGATGAAAGAGTGGTAACCACAAAGGACTACCTGAAACCTTAGCTGAATTTACATTAGCCATTATTTTAGTAGCCTTATGATTAACATTCACCCATTTTAATTTTTTTCGGGGGGGGGGGGGGGGGGGGGGGGGGGGGGGTTTTTACATGGGGGGGGGGGGGGGGTGTTTGTTCGGTTAAATTGGGGTGTTGCATCCATGTGGATACAAATACTTACACCCAGAAAACACCACACCTTT
>Ga0123352_10009226_pt1 | contig 15421 bp, 8 predicted proteins | sample TergutLab28metaG_FD_89700 | JGI IMG/M metagenome (GOLD analysis project Ga0123352, IMG submission 89700) | Labiotermes labralis P1 segment gut microbial communities from Petit-Saut dam, French Guiana - Lab288 P1 | ecosystem: Host-associated > Arthropoda: Insects > Digestive system > Gut ... | reverse complement strand
GGGGGTAAAATGCGGCCGGGGCGTGCTGCTGACCACTCATCCCCTTCTAGTGCCGCGGTCATGGAAGAGTAGAGCTATACCTCTCTACCCACCCTCTGGGCCACACCAGGCCTGTAACGGGATCACTTTACCTTTACTACACATACGACAGTGGTCCTCATATCACGAAACTAACACAGCACATGGTATAAGTGTATTCAGATAAAATCACATTCATTACATAAATTGTATGCTATCAACACCATATGAATAAACATGAAATTTTGTGTAAATTCAACGACTATTTCTTTCTTATAATAAAACCAACTAGATGCACAAGTTTCTCAAATTTATTTTTGGAATAAAACTCTACATGTTTCGGAGAGTTCCTCTGTTCATCATCAGGTTTGTTGACATATATCATTGCTGTGTGTACAGTGAAAAACTCCTGATGATGGACGGAGGAACTGTCCGAAACATGTTAAGTTTCATTTCAAAAATAAATTTGATAAATTAGTGCATCTAGTTGGTTTCATTATAAGAATTTATCACGATGGATGGTCACCTGAACGTCAAAAACTATTTCTCTGATGATGCTCTCAACAGCAACTTGTGAATCATTCTTTCAATTCTTGACTCTCTCAGGGGGTAATACTGACCGACAATAGACTGCCAACTGTTTCATTTTCTATGACACCAAACTGAATAATCGTTGAAGTTATGTGTACCACGTCTCTTTCAGGACTGTATTTGAGTACTGTAACTGACAATACAACAGTAAAATGTAATTTTGCGGATGAGTTGACATGCTGGTCTTGTCACAGGATTGTGTCCTACTTCTTTTTTTGCAATATGTACACAAAAAAGTTCATAATTCTGGCTAATATGCAGGTGTGGGCAAAGGAAAAGTATTGTCAATTTGTGTTTAGAAAAAAAGTCTCCTTGCAAGTTTAACATATTCCAAACTGCAGGATTAACATGTAATGTAAATTACGGTATGATTTATGGCTTTCAGAGCGTTATTGTCAATGACGGCGGTCTTCTGGTTAATTCAAGCAAGACCCTTTTTAAATTATCCTACAGAAGGAAGCACTAAGTTCCTACGAAAGTCGATAACTATTCACCAGTTAACAAGGCATCATATCCGAGAAGAATGTAATCCACTCCATATGTGTTTTGTTACGCATTATAAAATACGGCGTACAGTAGTGCCAACCTCACAACAAATGTAGAAATTTTCTTGTGTTTGATTGCTACCACATTTTACTTTATCCCCTAGGGCAAAACCCTTGATAAAAATTACATAGAAAGAGGGGTGTTTCCCAGAGCCGATCTAGATGGCGCGGAGAAGAAAGACATTTCTGCACCTGGCAGCAATCAAACCCTGATCCATCGATCTTCAAGCCAACATACTAAGCAATATTCAGACGGACTTACACCGGTGTTCGGGAGTAAATGTTCCAGAGATGGGCAATAACCAAACAACTAACCAAAGAACTAACTGAAGGCGTAGACACGTCCCTCGTTCTGTTTAGCCATTCCTGCGTTAACCGCATCGCTGGGCCAATAACATACACCTTAAACTATAAATGGGATGGCGCTTACGTTAACGATTCGGTCAATAACCTTCTTTAGCAGATGACTTATAATACTTCTGGACTATAAACCAAAATCCTTCTCACCGTAAGCCGAAGAGGCTATAAACATGCCGCATAAGCACGTCCACATACTTCCTATGGTCAAGAGTCAGGGGTGACCAATCAAATCTCGACTAACTTCTTTTCTGCGTGATTTCAGGCTTCCGCCGCGGTGTAAATGAAATATTAGCTCTTCCGGGATGTTATATAGCGTAGATCGGTAGTTAGTTACCGACGTTTCGGAAAAACCTATCTTCTTGGACTGCTTGACCCTTGAATATGGGACCAATGTATTGTCTCGAAACCATGGTTACTAACTACCGATCCACGCTGCGTAACATACCAGAAGAGCGTAGATCTCAACGTGTCCATTCTTAAATCTGTGAAATTACGAAACAATAATACTGATGTTCAAATGCGACAAAACAGCCTACCTGCTGAGAATAGAACAAAGTCATGCGAAGTAATAACTGTGTCATAAACATTCAGGTATTCAATTAAGGAAATCCTTGGGGCGAACGGCGGAAGAACTCCACGGAACGGAGACCTTCCTGAAAGGCTAACAGTTTCTCAAGTAGTCAAGAATTTCCCCACATTTTCTGGAGACGAAGTGTTTATTATCGCGTTCACAACAGTCCGCCACCTGTCCCTGTCCTCAGCTAGACCAATCCAGTCTATGTCCACGCACCCCCCCTTCCCCTCCAATCCACTTTTTGAAGATCCATTTAATGTTTAATGTTATCCTCCCATCTACGCCAAGCGCCGCCAAGAAGACTAGGAGGGGAATCCGATACCAAATACCACGGCCCAGCGGCCTGGAAGGCACAGACAAAGTTTCATATGTTTGTGTCTACTACAACCATAGCATAATTTCTTGTCGATTGTACAAATCACCCTTTTTCAGTCCAAACCCAAGTCACACCGATTTCTTGTAAAGATTTTTAACCTGACCGTCCTTGCTGCACTGGGCGAAAAACGGTTTTAACCGGTGCCCGAACCAGCTCTCGGAAACCCAGCCGAGACCTAAGCCTTCCAAATGGTCTTATTCCCTCAGGTTTCCTCACCAAAACCCTGCATGCACATCTTCTCTCCCCCACATGTGCCACATGCTCTGCCCATCTCCTTCGTCTTGATTTTATCACCCGAATAATATTTGGTGAGGAGTACAGATCATTAAGCTCCACGTTATGTAGTCTTCTCCACTCCCCTTTCACCTCTTCTCTCTTACGCCCAAAATTCCTTCCTCAGCACCCTATTCTCGATGACTCCCCAGCGCAGAAGAACTTATTCTGAGTCATCCTATTGTGTATAGTGTTAATACAAAATGTGTTTTATTTACAAACTGCATCCTCAGTCTATTTCCCGCGCTTGACGTAAGAGAACAATTTCAAAACCATAGAGAGTTACGGGCAGATTTATAGTTCAATATATATTGTTATGTACCCACATCTTAAGCTACCTGGCACACGGAAACCGTGTATGATATTTTTCACGTTCGTACCGTGCATCTGGATATTACAAAAGTTTTATTTAGTCACCAACTGATGCACTAGTGAGTTGTCTTAAAAAACAATATTAAAATTTAAAACTTACATTAAAGCACGAATTAATGCGATCCCTGATGATGGTGTAACTTTAACACCGAAACATGTCGGAGCTGTTTCAGTATAAATTTTAATGTAAGTTTTAAATTTTAATATTGTTTTTTAAGACAACTCACTAGTGCATCAGTTGGTGAATAAATAAAACCGTGTATGATACATTTTATAACATGTGAGTAATTACTTAATAACATGGTGACGCTTGAAAAGTTTGATATCTTGCAATAACAACTAACATGGAGTCTGTAATACTGTACATTATACATAGACGTAGCTAATTGCGTAATTATTAGCTTATAGATCATGCTAGTCTGACCACACGAGCAGATCAGGCAGCGTAAGTTTTACCTAAAACTCGTTTTAACGTGGAGAAGCCATTAGAAACCGTCAGGGAATTGGTACCCCTGACTTATAGACACACACATTCCATTTCAGGCTGAAAGGAGAGGCAGAATATTCTGGAGTCAGGTATTGAAAAGGCAGTCGAGAGAGAAAATATCAACTTCGCAATCCGCTATTCCACAATGACGAGGATGACTATGATGATTATACGAGTAATTACAACTGTAAGGCCACCTGCTCAGATAGTAACGATTTAGACTTGTATTTGTTTCGAATATCAGATGGGGTTCAAGCGTATGTGATTTTCCTCAGCTGGTCCAGGCAATTTCCGGGTGTGTAACTTAAGCAACAAACATTTTATTTCATATTCTTTACAGTTCATTATCTGTTATAAGCCTACCACTGTAACACTATGAGTGTGTAGCCTGAGACACTGGCGGTGTTGTTAAATAAACCGCACAAAGACACTACTACTACTACCGTTAATACTACTACTACTATTACTACTACTGCTACTAGTACTACAACTGCTACTACTATTACTACTACTACTACCACCACCACCACCACCACCACCACTACTAATACTTACTTACTTACTCCATGGTGCAGAGTCCTTCTTGAGAAGCTAACTGGTTTACCGCTAGTCAAGAATTTCCCCGCATTTCACGGAACCCGAAGGTTCCTTACCGCACTCACAAGCCTCCGCCACCCGTCCCTATCCTGGGCCAGCCCAATCCAGTCCATGTACCCACATCCCACCTCCTGGAGATCCATCCTAATATCCACCCATCTACGCCTAGGTCTCCCCAGTGGCTCTTTCCCTCCGGTTTCCCAAGACCATGCACGCCCCCTCTCCTCACCCATACGCGCCACATGCCCAGCCCATCTCATTCTTCTAGACCACTACTAATACTAGTACTACTAATACTATAACTACCAGCACTACTATTATTAATGCTACTACTACTACTACTACTACTACTACTACTACTACTTCAACACCAACACCACGACCACCATCACCACAAATATGCTACACCTACCACATATTCCTACCCCAATTACAAGCTCAGGAAACCACAATCTTTTTAACATTTGAGATTTTCCATCTCTTCCCAGAAATTAAGTGTTATTTTACATAGAAGGCATGTGCCTCTCCTACTTCGCTGTCAAGTAATCAGTCATTAACTTCCTGCAATATCAAACACAAGCGGTACACGGAATCCAACTGGTAGCACAGTAATGTGTCCCAACACTTCATTCAACACGTAACTGATCATGAGTCGTATGACTTTAGTCCATACCCTCACAGCATGCTTCTTGAAAATCTATTTTAATATTATCTTCTCCATCTACATCTGTGTCGTCCCTTTACATGTTACCACTAAAGTTTTGTAGGTCTGTATCATTTCTCTGACAAATATACCCCCCATGTTTTCATTTAAGAGGGGGAGGGGGGAAATCTGAAATCACATAATCTAGGTATAGATTGAAAAATAAAATGAACGTGGATCTTTAAGAAACTGAATATATACCGTATTCAGCTGCCTCAAGACAGAATCTTGTGAATAAACTGCACTCTCCTAGACGGGCAAGTTTTATGACTAGCTGAGTAACTCTCTCTTTTTCTCAAGAACAGTTATGCTCCATACATGTGATGTTTCTTGGAGTCCTATAATCGCATGCCAGGATAACACTATAGAACAGGCGGCGGTCACTAAACCCATAATCAGGTACTTAAATGTAACCACTTCTTTGACTCCTTCCTTTTATTCCTGGCGTGGGTGAGATTGATTCCCTTGGCATCGCAACCGCTGACGGGCTTTTTACACCAGCATCTCATGACAGATATTCAAGTAACCGGGGCTGAATCATACTGACAAAATCTTCGGTACTTGAAGAGGAACCTGAGGCATTGCCACCTTTTTCACCACAAATCCCGCATGGACTGGCCTGACTTCGAATTCTGTAAATATTGTGAGAACTAACCGCCTGAACTTTGGAACAGCCTTCTGTCCCCTTTAGCTTCGACAGACAGTTAAAAGGTTTGCTATGTTCATTCAGATGTCTTGACGGTTGAAAACACGAGACTGTTAAACTAACAACATCCTCTGTTTTCTGTTTCACTTGGAGCTTATTTGAATAGCTACCAAGTTCATGTACACATCTGTACTTTACGGGTCAATACGACACAAACCAAGATCCAGATGGCAGGTATATGGGTTTACAGACGTGTCGTGGCTATCAGGTTGCCATTATGATGTGTGAAGATGTATCACCGCATGTGGTAGCTTATCACCATTCACTACTTTCATGATTTAGAGATGCTACAGGTGCGAAATATTTCATAAACTTGCAGTAGGTTATTTTAACACTCTGTAATTAACTCCTTCAAGTCGCTTATATTTTTGTCCAGATTTGAACTCAGTACAAAATTTGGACAGTCACAAAAATAAACTTAGTTTTTTAGTAGTTTCTTTGCTCTTCAAATACACGTGTCTCCAACGGGTCATTATGTTCTCTCAGTCTGGCGTTACAAAAACTGAGCTGGAATTTACACCTTTAAGGCATAGTGATTGTTACATGTGCCGCATATTTTAACAAATAATAAACTTTCCATTTTGCTTATAGTGCTTTATTTAGAACGATTTTCAAAATAAACCATTATTTTGTTAAATCCATTCATTGGATAGTCTTTCAAGCCGAGATCTATCACATTTACTGCGAGACAGAAACTGGATCTTATTTTGGGGCAAAATTGATTATTTACATGTTTAAAAAGCATGGGGCACTTTTGAATTTCAAACAAAATAAACTGAGCCGCATGTAAAATATTGCTACGTCATAATATATCTAACCCCAAGCGTTCTTTTAGTAAAATTTTGAGTCTGGCTATTAGTCACATATTACATTCGTGCGTGGCAATTTGTTGTAATAAAAGAAGTCTCATATGAATAATTCTCAAATCATCTTGAAAATCTGGAACGTACAAAAAGTTGCTTCGTACTAAGGAAAAGAAAATATCTACACACATCGGTCAGTCATATGACGATATCACTCGACCAGAATTTTACTATTTTTAAAGGCGTGAGTGTATAAAATTGTGTCACATATCTAAACCACCCATTTTTCAGCGAAAATTTTCAAGTGCGCTGCTCAAGATAATAAGTAGAGAAACAATTCCCCAATATTTCATTCATCACCTCACCATGAAGATTTACGCTTATTCTTCCTCCGAAATAAATGGAAATACATGGTAAACTTCATGCCGTTGCTTCCCCACTCCCAAAGCGGAAAGAGCTCCCACTACACAATGGCTAAAATGCAAGATGAGCCCCAGTACCGGGAATCAAAATTCCGAACCCACCTGTAGTCCGTTACTGGGTCCTTAACTCTACCAGATACATGGCCATTATGCTTCATGTTTTCAAAAAAAATTGTTGAATCTTGGGCAGAACATCTGAAATAAAGCCATCTCCAAATATACGGATACACACTGCATGACTGCTCCTGCCTCCAGGTTTTTAATGCATCACAAACCAGGCTCATACTATAGAGTAAGAGAAATAATAGATTTAACACCTTGTGCAGCCTACAGTCCGGTGGGTACAGGGGCTATATTTTCCATCATGGGTAGATTAGGAGCATAAAATTGACAACCTCCATGTAGTGTAGGGGTAAATAATGAGCGAGGTTTTATCTCCACTGCCTCATAAGTCTGCATAGTGTAGTGCTAAAAGCAGAAGGAAATTATCCACTCCGAGGTGCTTACAAGGATTAAGCAGGACGCAGCTAACGCTTCTGGAGTATTCTGAAGTTAACATTTCTCACTAATGTCTATCAACTTAATTATTTTTTTAACAAGTCTCGGAGGTAAATATATATCGATATGGAAATTTGGTTAAAATCTTCCGGTTATTATTTCTGTTATAATTTTATGTAAAGTGGGTTACATCGGAATGCAAACAGATGTACTGTACCAGCATCCTCTATGTACATTTTCCATTAGCGACAAAAATTAAGAAGCTAGTCACTTTTCATGACTGGAAAGTGAAGCCAGCAAAGTAATTTCTAACTTCGCTAATGATAAAAAGGAAACACGAATTGCTACTTTCGAGTGTGGTACATATACGTCTGTACACAGAAATACCGAAACGTCATAAAAACATTTGAAGCTGTGCATTACACGCAAATCTAATTTTCAGGAAACTTACCACAGTTGTTTCAGTAAACAGAAAGATATAATTTAGTTGTACAAATTCCACCAAAAAAGTCGTATCGCCTCCATTTTGACACATATCAAGTTAAAAAGCGACGGATTAAATAAGTAGTTAAAATAATTGGTTTTCTAATCACCGGCCTATACCCGAATTGATTCACCGCATCCATCACCTCCAGGAAGCACAGTACTGTGAACAGTAGGTTTGACACTTGTGACCCCAACAGCTGTTAAGAACAGGCCATTTCCGCTCTACTCAAGCTTACATCCAAGCCGTTAGCTCTCTGAAACTGCACCACGTTAAACCATACGAGAGGAAAGGTAAACTTACTTGCACAATATTTTCCAGAAGCAACCAAAGCTGCTGCTGTTCGCAACTTCTCCTGAATACGATATCGTCATGGCCACACCGTAAACCTAACTGGTCACAGCCACTCAACACAATATGCACAATGCACAATGCCAAGCCTGACAGGTAGCCAACCAGGCGACCAAAGCGCTCTCAGGTGGTGAACGGTTATACTATAGGACCTCGGCTCACCTTGCCATCCTCCTAACCGACCTTGCCTACCTACTCGGATTGCATGCGTTAATAGGTGCCACTGTCACATCTACGACATTTAACAGCAATTTCACAATTTCGGCATTCGTTTTGATGTATTATGTTGTTTTAAGGCTTCACGAAGAAGTCAGACGTCGGTAACATTGCTGACGGTGGCTGTGCATAGCTCGGACCCATATCGAGGTGAAGCAAATATGTGTGCCCTGGATCCAGTAATAGTAGTATTAAAAAAAAGTATTTCCATTTGGAAAAGTTTATTAATTTTACGTCTGTTTGAGCCTGAAGTTTAACTGGGCTGATTGAAATCCAATTATGCTTTTCCACCATAAATCTTGCCATGAAGGAATAGGGGGAAGTGCAGGTTTAGCTCCACGAATTCTTAACCACGGTACTAGATGGTGCTGAGTGATCAGCTTCAGGGTCTGGCCGCTTTACTCCCGGGAAAAGAGCCTCCGGTACATATATAATAGACGGTTTGTCGGGTCCCAACTGGTTTGAACGTTTTGGAGGAGAAAGTATTTCCTTCACCTGCCAAGACTCAAAGTAAAATTCGTTGGTTGTTCAGCCCGTTACGTTTGCCACTATACCTACTAAGCTACCCCAACCCTTACCCCGTAACGCCGGCAATTTTAAGGAGGAGGGTTAGGTCCTGATTTTTTAACTTAGTTCTACATAAACTAAAACAAAATGTAAGGTTGTCGCTGTCCAGGCCATGAAGGCTTATAGGAATAGTAGTAGTGCAGAACAAGTCATACTTAACCTCGACACTAAATGGAGGTGAGCGGTAAACTTCATGCCCCGGCCAGTTTACCGCCTGGAATAAAACCTGGTACCCTTTGAATAGGAGGCGGGGTAGGCTCCAAAGTCGGTCTGCCCGGTTTTGGAGAACAGCAAAGTATCTAACCCCTAACGAATATTATTATTTGATAACATTTTTGACATTTCAAGGTACCTTTCTTACCAAAAGTAACGAAACTTCCAGTATTCCTCTGGTTTTCAACGAAACATTCAGTCAATAACGTGTAAATTCCCCCTAAAAATCTGTAATTTCATCCAGAATGTCTGGAGAGCTGTTTGATAAATGTCTCAGATAAAAAAAATACTTACCTTTAACAGCAATACCAATGTGGTCCTACGTGTTACCAATGTGCTCATTTCTCAAAATTAATCCCTGATAGCCAAAAATTCCTTTCCATTGCAACCACTTCTCCACTATGAAGACTAGCAGAAAACAAAAATATAGGGCCAAACACTGACATTATTAAAAACTTAAGATGTATTAAACCACATAATACTTAGCCATCTAGCTTTCTTTAACTTTTCTTTAATCATCACAAAAACGGCAGGATGTACTGATAACATGTATTGGGCATAAAATTTTTCATTCATTTTTCTCAATAATGTTCGCCCTAAACCCTCTTAACTCCGATAAATATTAGCGAGTTAAGTTTAAAATGGACCCTTAACCCTTATCCTGCTAACGTGGCGAATATGGTGAGCTCCTAATAATGCCAGCGAATGGCAGATGGGATTTAACTCGGCGTTTACAGGGTTAAACACGCGTATGCCTCCATGTAAAAGGGCAACTAATTTTTTTCCCTCGATTTTGCGCTGAACTCAAACATTTCTGGGAAAGTTTACTGAACTAATCGACAAAAAAATTTCACGTAAAACTGGAGACTGCCATCTGCGACGATGTGATGCCACGTAGTCTGGCAGAAGTGCGCCAATGTTCAGAGGTCCAATATTTGCATGAATTACTAAGTAATTATTCGAAATCTATTTAAAAAGGAAGTCATTGTGTCCTTATTTCAGGCACTACAGCTTCATTTGCCTGGAAGGACCGAGGATATATACGAATGACCTGAATCAGGATAACCGACCTCCGGATTGGGAACCTGTAGGTCCCGATTACGAAACAGGGGTACTAACCAGCTCTCATGCCGACGATGACGCTGGGTAGCACATATATCACTCGCTACTTAAGGAATTAACTAAATTTTATGAAACCGTGAAGTTCATTGCCATGTTCACAAAATCCCACTTCTTTAACAGCGTGTACTACAATTCGTAGAACAGGAAATGCGATGAAGTGCTGATGTAACAATTACCTAACTGCATTGCACATGTCCAATGCCAATCACGGGAAAATAACCGCAAAAATCTATTTTTACTTGTAAAGGAAAAAGAAGCTAAAATGACTCAACATACTGATGTGAAGGCACTGAGCTCTGTCAGTTAGCAGTGACTCGTCTGTATCGTCTGCAGCAGATGTGGGCAAAATGAGGCCCTCATAACTTTGCAATGCAGCCCACGACCTAATTTCAAAAACACGAAACAAAAATATATGAACTTCGATGAATAATTATCCTACGAGCATACATAAGAAGATATCCACCAGAAATATTTTTTTATTACTGACGGTACTACAATCTTCGCATGTTAAAATACACATCTATTTCTGTGTCACGTAAAATTACCTATCGCGCTGTTTTCATTTCGTGACTTCTCAAATATCTCCAGATATTAACATATTAGTGACTAATTAGAGTGTCAATTTTCTCGCTCAGCTTCCTTTTTCTTGAACATTGATGAAGAGAGAACAAACAGATATTACAGAAAGGAAAAATAAGCACAAATAAATTCATTTATGACTTCGTTTTATTCAGGGTTCATCATAAGAGGGACACATGAAGGGACTTAGTAGGTTAGTTACATTTCAAATTTTGAAAGACGAATTCAAAATTTTAAAATTGACTTCCAATAAGTTTCACCGTCCCACTATTGACACTACCGACAACAACTACTGGCATTATAATTAGTAACGTGTAATATAAAATACAGGTGTTATTTACAACGTCGCCCACAATTATTATTTAAAAGTCGCCCACAAATATTATTTACAACGTCGCCCACAAATATTACTTTTTCTTCATTAGACTCCGTACCCGGAAGTTTGGCGGAGGTAGGAGGGTGGCGAGAGGTGGCGCAGTTGGTTGAGGTTGTACACCATAATATGGGAAGTTTCGTGTTTGATTCCAGGTAGGGTCCTTGCAAATTTTCAAGTAACCTATTCCTTCTGTCCGCATTCATTGGCTATGTGGTCCACTCAGTCTATAACAGAGAAGAGTGCCTAATTTAAAAAAGCATAGCACTATGCTTTATAAAATATTTTGAACATGTCAGTATCTATAATACCTGTATTATCGCACATCTATGATATAACTAGCCACTAATGTATTTTTCTTTGTTGAATACCCCCCATACAATTGCCGAGAAAGTCCGAAACACGTAGGAGGTTTATCACATGTTTGTATATAATTACATCTAATTATAGTGAAGTTGTTGGTATATGTGTCTATATATGGTGAATGACCTGAACCAGTTTCATTCATCTTCTATTCCCAAAATCAGTAACCCTAAAATAAATATTGATGCCATCTAGTCAAATCCTTTTGTCTCCCCAGTGACCATTTTCCAACAAATGTTTCTAACAAAATTCTGTACACATTTCATGTCTTCCCTTAGGTAACAACACAACAGATTTTAGAGTACAGCGTCATTAAGACTACGTCCCACACTCCGCCAGCTAGAGGAAGACCAATTGTTGGCTGTCCGCGTCTGCCTATTCATTCTACTAGCAGCGACTCTCCATACCCAGCGTCTGAATAATACAGTCGTTATAGGGGCTGGACGTCCCAAGAAGCAGTGGTTCGATTCCCGGTGAGGAAAAGAGATTTAACTTGTCTCCAAAACGTCCAGACCGGTGCGGGGGCCCACACAGCCTCCCATTAAATGGTTACCGGTGGCTCTCTTTTACCTGGTAAAGGATCTCAGACTTGAACCTAACCACACATTTCTAGCCCCTACCGCGTTTAAGAGTGAGTAGAGCCATGCCTCGACATATACAGTTGTCTTCATCGCGCGCACATGGAAAACTTCACCTCTAATTGTCCATAGCCGCAGGACGCCTGCATGCGCAATTTACATTCACAGAATTAATATTGCTACATGTTTTCTTAGTTTCCTTGTTTATGTGGTGTCTGCACGTGAACTGTGAGATGGTCTTTGGCGTCTCTACTACGAATACCTCAGCACAAAAACGATTACTTGGTTTTCACAGTAACTTCACCGTACGTAAAATGTTAACATTTAAATGAGTCACTACTTCATTTCATTAGATCCCTGAAACAGGAAACAAGTTCCTCTTCTTCAGTCGCAATTACTAACTGGCTTGGTGATTTTCAAGGCTCTCATTCATTATACACCATGCAACGACGTTTCTTTCAACCTGTGAAGAGCGAGCTGTGAAAAGGAACTGACACGACCTTGAACTTGTGGCGAAGTTACCGACCTTCAGAGGAAACCCTAATTCACTTCACCTATGTGCTGGCAATACGCAGCACATGTCTCAAATATAAAAGTTTCTGTTGGCTTTAGTATTGAAAGGAACGCGCAAATTATACCCAAATAACGTGACTTTAACACAAAATCCTTGTTACCACCTTTCCTACCGTCCTGTCTCCTTTTTTTTTTCTTTGCTAGGAAACCCTACAAGGCGTAATGCACACAGTAATCTTCTTCACAAATATTTCGTCGTTGAGCAACAATACACGGTTTAGTGCACAAAGCTTTTTATCTCGTATTGGCAATGCTTAACACCATGCAGCTTCATGGGGTAACCGTACCTTATACACGAGTTATATTACGTCAGAGTCTATCGTACTCAGTACCTCAGCTGAATAACAGACTCTGTAAAACAATGCAGGTGTTTTTACAATACATTATTACCACGTACACCAATTTAATTACATAATATAACCAACCAAACACACGTTATGCACATACATAACTTATTTGTTTGATGGCTAGTGAGCTGAAGCATGTCTAATTTTAAATAAACAATGTTTGTGTAGAAGTGCACCCCGTCGGTTATATTATTTCATTAACACAGGTTTCTTTTTTGCAGTGGACTGCCTTCAAATTTCAATCAAGAGTTCGCCTTCTCCTGCTACTGTTACCATTATTAACAAACTATATTAAGCATGCACGCAGAAACATGCATTTAATTTCATGTTTTAATATTGGCTTGGAGATTGCGCTACCAAACCTGACCTTACAAAGATCCTGAATTAAAACTCTCCAGATATTTCCCTCAGCCGATCCCAGTGGCCGCGCGGTCTAAGGCGTGGATTTACGGACGCTCACTTGTTGGGACTGCAGGTTCGAATCCCGCCGGTGTCATGCATGTGTGTGTGTGTGTGTGTGTGTGTATGTGTGTGTCTTGTGAGTATTGTTTGTTGTCAGGTAGACGTCTCTGCGAAGGGCTTATTACTCGCTCAGAGGAGTCCTACCCAGTGTGGTGTGTCTCACTGTGATCGCGAAGCCTCAATAATGAGGAGGCCTAGCCCCACTAGGGTTGTCGAGTCATGGAAAAGAAAGGAGCGAAAGAAAGTAGTGCTTCCCTCCACAGTTATTCTTAAATATCCCCAATAATAGGTACAGTTAATAAGGTAAAACAGTCCCGTTACAGGCCTGGACAGGCCCAGAGAGTTCCGGGAAGTTAAGGTACCTAGATTTCGTGACAACGGCACAGGATGGTGGTAGGTTGTCAGCCTTACGCACCGGCCGCCTTTACCCCCCAGGAAATACTCCTGGTACTCTTTTCTGTTACAGGCTGAGTCGACCTTAGGTCCATAGTGCAATCGAAAGGATTTTATGTCAATGAAAAGTGCACTGACACCAGCTGGGATCGAACCAGCGACCTTCCGATTTGTAGCACAGCACCTTAACCACTGTGCTACCGCGGTCCGTAATAGGTACAGTTACTTGTATTAATATTATCATATAATATTCTTCCGAGATGCCTACCACACCCAAACGTTCTCCACAGTTTGTTCTCAAAAATAATAAAACTTCAACAATAAACTAATATAGCTAATAAATTACTACCAGGATTTGTACTGCTGAGATGCAATTTTATTCAATGCCGCAGCAAGTCGACAAGTGGCACAACTTGAAAAGCTTTGAATAACCACCAACACAAGACGAAATCCTGATTTGCTAGGTCTGACCCCGCAGTGCCAGACACGACAGTAACTGTCCTTTTGTTTGATCTAGTGCCCTTTCCCTTTTTTCAGTACCCTTCGCACTTGAGATGACAATGTGATAAAATCTGGAGCACTAGAATAGGCGAACGTTTTAAATAGACCCTATAGCTCTCTCCATAAATTGCTCGAGCAATACGAAATAGAATGACGCTCGTGATGTGACGCTGCAAAGCCAGTCTTTAATATGAACTGCGTAAATGTAAACGCTGTTTAGATTACGTAATATAATTATACAACTATAACTCAATTGCCTTGTGATGTATGCAAATTCTGACGCACTTCTGTAAGTTATCGGTCTGACATCTCGATACCGAGTCTTAGATAGATAAAGAGCGCTAGATTACAACATACACGGTCACTGTAGGGGCCAGGTGGCAAGTGGTTCTTATTATACGACATACAATTTTTGGGTTCCAAACCAATGCGTCTGAAATTCATACCACGTGAATATTTCCATCTTCATGTTCTTCAATAGTTGCACAGACACTGATTATTGCAGAGCCAATTCTGATTCCACATCAGTACAGCGCTTTCCCTTGGCCCTCACTAATTGGGGCGTCTATCTCGTCAGTGTAACTGCTAACGTTTTTGCACTGCATCTCGTGTGGGCCCCAAGTTAGGCAGGCCACAGGAAACACCTCCACAAAAATCCTAGTTTTGTGTTGGTAATAAAAAAGACGGCGAGAAATGACACATGAGCCCCAGGGATATAGGAGACTTCTCGAAGAGTTTCAGTTTCATGATACCAAAAAAATAGATATATCACCATAATGGTTATGCAAATATCTGAGGTGGGAAAAACACCACTAATATGATTCAATCTTTAATCCGGGAGCTTCGTAGAGTAGTCTATTGTGTCATGTGAGTCAGTATGTAATATTTTTATCTGCACACTTTCGAAATAAAAATACAGTCGCACTCTGACTATAAAATAGTCCTATGTTTATTATTATTATTATTATTATTAT